>Ga0307995_1001648_pt1 | contig 13700 bp, 12 predicted proteins | sample EllFjometagen262_FD_203132 | JGI IMG/M metagenome (GOLD analysis project Ga0307995, IMG submission 203132) | Marine microbial communities from Ellis Fjord, Antarctic Ocean - #262 | ecosystem: Environmental > Aquatic > Marine > Unclassified | place: Southern Ocean | collected 2014-11-02
GAATTTTAATAAAATAAGCATTTTCAGCAAATCGAGCCCCATCAATAAACATACTAATCTGATGTTGGTTACATAATTTTCTTACAGAACGTATATTTTCCAAAGATACAGGTTGCCCACCCACTGAATTACAAGTAATGGTGATAAGCACAAATGGAATTTTACCTTTTGGGGTCTCTTTAAGTGTTTTTGCTAGTTTTTGTAAATCAATATTTCCTTTAAAAGGATGGTCTGTTTTTATATCAAAGGCCTCACTAATAGTACAATCAAGTGTAGTTGCTTTACGATATTCTATATGTCCTTTTGTTGTATCAAAATGAGCATTTCCTGGGACTAAATCACCTTTTTTTACTAAAGCTGAAAACAAAACGTTTTCAGCAGCTCTACCTTGGTGTGTAGGTATGAAATATTTAAATCCAGTAATATTTTTTACAGTTTTTTCTAACTTTAAAAAAGAACTAGACCCCGCATAACTCTCATCACCAAGCATGATTTCTGCCCACTGTTTATCAGACATGGCTCCTGTTCCAGAATCTGTAATCAAGTCAATGACAACTTGATTGCTATTTAATTTGAATAGATTATAAGAAGCATCTTCTATCCATTTTTTTCTTTGTTCAGGCGTAGATTGTTCAATGGATTCTACCATTTTTATTTTGTAGGGTTCTATATAAGGCAATTGCATTTTTAGTTTGATTTTGTTAATGGAAAAAATTTAAAAGAGTTCTTTTTTAAAAGAAAAAATAAAGGATTATTCGAAGATATAAGAATCTCGATTCTTTATATTTTGTTGTGCATAAAAATGATAAGACTTTTTAATCATCCATACAAATTTAATAATTTTTGTTTTAACTTAGTTATTAATCTAATTAAGATAATTATAAACTTTAAAATCATGAAAAAAATAACACTAACATTCTTATTTTTATTTACTGCTATAACATCATTTTCACAAAGTGCTAGTTCATATTTAAGTCCTGTTTCTAGTCCACAAGCTTTAGTAAGTCAGAATGTTGGAATGACTAATATTTCTATTAATTATTCGTCGCCAGGTGTTAAAGGAAGACAGGTGTTTGGTGGTCTTGTTCCTTACAATGAGATATGGAGAGCTGGTGCAAATAGCCCTACTATTATAAAATTTTCAACAAGTGTAATTGTTAACGAAAAGACATTGAGAGCTGGTGAGTATGCAATTGCTATTACGCCTAGAAAAGAAGGTGATTGGACAATAGATCTAAATTCTGCAGGCAAATACCCTTTCGCATATATGAGCAATGATGGAACTATTAATAAGGAAGCCTATAATAAAGATTTAGCTGTTAGTATTGATGTAAAGCCAGAATATTGGGATAATAACACTGTTGTTGAAAGGTTAAAATATATAATAGGTGCTAACGATAATAAGAAAGCTATCGTTTCTTTACTATGGGGTGACGTAATAGTTCGATTTGAGGTAGATACGATGCCAGAAAAACATCTTGAAAATTTCACAAAAACTTTAAATTAGAATACAATAATCATACCTACATATTTTATATTCATTAGCTTTTAATGAATTAACAGATATTTATAATCAAATTTTTTAATTTTAAAGTTTTAATCTATAAAAGAATGGTTTTAAATTTTTCTAGTTTATTTCTAAAAACTCCTAATTAATTGCAGTTGTTTAAAAAGACTTGAATCAGTGTAGCTCGAATTCAGAAAATTTAATTTTATTGATTAATCAATCATATGAGTAAAAAAAACGTTTCATTTAGTTGGGCATTTAAAGAATTTATTTGGCCAAGAAGAAAAGTAGTTTCTTTTGGACTGGTTTTGATAATTTTCAGAAGCCTTTCAGGACTTGTGCTTCCTTATGCTAGTAAAACTTTGATTGATGAAGTCATACCTTCCAAAGATATTGATGCACTTATTCTTTTATTGATTATTGTTTGTTCTGCATTATTGTTTCAATCAATTAGTTCTTTTTCTCTAACTCGAGTTTTAAGTGTAGAAGCACAACACTTGATTTCTGTATTACGTGCAAAAGTTCAACAAAAATTATTGACTCTTCCAGTAAGTTTTTTTGATAACAACAAGTCTGGAACTTTAGTTTCCAGAGTAATGATAGACGTTGAAGGGGTTAGAAATTTGGTTGGAACAGGATTGGTTCAATTAATAGGGGGAAGTATTTCTGCACTTATTTCTTTGTTTATATTAATAAAAATTAATGCACAAATGACTTTGTTTGTTTTGTTGCCTGTTGCGATTTTTGCTTTAATTGCTTTGAAAGCTTTTGGATATATACGGCCTATTTTTAGAGTTCGTGGAAAAATAAATGCTGAGGTTACTGGTCGACTAACTGAAACTTTAAATGGAATTCGTGTAATTAAAGGCTTCAATGCAGAGCCACAAGAACTTAAAGTTTTTCAAAAAGGGGTTGATGAATTGTTTCAAAATGTAAAAAAGAGTTTAACCGCTACAGCATTTATAACCAGTTCTTCTACTTTTTTACTTGGCTTAGCTTCAGCTGGCATCATGGGAATGGGAGGTTATTTCATTATGAATGGAAGTATGTCCTATGGAGAATTTGTCTCATTCACACTCTTTCTTGGCTTTATGATTGCGCCCATTGTTCAAATGAGTAATATAGGGAGTCAACTTACCGAAGCTTTTGCAGGTTTAGATCGAACACAAGAGTTAATGAATTTGCCAGAAGAGAATGACCTTAAAATTCGAAAAGTAGTTCTCAAAAAAATTGAAGGTAATGTTTCTTTTAAAAATATTTCGTTTAGTTATGATGATAAAACAAGAGTATTACATGACATCTCATTTGAAGCTCCGAAAGGAAGTGTTACTGCCCTTGTTGGTTCCTCAGGTTCAGGAAAATCTACTATTGCTGGCCTTGCTACTGCTTTTTTAAATCCTAGTTCGGGTCAAGTTTTAATTGATGGAGAAGATCTATCAAAAGTAGATCTTCGAAGCTATAGAAATCAGTTGGGTGTTGTTCTTCAAGACGACTTTTTGTATGAAGGTACAATTAGAGAAAACATTCTTTTTCCACGTCCTAATGCAACTGAAGAAGAGCTTCAACAGGCCATTATAGGTGCTTATGTCAACGAATTCACAGATCGCTTTGAGAAAGGTATATACACTCTAATAGGTGAGCGTGGAGTGAAATTATCTGGGGGACAGAGACAACGAATTTCTATTGCACGTGCTTTATTAGCGCGACCTAAGATTGTGATTTTGGATGAAGCTACTTCAAATCTAGACACTCAAAGTGAAGCATTTATTCAAAAAAGTTTGGGTTTATTAATGCAGAATAGAACTACTTTCGTGATTGCCCATCGACTAAGTACTATTCAAAAAGCAGATCAAATTCTAGTAATCGAAGATGGTGATATAGTGGAACGTGGTAAACATGAAGAATTAATAGCTTTACAGGGTAGATATCATGAATTATACACCTATCAAACTAGAATGTAAACTTATTTTTTGTATTTAACGACATTTACTGATCACCAATCCTAAATCTAAGAGTTGTTAAACTTAGTTCTCAGATAACTCAAACCATCTTAGTGATTTTGTTTCTAGTTCTTTTTCAAGCGTTCCAAGTTTAATTGAATACTCTTCAATTTGTTTTTGGTCTAGAGTTTCATTTATAAAACGATTTTTAATTTCTTCTTTTTGAATTTCAATATCTTTTATTTCTCGTTCTAGTTTTTTAAATTCTTTTTGTTGCTTGAAGTTTAAGGTTATTTTTTTTGTAGTATCCTTCCATTCTTTTTTTGGCTTTTTCTCTTGCTTGGGAGCTGATCTTCTTTCTTCAATTTGAGAATCTTCATATGCTCTATAATCAGAATAATTTCCAGGAAAATTTTCAATAACACCTGAACCCTGGAATACAAATAAATGATCTACGATTTTATCCATAAAATATCGATCATGAGAAACAACTAATAGGCATCCAGGAAAGTCTAATAAAAAATTTTCGAGTACGTTGAGTGTAATAATATCTAGATCATTTGTAGGTTCATCAAGAATCAAAAAGTTGGGATTTTGAATTAAAACTGTACATAGATATAAACGTTTACGTTCTCCACCACTTAATTTATCAACAAAATCATACTGTTTTTTGCGATCAAACAAAAATCGTTCTAGCAATTGTTGTGCTGATATCTTGCGTCCTTTTTTAAGAGGTATAAAATCACCATACTCTCTTATAACATCAATTACTTTTTGTCCTTTTTTTACAGGAATACCTTTTTGAGTGTAGTATCCGAATTTTAATGTTTCTCCCCAGATAATTTTACCGGAATATGCAGTGTCATTTGAAGTTAGTAGATTTAAGAACGTAGATTTTCCGGTACCATTCTTACCAATGATTCCAATACGGTCGTTGCGTTGAAACATGTAGTCAAAATGATCTAATATAATTTTATCACCAAATGCTTTTTGAACTTTATGCATTTCAATCATTTTACTTCCTAAGCGTTCCATGTTTATTTCCAATTGAACTTGGTGTTCATTACGTCTTTGACTTGCTTTTTCTTTTATTACTTTAAAATCTTCAATACGAGATTTTGATTTAGTAGTCCTTGCCTTTGGTTGTCTACGCATCCAATCTAGTTCTTTCTTGAAATGTAACTTAGTTTTATGTGCTTCCACATTTTCTTGAGCAATACGTGCTTCTCTTTTCTCTAGATAATATGAGTAATTTCCTTTATAATTATAGAGTTTACCTTCATCTAACTCAATAATTTCATTACATACACGTTCCAAGAAATAACGATCGTGGGTTACCATAAATAAAGTTATTTTTTCTTTAGAAAAATAATCTTCTAACCATTCAATCATCTCTAAATCTATGTGGTTGGTAGGTTCGTCTAGAATTAATAATTCAGGCCGCTTCAGTAAAGCGTTGCATAGAGCTATTCTTTTTTTTTGTCCTCCAGATAAGCTTTCAACTTTGGCGCTTAAATCATCTAGCTTGAGCTTAAACAAAATCTTTTTGTATTGTGTTTCAAAATCCCAAGCTTGGGTTTGATCCATCGCCTCAAATGCTTTTTGATAGGCTTCTTGATCTTCTGGATTTTCTAATGCTTTATCGTAATCAGCTATTATTTTTAAGATAGGATTATCTGCTTTAAAAATACTTTCTTTGACTGTTAATTTAGGATCTAAATTAGATTCTTGAGCCAAGTAAGCTATCCGAGTTCCTTTTCTAAAAACAACATTACCTTCATCAGGTGTGTCCTCCCCAGCAATGATATTTAAAATAGAAGTTTTTCCACTTCCGTTTTTGGCGATTAAGGCAATTTTTTGACCTTGGTTAATTCCAAAAGAAAGGGGATTAAAAATTACTTTTTCACCATAAGACTTTGAAATACCTTCAACAGAGAGTAGGTTCATAAGGTTTTAATTCTTTTTAAAGCGACAAAAATACACATTCAAAGTATGACATGAATCTTTTAATTAGAAACATTATTTATAAAGTAATACTTGCCTATAATTAGCCAGTATTATAAAATGATGTCGTTGTGTTAAAAGGGATTAAATTATTTTTTTGAAATCTATTTAATACTTAATTTATTATATAATTTCGTAATCAATACTTAGTTTTCGAAAAGCTCTTAAAGCAGAACCAGAATTTTTGTCTTCAATTTCAATTTCTACAGAGTCACCTTCCAATATGATTTCAGTAAGCTCAACTGAAAGAGATCCGCTAATGTTAGATGAAATTTCTGCAATACATTTTGCTATCGCTCTTTTGTCTGGTCTATGAGCATCACAAGACAATAAGTTTAATTTCATAATAATAATTTTATTATTGCAATATACTAGATTTGAGATTAGTCTGGATAATAATTAAGTACATTAGTATTAAGTAATATGAAAAAATTTCTTTTATTTATTTCAGTAATATTTGTGTTTTCTTGTTCTTCAAACAATCAAGATGATCTGGAGGAATCAAAACCCTTTTATTTAGATGTTAATGGGGTCACTATAAAAGCAAAAGATTGGGTTACTGTTGGTACAATAGCTAAGCTTAACGGAGTGACTTACACAGTTGTAGACAACACTATATTAAGAGAAATGGCTGATAAGGATAAAGATGTAACAAAAGTGGTAACTACTCTTGTTACTGACCTAAATAGTCTTTATAATGGAGCTAGTTCTTTTAATCAAGATATAGGTAGTTGGGATGTAAGTAATGTAACTGACCTAAGTAATATGTTTTTTCGTGCCGTAAAATTTAATCAAAATATAAGTAAATGGGATGTAAGTAAGGTTACTAATACTGAAGGAATGTTTGCTTCTATTGATGAGTTTAACCAAAATATTGGTAGTTGGAATGTTAGCAAGGTTACTAATATGCGGGGGATGTTTTATTCTGCAATTGCATTTAATCAAGATATTGGTAATTGGGATGTAAGCAATGTCATTAATATGGAATCTATGTTCGCAGTAGCGCAATCCTTCAATCAAGATATTGGAAGCTGGAATGTAAGTAAGGTTACTAATATGGCATCTATGTTTACGCGTGCTAATAAATTTAATCAACATATTGGCAGATGGAATGTCAGTAATGTAACTAACATGAATGTTATGTTTTATTCTGTAACATCATTTAATCAGGATATTGGTAACTGGAATGTAAGTAAGGTAACTGACATGAGTTATATGTTTAGCGGAGCAAAACTTTTTAATCAAAATATTAGCACTTGGGATGTGAGTCGGGTTAATGATATGTCTTTGTTGTTTAAAGGTGCTACAGTTTTTAATCAAAACTTATCAAAATGGTGTGTTACAAATATTACTTCTGAACCAGATTCGTTTTCAAAAGATTCTTTATTATCAGAGTTAAATAAACCCGTTTGGGGAACTTGTCCAGACTAGCTATTTAACTCAATTTTCTAGTAATATTGACTATTTTTTTTAATTTTAAACTCTAATACATACTAATTTGAATGTTATTAGTATATTTAATTTTTAAAAATAAATATTATGAAAAAATTATTATTAATTGCATTTATGGGATCTGCTTTGTTGGGTTGTAAAGATTTTGGACCAAAAAATGACACTATCGATTGGCCTGAAACGCTTCCAAAATTTGAAGTTATTTTTATTCTTCCACAAGACGGAAAGTCAAGTGAATTTATTGAACAAATCAAATTACATGATTCTAAGTTTCACAATAAAACAGCTGAAACAACAACTTCACTAAGATATATCAGTGCTGGAATGAATTCAGGATATTATACTTGGGCAGAAGGACCAATGCAATATTCATATGTAGATGAAAAAGGTAAGATTGAAGGACATCAAGAAGATTGGGATTTAAATATTGCTCCGCTTATAAAAGATGAAGCAAGTGCAAATTATTACAGCCTACAAACACCTATTTCATATTCAAATGAATCAGTTAACTATGATGCAAATGTTTTAGAAGTAGTAGGTTTTAAAATAGCTGACAAACCTAATGCTAAAAACGATGTAGAAAAAATGCTTTACAGATGGAAGAAAGCATTTGAAGAAGGAGATTCTAGTCAAGAATTTAGAATTTTTTATCCTGAACTTAAAGATAATTTTGAAGCTGATTTTTACATAGTTTGGCCTCACGAATCAATGGAAAGTATAGAGACCTGGAAATTTAACGCTAATATGTATTTAAATGAGATTTATGGAAAGGGAACATCTAAAAGTCAGTGGAAGAAATGGAATAAACTAACTGAAGTAGTTGAAGGTAGTTACAGAACTCTTATTAAATAAATATAATCTTTATAATTAAATAAAAACCCTCTTTATTTAGAGGGTTTTTTTATTTAATAACATTAAAATATAACTTTTATAACATCGAACGAATGTTACTTTATTTATAATAATGAATGAGTACATTTATTAAATGAATAAAATAATTGAAGAAAAATTTAATCTTAAAATTATTTCAATTGAAAAACTTAATGGCTATGAAAATGAAAATTATTTAATCAATACAACTGACAATAAATATATATTTAAAAAATATCCATACAGCTTAGAGCTAGAATCAATTATTCATGGTGAAAATGAAGTCCTTTTATTTTTATCTCAAAACAACAATAAATTTCCTGTTCCAATAAAATCCGTTGACGGGGTATATTTGAAAACTATCCAAATAGATAAAGAAGTATTTATATTTAGAGTGTTATCTTTTCTTGATGGACAAATGCTAGGAAGTATTAAGAATACTAAAGAAATTTTTGAATCTTTCGGAACTTTTCTTGCTAAAATGAATAAGAGACTGCAGTCATGTAATAATATTATTATTGAAGGTAGAATATGGAATTGGGACCTCCAATACTTTCACTTAAATAAAAAATATATTAATGATTTTATTCTTGAAAAAGACAAGGTTTTGGTTAATTATTTTTTTCTTCAATTTGAAGAACATGTTAATCCAGTAATTTCTTCTTTAAGAAAATCTATTATTCATAGTGATGCAAACGAATGGAATGTACTTATAACAAACGGTAAAGTTTCTTCTATTATTGATTTCGGAGACTTGGTATACTCACCACTAATTAATGAGGTTGCAATTGCTATGACCTATGCTTCTTATGATAAAGAAAACCCTTTGGATTGGGCTGTCATAATTTTAGAATCATATAACAACGTGCTTCCAATTCTAGAAAATGAAATCAAAATTATTTATTACTTAATAGCTGCAAGATTATGTGTTAGCCTTTGTAATGGTGCACACTCAAAAAAAATAAATCCAGAAAATAGTTATGCATTTTCTAGTGAGCAGTCTGCGTGGAAAATGCTTAAAAAGTGGAGAATTTTAAATCCTTTATTTGTTGAAAATACTTTTCGAAAAACTCTAGGTTACTCATTAGTTAATGACAAATAGCTTTTTTATTATTCTCAATTATACTGACCCCTTTTGTTAGATTTTTAATTTTATGTATTAACTTAGTTTTAGTCTAAAAATTGATTTTTGATATGAGTATTAGAGATAATATTATCCAAGCAACAAAAGACCATGTAAAGATAAACTTGAAAGATGCAGAAGGTGGTCATGATTGGTTTCATGCTTTACGTGTTTATAACAACGCAAAACTGATTTCTAAAAATGAAAAAGTTGATGAATTTGTAGTTTCATTAGCAGCTCTTTTACATGATATTGCCGATAGTAAATTCCATAATGGAGACGACACCATTGGTCCTAAAAGTGCAAGAGAATTTCTCTTTAAACATAATGTAGACAGCTTAGTTATTAATCATGTGGTTGATATAATTAATAACATATCATTTAATAAATCTTTAGAAAAAGAAAGAAATTTTACTTCCTTAGAATTAGATGTTGTTCAAGATGCAGATAGGTTGGATGCTATAGGAGCTATAGGCATTGCACGTTGCTTTAATTATGGTGGTTTTAAAAATCGAAAACTTTTTGATCCTTCTATTAAGCCAGATACAAGTATGACCAAGCAAGAGTACAAGCGTTCTACTGCACCAACTATTAATCATTTTTATGAAAAATTGTTATTACTAAGTGAAAAAATGAACACTAAAACAGGAAAAATAATAGCAAAAAAACGTCACCAATTTATGAAACAATACTTAGACCAGTTTTATGCAGAATGGGATGGTTTAAAATAATTAGTATAGATTCTGCAAGAGTTTTAGAGGTTAACGAATGAGAGCTAGTTGTTGTATTTATCTTATGTTAAATATTCCAATTCATAAGTTCTTCAGACAAGATTTTATATATTTGATTATAGATAATTTTGATTAAAACATTTGCAACAGATAAAAGAATACTTAGATCAAATAGCTACCATATCTAACTTAGATTGGACTTTTTTTACGTCAAAATTACAGCGTAGAGTAATTAAAAAGAAATCAATTTTTTTAAAAGTAAATGAAATAGAAAATCAAATATCTTTCATAGAATCTGGAATTGTTCGTCTGTTTATTCCAAAGGATAATCCAGAAAAAGAAATCACCTTTGGATTTAGTTTTAAAAATCAATTTATCAGTGCCTATGATTCTTTTTTAACACAAACACCCTCGCTTTATCAATTACAAGCACTAACTGAAACCACTATGTTGAGTCTTACTTATAACGATTTACAATCGGTTTATAAATCAACACAAATAGGAAACCTTATTGGAAGGTTAACTGCAGAAGATCTTTTTTTAATAAAATCTAAACGAGAGCAAAACCTATTAAATCTTACTGCGGAGCAGCGTTATTTAAAATTATTTAAAGAAAGGCCAGAGCTGTTAGAATCAATTCCTTTAAAATATATCAGTTCTTATATTGGTATTACAGCACAAGCTTTAAGTAGAATCAGAAAACGTTTGATACATACGCTTTATTGATTTAAGTTCATTGTTTGGTTTGTCTTATGAAACTATCTTTATAATAAAAAGATGGAAATTATTATTTTTATTCTAGTGCTTTGGTATGGAGGATTATTTTTCCAATCTTTCTTTTTACATCGTTATGCGGCTCATCAAGTTTTTACAATGTCTAAAACAATGGAGCGAATTACTTTTGTTTTGACTTGGATTTTTCAAGGTCCTAGCTATTTAAGTGCTTATGGTTATGGAATTATGCATCGTATGCATCATGCATATACAGATACTGAAAAAGACCCTCATTCGCCATCTCATGATGCTAGTTTATTTGCAATGATGTGGAAAACCAAAACAATCTATCACGACATTAATGAACAACGTCTTGATGTTGATCAACGTTTCACTAAAAATGTTCCGCAGTGGAAAAGTTTTGACCTATTCGCAAGTTCTAATTTTTCTCGTATACTTGGGATTTCCTCTTACTTTTTATACTTTTCATTTTTTGTAACATCTTGGTGGCAATGGTTATTGTTTCCTATAACTTTTTTAATGGCTCCAATTCATGGCGCGATTATCAACTGGTTTGGTCATATTTATGGCTATGTAAACTATAAAATGAAAAACACTAGTAAAAACCTCTTCCGTTTTGATTTTTTAATGATGGGAGAAGGATATCACAATAATCATCATAAGCATGCAAGTAATGCTAATTTCGGAGTAAAATGGTATGAAATTGATATTACATTTTTGATTATTAAAATATTGGATGCTATAGGTTTTATTAAGCTAAAAGAAATTAAAGTTAATAGTTAACAGAATTCCAAACCTAATTATTGTTATTCTCAATAATAAACCAGATGAAATATAACAAATTAGAATACTATAATAATTATAGATGGTTTTAACTATTATTATAATTTATAATATATGTTTTGATGTGATTTAAAGCCAATTACTAATTTTTTTTCATCTCTTAGTATCTTTAGCTTTTCTCCTAATTCACCATTTTTTAAAATTCTTTTAAAAACATCTTTTTCAATCATTTTATATAATGTTAGGTCTGGAGAATTAGAAGGTATATCTAAAAGAGCTAAATAATTTCCCCATGATTGAATATAAGTTTCACTTCCCCATGGTTGAGCGCTATAAACTCCCTCCATTTCTTTAAATTTGTTTGAAAGAGTTTCTTTTTTTTTGGTTACTTTTTTTAAAACCTTATTTATTCCTTGAATATATTTTCCAGGATTAGTGCCGCTAGAGTTAATCAAAACAGAATATGAAATTCCCGATTCTGGATTTAAATATAATTGGGATCTATATCCTGGACAAGATCCGCCATGACCTACAAACTTTTCACCATTAAGATTATACACTCCAAATCCTAAGCCCCTAGTTACAGAAGTTAATTCATCGTCCCAATTTACTTTATGCATTTCTTTTAATGTTTCTGAAGAAATGATATTTTTTTCTAGAGATTTTAATAGTTGAATTTGCCAAGCAGCAAACTTTGCAAGATCTTCTACATTAGACGTAAATCCTGCTGCTGCTCTTATTCCTTGTGCATTAAAGAAATTAACTTTTTCTCTGTTTCTATCTCTTTTTATCGAGGAATATCCAACAGAAAGCACTCTTCCATATTCTTCATTTGACATATTAGTTTTTGTATTATTCATTTTTAATGGAACTAAAATATTTTTAGTTACATAATCGTCAAAAGATTCACCAGAAACTTCCTCAATAACATACCCTAGAAGAGATAAACCTAAATTACTATACTGATAGTACTTAGAACTTGGATATAACATTTCCTGATTTTTAAGGTCCTTTGCCACCTCTTCTTTTGTTGGAAATGGAAAATCTGGCCAAGACCAATATGGATGGTTTGATTCCCTGGGCAGTCCAGAAGAATGAGTCAAAATCGATTTTATTGTTAAGGGGGGAGAGTTTTTAAATTGTTGCTTTAAATCAAACCATGGTAACAGTTTATCTATAGGGTCATTTAAGTTTATTTTCTGCTCTTCAACAAGCTTCATAATAGCAATAGAAGTGAATAATTTAGAAATAGAGCAAATACTAAAAGTATTTTCAATATTCATCATGTTAGTTTCATTTGCCATCCCAAAGGCTTCAGACCAAATCAAGCCATCTTCATTGCCAACCATTGCGGTTAAACCTGGCAAATTTTCATAATCTTTTTGAGCGTTAAGCCAATATTCAATCAATTGAAATGCCTCATCATAGTTTTTTTCGGAAAACGAAATTGATTTTTTTTCTACAACATTGTTAGAGCATGATATAAATAAAGTTATAAGTGTAAAAAGTCTAATAAATTTCATGATATTTTATGTTTAGTTTACAATATACATACAAGAATGCAATTGGATAGTTAGTTAAGATTTTTAATAAAAATCATCGTTCTGTATAAATAGTTTAGACTGATAAGATTTAGATATTTATTTTTAAGGAAATAGTGATATTATATTGTCTTTACTTGGAATTGATAAAATTTTCTCAACATAATCTTTATATAATTTATGGCCTAATGGTAGTTGAGACTCAATTTCAATGGATGTGCCAATAGTAAATTCTTCATTGCCAGTCATACCATCCCCTTTTTTTCCAGCAACTACATAATAATTCCATTCCGATAGAATAAGCCAGTAAGCATACTCTTGAGTTATAATTCTTTCGTACGCTTCGTCATTTTTCAAATCTGAATAACTAGAGATATCATAAATATTTTTGTCTACAGCTTCTCTCATTGCTAAATATAATGGGGAAGTTAAATTTTTATAATTCCAATCTGGATATGCTAAATATAAAATAACAGTTGTGACAGTGTGTAACAGGTGTTCTATTACTTCTCCAATTTGATCTGCCCCACCTGTATTCATTTCCCAAATATAATCTGTTGCATTATCTCCATAAGGTTTTGGAGGTGTCCCACTATTGAAACTTGGATCACTAGCCATTCCATCCAATCCTACTCTTTGATATACATATTGATCCTTACTTGTGGATAAATATTTTGTTTTCATTGATTGATCGATACTAGAATTTTCTTTAAACATTTCACTGTATGCTGTACCTACATTATTTAAAAATGTTGTTGAAACACCCTTTCTTGCAAAAATTCTTAAATTATTTGAATCGACATGATTTGGAAAATCGTTACTATCGTTCTTAGAACCATCCCCCTCAGCATCACTTCCGCCACATGATATAAAAAAAAGAAGAATAGACAGTGAAATTATTTTTTTCATAGTTACTTGTTTATCAATTAAATATATTAAAATTCAATTATAAATAAAAGCTAAACTAGTATAAAACCATATTTAATTATAAAACCTTCAACTAAATTAAAGTCC
>Ga0307995_1001650_pt1 | contig 13696 bp, 9 predicted proteins | sample EllFjometagen262_FD_203132 | JGI IMG/M metagenome (GOLD analysis project Ga0307995, IMG submission 203132) | Marine microbial communities from Ellis Fjord, Antarctic Ocean - #262 | ecosystem: Environmental > Aquatic > Marine > Unclassified | place: Southern Ocean | collected 2014-11-02
GCAAAAGAAACCATTTTAATAAATGAATGGGCTCGTAGCTCAGCTGGATAGAGCACCTCCCTTCTAAGGAGGCGGTCTCAGGTTCGAATCCTGACGGGCTCACTTTAACCCTTCGTATCGCAACGAGGGGTTTTTGCTTTTTACACCTCACTCCTACTTGGTTCGCAAAGAACCAACATAATTTCAAACAGCTATGGTCTTCTACAAATCTAATGAAATTATTGAAATAAAATTAATTAAATTTTTCTTGTTTTTACCTTTTTAAGCCCTTTTTAGCAATCTTTTGGCAATCTTTTGGCAATCTTTCCTCTTCTCTATTACACTTCACTTAAGCATATGAGTAATTAGTTAGGATGAAGTAAATGAAATAGTATTATTACGTTACGCTTACACCTTTAAGAGTGATGCTAAACTTTATTACTTATATAATTTATCTATATTCTACTTTAATTTATAATTCCGTCTTCAAAACATTCTTTGAAATAAGCCTCTCTTCGAATTATTTCAAGCTTTTCATCAGGAATTGAAACTAACTTTATTTTAAATAGTTTATCTAAATTATGTTTAGGAAGAATAATTTCTTTATAAAGTTCTCTGATTCTCTTTTCTAAAAGCTCTTTAACTAATAAAACATCCTCTTCAATGATTAAAATACAATCGTGTATTATCAATGCAAATTTATCATTAGGTATTTTCTTATAAACCTCAACAAAAATATTAGCCTCTGCCTTTTGTCCTAAAGAGCTTATTTCCTTGTGTCCTGATTCTTTTTTAATTAAGTTAACCCACCTCATTAAATTAGGAAACAGTCTACTTAATTCTTTATTAGGTTCGGTAGGCATATCCTCCGCATTAAAAGCTGAAAGAATGCTAACTTTTAGTTTTTTATATTTCAACCCTTCAAAAAAAGTTGAATTGTCTTGAATATATTTATATATATTTCCATCTAAAAGAAGTTTAAAACATAAATTATACTCATCCCTTATATTACTATTATTATTCTTTTTTACATTTTTCAGCCACTCTAAGAAGATAATTGAAGGTTGTGCAGAACACATATCAACTTCCCAAATCAACTCATTAGATTTTGTTCTAAGACACTCTCTAATTAGTTTTGGCATAGAAGCTATTGTATGGTATATTCTACCTGAAGATACAATAGATGGGTTATAAAATATAGGTGAGTTAAATAATACTTTTGAGTCAGTTATCTTATTAAGTGCAAAGAAGGAATTATAATATGCATTGTATCTATCAAATCTAAATTGATTTACTTGTTCGGAAATGTCTAAAAGTCCATTATCAGTTTCAACATATTTTGGCACAGGTAATATTTTTAAAACATAATAAGAAGGTTCTTCTACTACTAATATCTTTGTAGTATTATCTAAAAGTTTTTTTAAAATAGGATTAGTATATATATCAGCATAACTAATTTCAGATAATTCTTTAATTTTTACATTAAACTTCTTTGAATAAGTGTGTGTTTTTTCAATACCTAATTTAATAGCTTTTTTAGTTAAAGAAAATGATTTAGAAAATTTACTTGTTGAATATTTATTATTTTCAATGATAATACCCAAACCAACTAAACACTTCTGAATATCTTTATAATTTCTATCTCCTAAATACTTTTTTAATATTTGAGAGTTTAAATTTACATAAGCACCATAGGGCTTATCCTCTTTTATATTCTGATTTATAATTGATGAAATATACCAATTACATCTGTCAAGTAACAGTAACTTTTTCTCTCTTGTTTTAAGTTTATTGAGTTGTGTTGAGGTTACAAGCAAATCAGCAAAACCCTTGATAGTATATTGATTCATAAAACTGCACTACATATGATAAGGTAGAACACGAAAATAATAAAAATAGATAAATAAATAAGTGGACTACCTTATTAATATATCTTATACCTATATGTTATTTATTTAAAAGTGAAGGTTTTGCTGAAGCCCCAAAGCGAAAGCAATACCGTTATATGTTCTAAAAAGTATTAATCGTTCTTTTGGCTTTTGAGAGCCAACGAACTTATACAGTTTATAATATTCTTATTAGACTATAACAAAATAGAAGCGTAAGTCTATAAAACCGTTGAGGTTGCTCGAGTCCCAAAACGAAGAGCACACCGTTAAGTTCTCTTTTATTAATCATAAAAAAGCTCTAACGTCTTTGAGGACGAAGAGCTTTATAACATATATTATGTAAGTATTATAATAAGATTAGATACCTTTTATCGTTACGCTTTAGGCTCCACTCATCGGAAGGTACCGTAATCTTTAGTTTTTTTATAAGAACTATACTCAAGATATTTTAATAGTGTGCATAGGAAACATATATGTATACGAATCATTATTTATTTATGATACTTAATAAGATATTCTCTACTATACTTCTTTTTTAATGACAATAAATATTACGGGTTATCAGGGAGTGTAGCCCAAAGCGTAACGAACCAAGAACCCTAATATTGAATAGAACATCATACCCTTTACAGTAATATATATACTATTACCCCTGAACTTATCGAGCTTATCCAATTATAGTAGGTCTTAACAGGGTGATTTAACGAACTTTTACCCGATTTTTGATGAACTTTTGTTTTATATTTCATTATCTTTACAGAAGAATTAAAACAAACAAATGAAAAAACTTATCTATTTAGTATTAACAGTATTAATCGTTGCTTGTAGTAGTGATAATGATGATAATGATGATAATTATGTTGATGAAGCAGAATGGCTATATGTACATACAGCTATAGAGGCTAATGCTACTAATAGCACAACACTTGTGATGCCTGTAACTAATGACATATTTGCCTTTACAGACAGACCTGACAGAGAACATAAATACATTAGTGCAGAAGAATTTGTGTCTTATTGGAGTGATGATGCTACTAACAGTTTTCAGTTCGACCCCCCCAATGCTGTATTTACTTCAGTTGATGATGACGGAATTGCAGAAGTAGAAGTGGTTATTATAAATGCAAGTACTGATGGAGATAATATTACCTATACTATCCAAAACCCTAAATTAACAGAGAATGCAACCTTTCAGGATGTTAGTTTGTTTGTCGATGGTGGTGACCCTTGTGATGGTGATAATAATGTTTATTTAGATGGAGTGACTATAAAGGCGTATGAATGTGCAAAAGTAGGAAGTACTGGAGTGTTAAGTGGTGTTCCTTATATTGTTGTAGACGTGTCAATTTTAAATGGAATGATTAACGCTGGAGATAATATAAGCACAGTGGTTACATCTAAAATAACTGATATGAGTGATTTGAATTTTAGCTCTACTTTTAACCTAGATATAAGTTCTTGGGATGTGAGTAATGTGACTGATATGGATAGTATGTTTCAAGACGCTACTGATTTTAATCAACCTATAGGAGATTGGGATGTGAGTAGTGTGACGGATATGAGTTTTATGTTTCAAGGCGCTACTTCTTTTGACCAAGATATAGGTTCTTGGGACGTGAGTAGTGTAACTGATATGTTTGAGATGTTTACTTTTGCTACTGCTTTTAACCAAGATATTGGAAGTTGGGATGTGAGTAGTGTGATTGATATGACTGGTATGTTTTGGAATGCTACTGCTTTTAACCAAGATATTAGTAATTGGGATGTGAGCAACGTGGCTTATATGAATGATATGTTTAATACTGCTAATGCTTTTAACCAAGATATAGGTTCTTGGGACGTGAGTATTGTGACTAGGATGGCTGCTATGTTTTATGATGCTACTTCTTTTAACCAACCTATTGGGGATTGGGATGTGAGTAGTGTGACTAATATGACAAATATGTTTGGTTATGCTACTGCTTTTAACCAACTAATTGATAATTGGGATGTGAGCAACGTGGCTTATATGGATAGTATGTTTAACAATGCTACTTCTTTTAACCAACTAATTGATAATTGGGATGTGAGCAACGTGGCTTATATGGATAGTATGTTTAACAATGCTACTTCTTTTAACCAACCCATATTAGGTTGGATTGTAAGTAATGTAACTGATATGAGTTATATGTTTGATAATGCTACTTCTTTTAACCAATATATCGCTAATTGGAGTGTTGGTCTTGTTACAAATTGTACTGATTTTAGTGATGGTGCACCTTTGACAGAAGCAAACAGCCCTACATTCACTAACTGTACTCCTTAATCCATTTAATAGATTATAAACCCTTGCTTTTAGTAGGGTTTTTTTATGCCTTAATTTAAATGAACTACTTTAGCATTTTACAAAAACAATGAAAACAATGAAAAAACTTATCTATTTATTTTTAGGCTTATTAATCGTTGCTTGTAGTAGTGATGATGATAATACTGCTCCTGTAGTTACATTAATAGGAGAATCCTCGATAACTGTAACGCAAAATGCTACTTATGAAGATGCGGGTGCAACTGCAACTGATAATGTTGACGGAGATTTAACTTCCAATATTGTTACAACTTCAAACGTAGACACAAGTACATTAGGTACGTATACTGTTACTCATAGCGTTTCGGATGCATCGGGTAATAACGGTTCGGCATCAAGGCAAGTTGATGTTGGAGCTCCAGGTGTTCCTACTTGTGACAACAATGTGTTTTATATAGCTGATAATGGAAAAACTCTTATAGCTTGTCCCAATGCAACTGCTGGTAATACCGGTAATTGGAATGGCACTACGTATACGGTAGTAGATGAGGCTATGTTAAGAGCAATGGTTCCCAATGAAGAAGACGTTACTCATGTGGTTACTACTTTAGTGACTGATATGAGTGAATTGTTTTGGTTTATAACAGAACAAAACCCAATAAATCAGGATATAGGTTCTTGGGATGTCAGTAATGTGACTGATATGTATTCAATGTTTTATAATTGTTATGAATTTAACCAAGACATAAGTCATTGGGACGTTAGTAAAGTTACTAATATGAATGATATGTTTTCGGGTGCTTATGCTTTCAACCAAGATATAAGTTCTTGGGATGTGAGTAATGTAACTGATATGGGTGGTATGTTTAATCAATGTTATCCTATAATTAATAATACATTCGGAGTTTTCAATCAAGATTTAAGTTCTTGGGATGTTGGGGGAGTTTTAGAATGTGGCGCTTTTTTAGATTGTAATCCTTATTGGTTTAAACCACCACCTTCTTTAAATAACTGTGGTTTAACTTTTTATATTGGGCAGAGTTATCAGGGAGGTATAATAACTTATATAGATTCAACTGGGCAACACGGCTTAATTGCAGCTACAGCAGACCAAAGTTCAGGTATACAATGGTATAATGGTAGTTATGGTGTAACAGGTGCAACAGGTACTGCTATCGGAACAGGACTAACTAATACAAATGCTATAATAGCTGCTCAAGGTTCAGGGAGCTATGCTGCAAGTATAGCACGAGACTATAATGGTGGAGGATATACCGATTGGTCTTTACCTTCAAAGGATGAATTAAATCAACTGTATGTAAATAGGGCAGCGATTGGGGGGTTTGACTATGAGTACTACTGGAGTTCTACGGAGGACGGTAGCAATGACGCGTGGAGTCAGTATTTCGACCCTGGGTATCCGCCCACCACCGAAGGTAAGAACGTCGCAGACTATGTGCGTGCAGTTCGGGCTTTTTAATTATTTAATTATTTATCAATTTAACAGATTACAAACCCTTGCTTTTAGTAGGGGTTTTATATTAAAGGCATATCTTCCTCCTTCAGTTCAGCTATCTCAAGTCCTCTTAAATAGGTTAAACTTACATTTATAGATGAATGTCCCATTGCTTTTTGTAGCTTTGTTAATGAGCCTGTACGCTTAAATATTTCTATTGCTCCCGAGTGCCTAAAAGAGTACAATGTTTGTCCTTGTTCAAGTAGAATCAGTAAAAACATATTATGTGCAAACAACAATTATCAATTATTTAAGAAACTAAAAACAATTATAAGTCAGGTTGAAGATGATGTAATGCCAATTTCATCTTACACTTTTATTCACAAGGATGCTAAATTATCAAAATCTGAAAAGACCTTGATTATTGGTTTTATGAAAAATATTAAAGACAATTTAGAATAAAGCCCTGATATGGAAGGACAAACAAGTTTATTAGTTAATAACCCTTACATTGTCAGGCACAATAAAAGTATAAATTATGGAACACACCTATCACATACACGGTATGACTTGCAACGGTTGTCGCAGTCATGTTGAAGAATTACTTTCAAAAATTGAAGGTGTTTCAAAAGTATCTGTCAATTTAGAAATGGCAGAGGCAACTATTAAAATGGAATCACATATTCCAATAAAAATGTTTCAAGAAGTTTTAAAAAATGATGAAGGTAACTACAGCATCCATAAGTTAGGAGAGCATCATATTGATAAAAAGGAAGAATCACCAAAAGCAAAAGGAATAGGTATATTTTATTGCCCAATGCATTGTGAAGTAGATAAAACCTATGTTAAAGCGGGAGATTGTCCAGTGTGTGGTATGGACTTGGTAGAAGAAAGAAGCGTTACTTCTAAAAGCACACAATTTACCTGCCCTATGCATCCAGAAGTTATTAAAGAGGAATCTGGTTCTTGCCCTATTTGTGGAATGGATTTAATACCCTTGGAAGAAGATCTTTCAGAAGAAGATAAAACCTATAAAAAGCTATTAAAAAAGTTTTGGATTGCAGTAGCCTTTACCGTGCCAATATTTTTAATAGCAATGTCTGAAATATTAGATAACAATCCACTATATAACATGTTCGAGCAAAAACAGTGGAATTGGATTCAATTTATCTTATCAATTCCTGTTCTATTTTATGCTACTTGGATGTTCTTTAAACGTGCTTGGACATCAATAAAAACAATGAACCTAAATATGTTTACCCTTATTGGAATTGGTTCTGGTATAGCCTGGCTATTTAGTGTATTTGCAATGTTATTTCCAGATGTGTTTCCGCAAGATTTCAAAACTACTAATGGTAACGTATTCGTCTATTTTGAAGCAACAACTGTCATTCTAACGTTAGTATTGTTAGGGCAATTATTAGAAGCAAGAGCGCATAGTCAAACAAGCGGAGCAATAAAGGAGTTATTAAAATTAGCACCATCAAAAGCAACCTTAGTTACAGATGGAGAAGACAAAGTAATTGCAATTGATAAAATTGAAAAAGGCAATCTATTACGTGTAAAGCCAGGGGAAAAAATACCAGTTGATGGTAGTATTATTGAAGGTTATAGTAGTATTGATGAATCTATGATTACAGGTGAGCCTATTCCTGTTGATAAGGTAGTGGACGATAAAGTGAGTTCAGGGACAATCAATGGCACAAAGTCATTTATAATGAAAGCTGAAAAAGTAGGTTCAGAAACTTTACTTTCTCAAATCATTCATATGGTAAACAATGCAAGTCGCTCAAAAGCACCTATTCAAAAGTTAGCGGATAGAATATCAAAATACTTCGTTCCTATTGTATTAATTGTTTCTGTAATAACATTCACAGTTTGGGCTGTGTTTGGTCCCGAACCAGCTTATGTTTTCGCATTTGTAAATGCTATCGCTGTATTGATTATTGCGTGTCCTTGTGCATTAGGATTAGCTACACCAATGTCAGTTATGGTAGGTGTCGGTAGAGGTGCGCAATCTGGTGTTTTAATTAAAAATGCAGAAGCATTAGAGAAAATGAATAAGGTAGATACGCTAATTGTAGATAAAACAGGAACGATTACAGAAGGAAAGCCATCAGTTGAAAAAGTTATAGCAACAGATTCTATAGATGAAACTATTTTAGTACATTACATAACATCTTTGAATCAATATAGTGAACATCCTTTAGCAGAAGCAATAGTAAATTATGGTAAATTAAAAAATGTTTCAATTACTAAAATTAATGATTTTGAAGCAGTAGCAGGAAAAGGAGTTATAGGTACAGTTGAAAATAAAAAAATTGCTTTAGGTAATGCTAAACTATTAGAACAGTTTACTACTACCGTTTCTGAAGATTTAGCTAGTCAAGTTATAGCTGAACAAGAGCAAGGCAAAACGGTTTCATATATATCAGTAGATAACAAAGCGGTAGGTTACGTTACTATTTTCGATGCTATTAAAACTACAAGTCAAAATGCTATTAAGGAATTGCAAAATAATGGTGTTGAGGTAATTATGCTAACTGGAGATAATAAAAACACTGCTAAATCGGTTGCTGAACAATTAAACCTAAAACACTATAAAGCTGAATGCCTTCCAGAAGATAAACTGAATGAAATAAAAACACTTCAAGAAGAAGGTAAAATTGTTGCAATGGCAGGAGACGGTATTAATGATGCACCAGCTTTAGCACAATCTGATGTAGGGATAGCAATGGGAACAGGGACAGATGTAGCTATTGAAAGCGCATCAATAACTTTGGTGAAAGGCGATTTACAAGGTATTGTAAAAGCAAAAAAATTAAGTCACGGTGTGGTTAAGAATATAAAGCAGAACTTATTTTTTGCTTTTGTGTATAATGTATTAGGAGTACCAATAGCAGCAGGTGTTTTATATCCAATATTTGGATTATTACTTTCACCAATGATTGCAGCATTAGCAATGAGTTTTAGTTCGGTGTCGGTAATTGCAAATGCTTTAAGATTAAGAAACATTAAAATATAGTAAAATGAAAAAATATATAATTTATATCGGAATATTAATTGTTGGATTACTTTTAGGTTGGTTACTTTTTGGAAGTTCATCTAATAAAGAAGAGGAACACAATCACAATGGAGTAACGGAAACCAACCAAATGTGGACCTGTTCAATGCATCCACAAATTATGCAACCAGAATCGGGAGATTGTCCTATCTGCGGAATGGATTTAATTCCAGCTACAAGTAGTTCAGAAGGATTATTAGCAGACCAATTCAAGCTAACCGAAAATGCAATGGCTTTGGCAAATATTCAAACGTCTATTGTTGGAAATAATAAAACAGAAAATAAGTCTTCAAAATTATCTGGAAAGATTGTAGAGAATGAAGAAGCTAATGCAGTACAAGTAAGTTATTTTTCAGGAAGAATAGAACTGTTGAATATAAGTTTTACAGGCGAAAAGGTACGAAAAGGTCAATTGTTGGCTGCTATTTATTCACCAGAGTTATATGCAGCACAGCAAGAATTAATTACAGCAGCTTCTTTAAAAGAATCCCAACCTAAACTTTACAAAGCAGTACGAAACAAATTGAAATTATGGAAGCTCTCTGAAAATCAAATCAATCAAATTGAAACATCTGGTAATGTAAAAGAAAACGTTCCTGTATATGCAACTGTTTCTGGAACAGTTACTGAAAAATTAGTAGAACAAGGTGATTATGTAAAACAAGGGCAACCTTTACTGAAAATTACAAACCTAAATACAGTTTGGGGAAATTTTGATGTGTTTGAAAATCAAATTGAACACTTTAAAAAAGGACAAGAGGTAATAGTCACTACAAACGCCTATCCAAATAAAGAATTTAAAGGGAAAGTAGATTTTATAGACCCAGTTTTAAACACAAAAACACGTACGGTAACCTTGCGGGTTGTATTGAATAATCAAAACGATGAATTTAAGCCAGGAATGTTTGTACAAGCAAATATTGAAAGAGTTTTGGTTGATAAAACAGCTATTTTGACTATTCCATCTTCAGCAGTATTATGGACAGGTGAACGTTCTGTAGTTTATATAAAAACGAATCCAGACCTACCTATATTTGAAATGCGTGAGGTTGTTTTGGGTAATCAATTAGCTAATGAATATGAAGTATTGGAAGGTTTGCTTGTTGGGAATGAAATAGTGTCAAATGGAACATTTACCGTAGATGCAGCGGCTCAACTACAAGGCAAGAAATCAATGATGAATAAAGAAGGAGGTAAAACTACTACAGGTCACGAAGGTCATCTTGGAATGGAAGAAAACACTTCAATAAACAATGAGAATCATACCAATATGAATGAAAGGATAAAAGTATCGAAGGACTTTCAAAATCAAATAAATGCAGTTTTTAATGATTATATCAAATTGAAAGATGCATTAGTTAAAGATGATTCAAAAAACGTAGTAGGAGAATCAAAAAAACTAATAGATAATTTGTCAAAAGTTGATATGAAATTATTAACAGATAAAGAGGCTCATAACCACTGGATGTCTTTAGAAAAAAAAATAAAAGCATCAGCTACTTCAATTTCAAAAACATCTAATATCAAAGAGCAAAGAAACCATTTCAAACATCTATCATCACATTTAATTAATACTGTTCAATTATTTGGTGTCAATGAAAAAGTCTTTGTAGAGTTTTGTCCTATGGCAGATAATAACAATGGTGCGTATTGGATGAGTAAAGAAGAAAAAGTAATCAACCCCTATTTTGGTGATGCAATGCTTACCTGTGGAGAAGTAAAACAAATAATAGAATAATTATAAATCAAATATTACATTTAAATTTAAAAACAATGAAAAAAGTAATTTCAAGTATAGCTGTAATAGCAGCTATGGTTTAACAAATTGTAATAGCAAAAAAAAAGACGGTTGGAATTTGGTGAATGTGATTCAATTTGAAGATATTTAATAACTTACGCCAAGAGACAATGAGTTGACCATACACGGTGTCTTATAGTAGTAAACGAAATGCAGGCACAATAAAACGCTTGTCCAATGCATTTAATCTTTACCAAGAAATTTAGCTTTTAATCGCAGTAATAATTTTGAAATCCATTCAAGTTCTTTAGAAAAGAAGTTTATAAACAGCCAATCTAAAAATAATATTATACCATAAATTATTAATGTCGCAACAAGTCCTCCTTTGAAAGTATTTGGAGACCAAAATAAAAAGGTTAATAAACTGACTATTATTAAAGCGATAATATTTCTCATACATCAAATATAATAAAAAGTAATATATAACTTATAAAGCTCTTAGTATTCATTTGTTTTTTTTAAAATTTTAATAACGCTTATTTAATTAAATTTGAATTATTAATAAGAAAAATTTATTATGAAAAAATATTTAATCGCTATACTCTTGCTTGTTACCCTGGTAGTAGCATGTATTGACAGCTCTGGTAACGGTTCTAACGAAATTTTAAAAACACATATATACACTGACGATTGTGTTTTTTACGACGGGCAAATTGAAGGCTGGTTTCTCTCTAAGCATTTTACATGTATCACAGCTAAATAAACGCCTCCGAGTCAAGTGAATATTTTGCAATACCAGTAAGAAGGAAAAAAATAAAACACCATTAAAATAGAAGTACTTAGCATTAATTTGTTAGCGGTTTTTTATAAAATAATTCAAATCATAAGCCATACTAAAAACAAATAATTATATTTACTTATATTTATATAAAATAAAAAAAATATCTATTTAGCGTTAACTAGTTGTGTGAATACTGATTTCTCATAGTTTAAAGTATCGGTGTTATTCGTTTATACAGCAGCAGAAACTCAAATACTTAATAATACATATTTATTTAAAGTTAGAATACTTATTTTAAAAAAACTGATAATTAATTATGAAAAAAACACAAAACTTATTATTTACATTAGCATTAATGCTTATAGTAAACCTATGTTTTAGTCAAGATATAGCAGAAAAAGGGTCTTCTAAGAAACAAATCGATACCGATAGTATATCTTCTTTGAATCCCTATATTGAAGACCATACTGAACAATTAAATATCAAAATGATTGTTTCTAATAATCAATTAAAATATTTATTACCATATGATGGAGAATCTGCATCAGTTAAAACTAATTTAAGCCTAAGTTACGGATTTAGCTTTAGTTATAAATATTTTTCTGTAAGATTGCGTATTCGACCAAAATTGACAACTAATGATCAAGAAAATAAGGGAGAGACAGATCACTTTAGATTTGGCTTTGATCTATTATTAGATAAGTGGGCACATTTTTTTGAATATAATTATCGCAGGGGTTATTATATTGACAATACTGAATTTGTTACAGGTGAAAATCTAGGTAATTTTCGCATTCAATTCCCTAATTTAACCACAAATACATTTAACGGAGTTTCTCAATATAAATTTAATGAAAATTATTCTATAAGAGCGGTTGAATCAAATACAGAAATTCAATTAAAAAGTGCTGGAACTTTTATGCCCGGTATAAATTACACGTATTATACCTTTAAGGACGCTAACAAAGAAATATTAAATTCAAGCTCCACTGGAACACCAAGAAGCCCTTACAACGATTATAAAGGATTTACTCTTATTATAGAGCCAGGTTATTATTATACTTTTGTATTAGATAAATATTGGTATGCTAATGTTTTTGCTACACCAGGAGTTGGAGTTGATTTTTATAATGATAAAGAATTTACAAATAATGCTTTAACTTCTGACAAAAATTACAGCAGAACCTTCTTCTCCCTTAAAACAGGTACTGCTATAGGCTATAATGGGAAGAAGTTTTATTTTGGAAGTGAATTTAAATACCAGGTTTTTAGTGAAATTTTTGATAAAAAAGAAATTAGCCTTCAACCATCAAAAATAATATTTCAAGTTTTTGTAGGATACCGCTTTAAAGCTCCAAAACAAGTTGCAAAACCTTTAGATTATATTGAAGATAAAGTTCCTGTTTTAAAAAAGGGAGATAATAATTAAGTTGCCATTTAGTTAATCAAAAAGTGTGTTATATGTTACTTCTCAATAATAGTTGAATTATTACTATTAATAGTGCTACTATAATGCGATTTAGAAATTGCATGAGACATAAACAATTTATTAGTGAATCCTTCTTTTAAAATTGAGGTAACTTTATTTTTTGATATATGGGAGCAGCCACTCTCCTATTAATTTCTCATTTAAAACTAAAGCCATCTTGTTTTTACCTTATGAGTTTCTAAGAAAAACACATGATTTTTATTCAGGATACTCTATTCGCAAATGATACATGTTATTCAACTTCTTTTTTAAAACTTTTTTAATACGTTGAATTTCTTTTAATGTAATATTTGCATTTAAAAATTGCCCTTGGTTTAATTGACCATCAATTATTTTTTCAACAAAATCATCCAACATAGATGAAGTAGGCTCTTTTAAACTTTTACTGGCAGCTTCTACACTATCTGCCATCATTAAAATAGCAGTTTCCTTTGAAAATGGTGTTGGGCCAGGGTACGTAAAGTCTTCTTTTAAAGCGATACCCGATTTTTCATTTTCTTTTGAATAAAAGTAATAAACTAAGCTTGTACCATGATGGGTTCTAATAAAATCAATAATACGATCTGGAAGGTTATTCTTTTTAGCTATTTCAATTCCATTAATTACATGATCAATAATAATTTCTGCGCTTTCTTTAGGATCTAATTCATCATGGGAATTTATAGAGGACATTTGATTTTCAGTAAAATAAGTTGGATTCACCATTTTACCAATATCATGATACAATGCTCCAACCCTAGTTAACATTGCATTAGCACCTATTTCATTTGCTGCCGCTTCAGCTAAATTTGCAACATTTAAAGAATGATGAAAGGTCCCTGGCGCTTTATTAGACAACTCTTTAAGCAATTTAGAATTGGTATCACTTAGTTCTAGAAGTGAAACATCTGATACCAAACCAAACATTTTTTCATAAATATAAATTAATGGGAAAGAAAATAAGGTCAGTAAACCACAAAGCACAAAATAGCCAAAATAATCCCATTGTATCAGTTCTATATTTCCTTCTTGAATTA
>Ga0307995_1001656_pt1 | contig 13686 bp, 11 predicted proteins | sample EllFjometagen262_FD_203132 | JGI IMG/M metagenome (GOLD analysis project Ga0307995, IMG submission 203132) | Marine microbial communities from Ellis Fjord, Antarctic Ocean - #262 | ecosystem: Environmental > Aquatic > Marine > Unclassified | place: Southern Ocean | collected 2014-11-02
TCTGGATGTGCTACAATCATTAATTTTTTTAACTGGTAATCATTAAATGCTTGATTTAAAGTTTCTGCATTTTTTGGTTTTACTGAGGGGTCAGGTCCATGAATAAAATAGGGTTGTAATGTTAGTTTATCATACATTATATCAAATCCTTTTTTTAAAAAATAAGGACTAACTAAAGTTTCATCCTTTGAACTATAATAGTTATTCCAAGTAATAGGTAAATCTAAAATTTTATTTTCTTCCCATAATATATTATTAGCTACCCTTTCTTCTGAAAATGCATTATCATCGGTATAGATTTTTATTGAATATTGGTTTAGTTCTTTATTCCATTCTAAACATTTCTCAAAAAAGGGTTTACTTTTTTTATCATAGAAATAAAAACCAGTTGCTATTAATTTATTATTAGGGTTTCTTTTAATATTTTTTATAGTCGCTAATTCATTACCATAACTTCCCTCTAATTTTATACCTTTATGATGTCTCCATTGATTAATATCATCGTGAAAATATTTCATAAATAAAGGGTAATCTTTTAAACCTGGTAAGTATTGGAGAGAGGTATCTATATTTTCAGTTGCAAAAGCATCACCATCAATCCAAGCAAAACTATCATAGTCTTCATTTAAAGAATCTAAACTTGCTAAATACTTAGCAAAGTAAATAGAATAGTCTTTACTAAATAAATCGGGTTCATGTGTGTTAGCATGTGTAGATTTCGGTCTATAATCAATTCTTTTATTGATTACATTGGGTAAATCGATTGTAGAATTACAATTGAAACTATACACTATAAGTTTGTGTTTAGAATATTTTAATAAGCTTTTAGCTAATACTTCTATCATAGGTAAATAGGCTTCATTTCCACCTGTTATCCATGTAAAATTAAGTTTTTTTTTTGGTTCTAACACCTCTAAAACTTTGTTATACACCACATCCGTAGTTATTGATTTTTGACATATGTGTTGATTTTTTGTTCCTTCATTTTCTGGACACCAATCCCAATTTCCGGGATCAAACACATAAGAAGGGCTAACCCAGCAATTATTACATACTGAGTGGTTTTCTATTTTAGTTAAATTATGAGTAAATTCAAATCCATGTGGGATGAAGTTATTTATCATAACTGTATGTTTATCTAATGCCCAATTAAGCCATGATAAACCAGAACCTAACCCTATAAATAAATCAGCATGGTATAAATGATTTAAAGTATCTTCCCACTTTAAATTCTTTTTGTCTATTATATTGGTTCCCTTAAAGCCTTCTTTAGATATATTAACTACTTTATACCCTTTACTTTGTAATTTTTTTGCTAACGATCTAAAGTTTTCATGTGGCCATTCTTTTAAACCTGATGTTGCTCTTGGAGCGATACATACATACTTACCTTTAATTGGTCGTTTTTTAGGTATAAAGTTTATTCCATAATGTACTTCTTTATAAGGTAAACCTAAAATATCAGTAGCAGCTTGTATAAGTGGTATAGTATTTACTTGATTGGGGTGATGATCGAAATTTTTCCAATCTCCTTTATTACTTTTAAACCAACCTATTTGATAAGTAACATAAGAGCTACTAGATTTTCCAGGTTTTATAAATTTAATGTTTTTATATGCGGGGAGTGTTTCAAACCATTCATTGTGAAAAGTACTTACTATTACTTTACATTTATGTTTTTTATAAAATTCTAAGACTTGTGGAGTCCAAGCAAGTGTGTCTCCTAAGGCTTTTGATTCAAAGTTAATTTTGACTGTTTTATCCTTTAAATCAAAAGTATGGATTATTACTCCGTTTACTTTTATAACCCAAGGAATATGGTAAGATTTATTACATTTGGTCCACATATTGTTTTTAATTGTGGATGAATGTATTACTTTATTAGTAGAACTATCTATAAATTCAACAAAATATTCTTCTTTATTATGTCCTTTAACTTCAACTTTTGGGCCTAAATTAAAACTTATTTCTATTTTATTTTTTGGTAAGTTATCTAAAAAATTATCTATTTCATTGCTGGCTATCTTAGCAGCATTTTCCCAAGTGAATTTTTCTCTAATAATTTTAGACTCTAATAATGCCTGTTTTTTGTGTTTTTTATAATTAACATAAGCATCTCTCATTTGAGTTTTCAAATGGTCAAAATCCGGCTCATAAAATTCCCCAACTAATAAAGATTGGGAAAAACTACTATATTCACCTCTTTTAGCTTCAGACATAGATTTTATATCTACAGGTATTCCAAGCCCTTCTGCAAATTCTAACTGTGCACTACAATTTGAATATATTGAAGGAGTACCACAAGCCATAGCTTCAATTAAAGGTAAGTTCCACCCTTCAGCTCTTGCGCAAGATAAAAATACATGACCTTTTTGTAGGTATTTTATATATTCTTCTCGAGTAGGAAAATGTTTTATTTTTAATCTAGGGTCTTCTAGATTATAATGTTTTAATCTGTCTTCAGTATTATCAAACCCATCTTTAGCAAACAAGTTATCTATAGATAAAACTAAATCTACTGGTTCATCTTTACTGAATTCTTGGAGGAAACATTCAATTATTTCTTTAGTGGATTTTCTATAATCCCATCTACCAAATAATACAAATTTAAATCTTTCATCTTTATATTCTGGTAATGTAACTGAAGAGTTAGGTTGGAATATATTACCATCTACTGCTTCAGGTATAACTTTTACTTTATCTGGGTTCATTCCCTGTTCTATAGTACAATCTCTTTGCCAATTAGAAGCAACCCATATTTGATCGTATTCTTTTAATTTATTAAAAAATCGATCAGGTTGACGGGTTGATTCCCAAACGTTATATGCTATTTTAGGACCGTCGTACTCTTCATAATAGAAAAAATGATCTGTTTCGTTTAAAACAATATTTAGGTTATGATCAAAGCTTTCACCATGAGATAAATATACAGGGTGGTGGTTTAGATTTCTTTCAGAATCCCATAAGGATTGTTCACATAAAAGTTGTTTATCTAAAGAATCAAAATCCTTTTCATCGTTGTGGGGTTCTTCACTTTGACCCACCCAGGTTTTTCCTACAGTATAATTTCTAACTTTTAAACTATATAATTTTGAAAGTTCTCTATAAAAAAATCTAGTATGGTTAGCGTATCCTGTAGTTCCTATATAACTACCGTGGGCAAATATCTTTGGTGTTTTCTTCATTTACTACTATATAACTGTGGTTAGTTTCAGTAACCTTAATATACATAACTATTTAACGATCTCCAAATTACTCTTGACGAGTTTGTCCATTAGGGAGTGTTCTAATGCCTGGTTCGAATGTGTCAGCATTACGGGTAGTTTCCATATTAATTGTAACTTTGGATTTAGAATTCCACTTTTGAATGGAATGCATTTCTTTTTGGATTGTATCAGGTATAATGTATCCTCTCAATTGGATTTTAAATGTTCCTTTTACTAACCTATCCATACCCTTAGTTAGTGAAGTTTCAGTTGCAAAGGAATCGATAAAAGCTCTAAATTTAAATCTTTCGGGATTACCCCAGTAAGAATCTGATGCGTATTCACATGCTTCGATAATTTTGTTTAATTGTTCCATATAGTAGGATTGAACAATAACACTATATTCTAATGTCACAAAATCAGGCATAGCTACTGCATAATGTTCTTTTACTGGTTTTTTATTGTTTAATATTGAAAAATTGTTATAAAAATTATCGGGACTGTATCTTTTTTGGAACGATCCATATAAATTTACACCATTAGCATCTAGTTTATTAGATACTGTTCTATCTTTTGTTAATGTATCTCGTTTTAAAACAATAATAGGTAGCATTATGGCACCACTTTTATCTCTATAGTAACCATCACGTTGGAATGATTTCCATCTTTCAGGTGAACCATATATTACAGGAACATTTCTTCTTTCTCCATTTTGAAATACAAAAGGTTTAATTACATTTTTAAAATAATAAAATACCGCTTCATCAAGATCTTGTATACCTATAGAAAAGGGTTTTGTAGAATCACCTTTAAAACTTAATTTAGTAGATCTATTAAAATCTATCCCAGTTTCTGATTCGTTTGGGTTGATTCTAGCGTTTGGGTTACCTCTTTCAGTATCAAACGCCTTTTGCTGTTCAACACTTAATTGTTTTTGGGTTTTTGGTATGGGTTTTCTAATTTTGCTCATTACATTCTTTCTACATAAGGTGAAATTGCTACTTTATCTGCTGGTATATAATATGTTGATACTAAAATTGATAAATTACTACCAAATTTTTCTAATCCAGGATTTAAAGGATTTACTTCGTTTGGATAATCAGGATTTTTACCTCCCCAATATTGGTTACCTATTGTACTCTGTACACCATAATAGCTTTCTTGGTATAAAACAATATCACCTACTTCAGGTACTACATCAGCGTCAACTAAATCATCTCTAAAGAAATAAAAATCAATAGGTTGATTAAACTGTATTCCTTCTTCATTTTCAGCATATGCTTGATCCTGCCTATTAATTAAAACATTAAATAAGAAAGGACCATTATAAAATTTAGACCCGGCTGCTTCACCATAAATATTTACTTTAGTTTCTTCTAATTTAAATTGATACAAAGAACATTGTTGGGTAATAATGTTACCCATCAATTCTCTATTAAATTTTCTTACCAGAGAGACATCTCTCTGTCCTGTAAACATTGCCATATATTATCCTATAAAAATTGTCCAAGGGACTTGTTGTAATTCTACCATTTTAGATTCTGCTTCTAGTGCTTTTCTTCCTAATAAGGCTGCTCTAGAAGTTTCATCAAGATATGCTCTTAATCTTTCTAATAAGGCTGTTTTTTCAGCAGTTGCCGCAGATATTAAATCACCTTGGTTAAGGTTTACTTCTGCATTTGGAATTGGGATGCTTGAATATTTACCTCTAACATACCCTAACATTTCTTTACAAATGGCTAATGTCATTTCAAATATCCACTGTCTACCAATAGAATTAATTAAACTATATTTAGGGTTTTTAAAGTTAGCGTTACTAACATTATTAATTTTATCTTCGGCACATTTTATAGCACCTGATGATCTATCACTATTAAAAATGTATTGAAACCATATAGCACCACTTTGGTTAGGAACAGGAAATACCTTAAGATCATTTCCATGAACTTCAAAGCTATAATTAGATCTCCTAACCATTTGATTCATTTCAATAGATTGGATTACTTGCATATCAAAACTTAATGGCATCATTAAAAACCCTTGACTACCACCAAATCCTCCAACTCCTGCCATTCCGGCTGCGATACCACCTCCAAAACCCCATCCAGAGTATGGATCTAAAAATTGAGAAGATGCAGGTACTGGTTCTTGATAAAATACTCGTTTAATTTCTATTCCTTCAGAATAAGCAGATCCAGTAAACCCACTAGCTGACATAAATGTTTCAAAACTGTAATTTTGTTGTCCTCTAGTTAAAGCAAAAGAACCAGAATACCAGGGGATGTTTCCCCCTACTCCTGCTTCATCAGCATATTGTTCAGTTAACCTAACAATAGAAGCAAAGCTTGGTGTTATTATTGTTTCGTTTAATTCTTCAAATATTGAAAGACCTTCTAAATCTAAAAAATTATCTCTAACTATATAGGCCCATATTTCATTCCCATACATGGTTACAGCTTCTTCGAATGCCGTATAAAAAGAACCTGATTGTAGTTCGATGTCAACTAATGGGTAACCCATTCTGTTTGCACAGAAAACAGCTACTTTATCAGCATCTCTTCTAAATTCAGCGTCATTATCATAAAAACCAAAAGGTGTTTCTCCGGGTGCGAATGAACTTGAACCATCCCAAATAGGTATATTCATAATCTATGTTTTGTTATAAATATGAAAAAAAGGACTCATATTGAGTCCTTAATTCTTTTATGTAATATGTTTATTTTTATTGAGATACTTTAATAACATAACCCGCTGAAGCGTCTACCCATAGGTTTCCAGCAACGCCAGTATCTGTAGTTGGTAATTGTGTAAATAATACTGATCCAGATGTTGAAAGAGAGCCTGTTACTTGTAAAAAAGCATTACCAGCTGCGTTACCTATTCTATTATCAGATCCTGAGGCAATAAAATCATCAAATACCGTTAAGTCATCTCTAACAACTACATCTTGAGTTACATCTAATCCACCTGTAATTACTAAATCAAAGTCCTTGATATTAAATACTGAATTTTCTGATCCAGAAACTAATAGTGAACCAGTAATTGTTAATTTACCGTCTATAGGATGTGATCCTGTGAAATGTCTAAAATTATTATCTACCTCATCAATTGTTAATGCTGAGCCTTTTACTGATCTATAAGTTAATGCCATTTTTATTTTAATTTAATTTTATTATAAATATTAAGAAGAAGCTACAAAATACTCTATTTGTACATCTGCGGTATCTGCTTTTGCTTTTATGGATGCTAAAGTTGAGAAAGATGAAAAATATTGAATATCAACATATCCTTCTACAGCATAATCATAATAATCTGTTCCTTGTATCTGTGCATTTGAAAACACCATTGACTTACCTGCATCTATCTTAAATAATGTCTCATCACCAGAACCATTATTAGTAGTGTTAGGTGAGGTTGATTCAGGACTATCTTGGATTAAGTAAAGAGAAATAAAGTGTGAAGAACATAAATTCGTAAATCTCATGTACTTAACTGTATCTCTTACAAATGAACCTGCTACTTGTTGTTCTTCAGAATCAACAAATCTTAAAATTTCAACTCCACTACCACTAAATTTGGTAGATATAGTATCAACTCTTCTTACTGTTTGAGTAATGCCAGGGATGGTGATTTCGTTAATACAAATCTCCTCATTTTTATTAGGTAAGGTTATACTTTCTTGTATAAGTACTTTTAACGAACCACTAGTTATGCATTGTGCCATTATATATTTTTATTATAAATATGATATCAAAAACTAAAAATGTAATTGTAATTAATCTCTAAAGGTACTATATACTTTTAATATAGGAGATACTATATCATGTCTATGGTTTTTTAATAGAGTTGCTACTTTAAATCCTTTTACGTGCTCTTCTATTCTAGATAGAAAAGAAAAACCGGTTTCTCGCTTATCTTTTAAATCGATTTGAGCCATATCGCCACATATCACCATTTTAGAACCTTTACCTAATCTTCCAATTACGGTTTCCATTTGTGTATGTGTAACATTTTGAGCTTCATCTACTATAACAAATGCATCTAAGAATGTTCTACCTCTTAAGAATGCAAAAGGGACTACTTCTATGATTTCGTCATCGAGCAATTTCTGTATTTTATCCTTATTATAGAGCATATTAAGGTTGTGATAAATTGGTGCTAACCATGGGTCCATTTTTTCTTTAATATCTCCTGGTAAAAAACCTATATCCTCTTTAGATACTGTAGGTCTTGTTATAACAATCTTATCTACCTGTTTTGTAAATAGCATATCTAATGCTACTTGTGTTGCAACTAGGGTTTTTCCTGAGCCTGCCATTCCTTTAATTACCGTTATTGGTGAATCTATAATTTTTGCTTTAGCTTCCTTCTGTTCGTCGTTAAGCTGTACATTAAATTTGATTGGATTTTTTGGTCTTCTCTTTTGGACGAATACATCATCCGTGTGGTGTTTACTTGCCATAAAGTGTTTAAATTAAGGGTTGTGCGATTAGTGAATAAAAGTGTTGTAAATACGTTAACAAACCGTAAATTATTGATGTAGCTATATAATGAGATAAATATAGTTTGGATATAACGCATTTTATTATACGTATGAAAAGTAAAAAAAAACCCGGCCAAAGCCGGGTTAATTTTACTAAATTATGTTTAATCTATCTACTATAGAGTTTCAAGACCGTTGATCATAATTTTACCATAGAATTCAGGACGAACCATTTTCTTAGCATAACGAGTCATCAATCCTTTACGTGGAGTAAAAGTTTCTGGATCATATACTAATGGAGTCATGATTAATGGAATGTATGGAGCAAATACAGCACCAGTTTCAAGGAATTGAGCACCTCTAAATCCTAATAACATACAGTTGTCTGTCATGTAAGGATTTTTGTATACTTTATATCTTCCGTTGAAAGCACCTACTTTTTGTACACCAAAAGCGTAAGTAGCTGCACTTACATCTCCGTCTGCATCAGCAGCATATCCTGGAATTGATTCTAAGATAGTACCGATTGTTGGAGAAATTACCATAAAGTTAGCACCACCACGTAGAGTTTTCTGGTGAATGATGTTACTTAATTTTTGGATTTTAGTTCCTAATGTTTGGAACCATTGTCCTTGAGAATTATAGAATCCTAAAGATGATACAGCACCGTTTCCAGTTCCTGAGATCGCTCTGTTGTTTACAGCTGACCAGATTTCTGTTCCAGCAGCAGCAGATTCAACTAACATATCTAAAATTTCTAAATCAATTTCTAATGAAATATATTCACTTAAGATTGAAGTTAATTCAGCTTCAGCATCTAATGCATGGTATGCATTTAAATCCTGTGCGAATTCTGGTGTCCATACTGCTTTCAATTTTCTAGTTTTAGCAACGATTGCAGATGATTGCATCTGTACGTTGATTTCTGGAATTTTAATTGGAGTATTTTGTCCGTTTAAGTTATTGTTTCCGTCTTCGAAATCACCTCTTTCATTGTCCAATGGAGCTAATGAATAAGATAAAGCAGAATTAGTTCCTGGTATAACAGAATTAGATGGTACTACAAATTCTAAATCTGCACCGTTAGAAGCGAATTTAGTAAATTGTGGGTACTGGTTAGCTATTGTTGGAGCATTTGCACCAATTAAGTAAAAACTCTTAAGTGCTTCTTGATCAAAGTTTGCATTGATAGAAGAAGTTAATACTGTTAATAATGCTAAACCACCTACTGCTTGTGGCCCAAGAGCTACAGAAGAAGATAATGAAGAATCCCAACAGATATCAGTCATAGTTGCTGAACCCGAAGATAAAGCAGCATTTGCTAATACAGAAGATGTTAAGTTAATAGAATAACCATATCTTCCTGCACCGTAAAGACCACCTGTATTAGTGTTTCCAAAAGGTAAAGTTGATGGGTTAGTTCCAGTATTTCCATATAATGACTCACCTTTTCCAAAAGGTGCTTTGTCAGTTCCATATTGGAAATCTAGATAAAATACAAGACCAGAAGGTAAGTTCATTGGTTGAACACTAACGAATTCTTTCGCTGCGATCTGTCCAAATACTTTTCTTACCAATGGTAAAGCAACACCTGCCCACTGAGCACCTGTTCCTGCTGTAAAAGTACCAGAACCAGCACCTCCACCTGTATTAGATGATTCTACTACTAATTGTTTAGCTTGGTTTTCAAGAATAATTCCCATGTTGCTTTTATTAGCACCACTCATTCCTTCTAACAAACCTGTTTTTTCCCATTTGTTTGCCAATCTGGCCGCATCACTCTGTACTGAGTGGTATGGGTTTGCGCTTTCTAAAAGAGTATTTAAGCTCATTTTTTTAAATTTTTAAGGTTAATTAAATTAATTTTTGTGTTTAAATTAAACCTGCTAGTTTACGCATTCTATCGTAAACATCGTTTGATTCAATTATTGGTTGTTTTTTAGCTTCAGTAATTGTTCCTGTCGCTTTTGAAGCACTACCCTTAATACTATTAAATGTTGGAGTTGCTTTAGAAGCTATTCCTTCATTTAAAGTTTCAAAGACAACTTTTGCCTCTTTTACTGAAGTCGCTTTGTCAAATGCCTTTAACACTTTAACTTTTTTGTCTTCAGATAAGTTTTTCGATTTGAAAATCTTGTTTGTGTAAAGTAACTTAGCATTAAGTAAATTAACTTCGTTTAATTCAACTTTAAGGGCATTAATTTCATCTAATGCTTCTTTAAATCTCATTTTTTCAGTTTCAGCTTCGATTTTATCGTCTTTTTTACGATCGTCACCTTCAGCTTTTTCTTTTTTAGACATTTCGTCTAAATCTTCTACTTTTGCTTCATCGATTTCTACATCAATATCAACATCTTCAACATCTTCAATACTGTCAACGTCTACAACGTCTTCAATATCTTCTTCATCTTCAATAAATTCATCACCTGGTTCGATAGTTCCGTCTGCTACTAAATCTTTAATAACATCCTCAATGAAACCTTTAAGGTCGTCTTCTGACATATCTTCTAGATCAATTTCTTCATCTTCCAATTTGCCGTCTTCGTCCTCTTTCTCGTCCTTTTCTCCGTCAAGGTAGCCTTCTTCCTCAGCATCAGTACGTTCGTCCTCTTTCAAGTCCTCTTTTTCGTCCTTAATACCATCTTTGTAGCCTTCCTCTTCAGCGTCTGTACGAGCGTTTTCATCTAACTCTAACTCAGCTAATAACTCATCAAGATTGATTTCTTCAACTTCTTCTTTTTCTTCTTTTACGTCATCATATGCTTCTTCTAAATCAGCTTCAACTTCTTGGATTTCAGTTTCTTCAACTTCGTCCTTGTCCATTTCTTCTAATTTTGCGGATAACATACTTTTTAAATGAGGTGTAAAAGCCTCTTCAAGAGCAAGTTTAGCGTTTGCGATTGCAGTTTCCTTAACGGACTTAGCATCGGCAATTGCTTCTTTTAACAAATCTGTGTTTGCCATAATCTCAAAATTTTTTTTTTGTGAAATACGATTATTAGGAATCGTAATAGGAAATATTTTTTATATCGGTGTCATATAAGATACTCATGACACATTACAATTATACGTATATGGGGGGGTTTTAAGAATACAAAAAGCGCTCAAATGAGCGCTCCATGCTTTAAATCCGTCGGTAGCGTCCGAAGAAATATTATTATACTATAGGACATGAACCCTTAGAACAAAGGATTTCATGTATTGTTTTATTTACATTTGAATAATCATATGTAACTGTGTTTTTTCCTTCATTTAAGGTAGTCATATATGATCCTGGATTTGATGGAGTTGAAACAAAATCCCAACACAATAGTTCGAAATCATCTTGTACTTCCATTACTCCACCTCTATCTTCTAATGAACCCATTCCACGAGATGATACACCTACGGTAACACCACTTTTAATTAATTCTTTTAGTATATTTCCTGAGGGTGTTGGTAATACTTCTATTTTACCCATTACATTATCCCCGTCCCACCAGTATTCTGATATTAGGTGAGATACATTTTTTAGATTTATAACAGTAGATTCAGGATGATCTAATTCTCCCATTGAACGTCTTTGTTCAACTAGTTCATTATATTTTTCCATTTCTCTGTCCCATAGTTGTTTAGAATAATAGCGACCATTACCATTTTTTACTTCAGCGGTGGCTAAAATACCTTCAACAAAAAGATTACCACTTGCTTCACTAACATTTTCAGTTAATTGTGTTGGTGATATTCTTACAGTATGGGTTTCTATTAATAATTTTTTCATTTTTATTAAACAGTTTTATAAAATACTTTATTAAGATCGAAATCCTTATTTTTTATTTTTCTATTAGATTCATCTCGGTATTCAGCAGGTTTTTCATTTTCATCCTTTGCTTTTTCGATTTTACCTAAAGATTTTCCAAATTTATTTAGTGGAACGCTTGTAGAAAATTTGATTCTTTTAGATAAATATTTATAAAGTCCTCCTTCTTTTTTGTATTCGAAAGCAGAACTAACCATATTATCAACTGCACTAGCCGGGCTTAGAAATTTACCTTTATAATCTTCTAACCCTACATGGTCTGTGTCTTTTGGTATCTCGTATAAGTCTTCTGTTATACCCTCGTTTAATCTACCTTTTGATTCATTTACGGCATAGTCAGATGTTGATGTACCTACTTTTTTAGGATCTCTTTCTCCAGCAGCACCACGTGTTGGGTTGTTTTTATCATTCCAACTTACAGCATCCATTTCATCTAATTCTTCAGTTTCATCTACCATTTCTTTTTTGGAATATTTCTTTCCACAAGATTTTTCATAGATTCTTTCCATTTTCATTTTCTTTCTTTCCAAATCTTTGATTTCTCTCTGCATTTGTTTCATTTTCGCCTTGTCAATTAATTCACTAAGATTTTCATCTTCTTGGATTGAACTAACTCTGTCTACTTTTTCTTGGATATGATCATGTAAGAAGTCTAATTGAGCTTCCATTTTAACCTCTTCAGCTTCTTTTCCTATTTCGGCTAATTTAGCATCAATTGATTCCTTTTTAGGTTTTTTCTTTTTATCAGATGCTGCCTTTTTCATTGATTCTTCCTTATCTCCATCTCCATCAATATCAGCGAAATCGGGTTTTGCATCTTCTTCAATGCCTGCTTTTTCTTGAGAGGCATTAATTGCTTTATCTCTAGCTTCATCAAATGAGTTTTCAGTCATCCAGTTTTCCATTACTTTTTTCCATGGATTATTACCTGATGTTACTACACCACCAATACTTTCTTTTACTAAATCCCAAGTATTATCACTATCTTTTAATTTTTCACCATACCCACTACCTGCATTTTTACCATCAGCTCTTTGTGATTTAGGTTGTGTATAACCTACACCCTTAATTCCAAATTGTCCTTCTTTTACATAATGTAAAGGGTCTTTAGCTAAGTTGTTAATTACTAGTTCTTTAGCTTCATCTAAAGTTAATTCACTATTGTAGCTACTTTCTAATTGTACACCTTTTAGTAATTCTTCACCATTAACATTATTAATGTTTTCTACTGTAGTATTGTAATCGTAATTATGAGAATCAATATTTTCTATGGTTTTGTCTACTTTGTAAGAAGCTTGAAATCCTTTACCTTCAAATTTAGCTTTTGAATCAGCAGATATACTATCTGATTCTTTTTGAGTGTTTGTTACTTCATCATTATTAACAATAGGTTTTAATGAAGATAAGTCTCCTTTTTTCTCATTTATAAAATTTGCAAATTTAGTTTCAAAATCTAGTTTGGGAGTTGCTTCGAAAGTAGAAATAGGGTGTAAATCTACATAGTTTTCTGTGATTAACTTTTCTGTTAATTCCTTATGTAATTGGTTTGCTGTTTTTTTCATGGTGTTTTTATTGTAATAATGTTTCTATATCGTTGAAATAATCATTTAACATATCTGTGCCTATAACGACTGAAAAACTATCTGGATTATCCCTATAGTATTTTATTGTTTCTATTTTACCTAATTTAATTGATTTTTTAATATCTTCAAATCTGGCTTCTAGTTTATCAAAAGCTTCTACACGTTCCTTATGGAATTTAGATGCTTTATCTTCTTGTTCTTTTATATTACCCTTATACATATTAAAATAATTTGTTTACGTCGAGTCCTGATCCTTTTTGTACATAAGTACCATCTTTAGTTTTAGGGACTATTTTATATTTAAATTGTTTTACGTATGCATTATCTTTAACACCATCTTCTGATGCCTTAGGACCTGGTCCTAAATCTTTACCGGGGTTATTTGAGTCTTCTTTTACTTTTTTCTTTTTCTTTTTAAATGCGTAAGGAGTAGCATATTGCATTCCAGTACCAGCACTAAAAGTAGCGGATCCTGCTCCACCACCAGTTGTAGACATTTCTTCTACTTCTTCTTCTTCTCTTAAATTATATTTTAAAATTGCAGAAGACCCTTTACCTTCTAAATCAACTGAAATCTTACCTTTTGATAATCTTTCAACTTCTTTTTTAGTTTCA
>Ga0307995_1001661_pt1 | contig 13673 bp, 11 predicted proteins | sample EllFjometagen262_FD_203132 | JGI IMG/M metagenome (GOLD analysis project Ga0307995, IMG submission 203132) | Marine microbial communities from Ellis Fjord, Antarctic Ocean - #262 | ecosystem: Environmental > Aquatic > Marine > Unclassified | place: Southern Ocean | collected 2014-11-02
ACCCAGTATCATTTCGGCGTACACAGGAATTCTTAGTAAATTAAATTTTTTTTCTAAATCACTATAGGAATCTAATTTGATATTGTCTCGTTTTACAATTTTTAAAGCTTCTTTTGAGTTTGTTTGTCTTGCTAAAGTAACCCCTTTTTCTAAATCATGAAGATTTAACAAAGAAGCAATTTTAAATATTTGTTCACTTGTGTTTTTCCCCCAGCAAGTTCTAAATTTTTCAGGAAAACCGTATTTTTTTTTAGTTTTAACTAAGTGCTTAGCAATTTCCATATCACGTTTATGCATACCAAAATTAGAGTCTGCATTAAAAATATATTTAATTTTATTCTTTGCTGCCCAGTCTAATTCAGCAAATACTCTTTCAAGAGAATGAAATCTATACTTGACAGTTGAACCACCTTTACCCCAATAGCAGTAAGTACATAAGAAAGGACAGCCACGGTTGGTTTCTATAATTATTTGATAACTATGTTCTTTTTCTTCTTTAAACAAATAATCAAATTCACCTGACAAATAAGGCGATGGATACATGTCAAGATCACGATTAAAACTCACTTTCTGTAAATTAATTTCACATTTATCATTGGATCTGAACGCTACGTTTGCAATATTAGCAAATGATTTTTTATTGATATAATTAATTAATATTTCATTAAAAGCTTCCTCACCTTCAGCTCTTACAGATATGTCAATAAATTTATGTTCTTCAAAATATTTGGTTGGATTGTGGGGACAGCTGGGACCACCAAAAATAATAAGCGGATTCCAACGTTCTTTAAGCATCCTTGCTACTTTTAAAGAAAGTTGTTCGTTCCACATTGAAATTGAAAAAACCGCAATATCTGGTTTATCTTTGTAGTAATCATCAATTAATTTTTCTGCATCATTTGGTTTAAAAATAAATTTTTTAAATGAACAATTATCATTTATTTTTTTTATTTTTTTGGCATTTGCTGAAAGTATACCTGAAACAAAAGGCAAGTAAGATGTACCACCAGATCCCATTAAGAGATTATATTCATTAAAATATACGTTGATTTTTTTCATAGAAATTTATGTATAAACATTACTCTAATATAAAAAGATTATTAAAGTAAAAAAATTATTGAAACAACTTATAATGTATACATATTCAGTTTTAGTCTATAAAACCACATAAAATAAATTATGAATAAATCTAAAATTAACAAAAAAAGCTTACAAGGCATCACTGCGCTATTAGTACACGTTGCAAGCATTGATGAAACATACACGGAAAAAGAAAAAAATATTATAAAAAGTTTTATTGTTTCATTCTCTTACGATGAAATAGAAAGTGAAAAAATCTTAAAAGAAGCAGAAAAGTTAGAAGCAGACTCTATCCAGTTATTAAGTTTTACAAGTTTAATTAAAAAAGAATCTTTAGAGATAAAAAAAGAAGTCATAGAACACTTGTGGAAGATTATTATTTCCGACAAAAGTATTGATCAATACGAGTCTAGCCTCATAAGACGTATATGTGGCCTAATTTACTTCCCAGACAAATTGTCCGGTGACATTAAATTAAAGCTATTAAATACCTGATTCTTTTACACCTTAAAATATTTGTTTTTATTTAAAAACATAAGGTAAATTAAAATCTATTTTAATTTATGGTAATTCTAGTACAAGCATATGGTATAAAATTTCATGAAAAAAATAAAAAAAAATGACCTGATAGATTTTGAAAATAATATAATTAAATTATTTAATAGTGCAAAAATAAAATCACCAGTTCACTTACATTCAGGAAATGAAGAAAATTTAATAAAAATTTTTAAAAAAATAAAAAAAAATGATTGGGTAGTGAGTTCGTGGAGATCTCATTATCACTGTTTGTTAAAAGGTGTGCCTATTAAAAAGTTAACTCAAGAAATTTTAAATGGTAAATCCATATCACTATGTTTCCCAGAACATAAAATATATTCTTCAGCAATTGTTGGTGGCTCTTTGCCTATAGCAGTTGGACTTGCGCTAGCTTTTAAGAAAAAAAAATCTAAAAATAAAGTTTATATTTTTATTGGAGACATGAGTTCTGAAACTGGCATAGCACATGAATGTATAAAATTTAGCATCAATAAAAAGTTGCCCATCCATTTTATTGTAGAAGATAATTCAAAATCAGTTTGTACAGATACAAGAAAAGCTTGGTCAATGAAAAAGCTTACCTACGAAAGAGTTAACAATAAATATGTAACTTATTACAAATATAACTTAAAATTTCCTCACGCAGGAACTGGAAAGAGAATACAGTTTTGAAAAAAAAATATTTTGACGAACTAAAAACAGCGATGAATTTTTTAGGTGCTCAAAAAAATACAATATTTATAGGTCAAGCTGTAGAAGTGCCAGGCACAGCTATGTCGAATACATTGTCTCAAATAAATAAAAAAAAACTTATGGAGCTACCAGTTGCTGAAGAAATGCAGATGGGAGCATCTCTTGGTCTAGCAATGGAAGGATACGTGCCTATAAGCATTTTTCCAAGGTGGAATTTTTTATTATATGGAGTCAATCAACTAATAAACCATATTGATAAGTTTCAGGTAATGAATGGAAAAAAAATTAAACCAAAAATAATTATTAGAACTGGCGTTGGATCACAACGACCACTACATCCTCAACATCAACATATAGGTGATTTTACTGAAGGGTTTAAGCAAATGTCAACTAATCTAGAGATTATTAAGTTAAAAGAAGCAAAAGACATACTTCCATCATACAAAAAAGCTTATAACAGAAAAGACAACAAGTGTACTATTCTAGTTGAGTATGGAGATTTCTATAATGAAAAATAAAAAAAATGATAATAACAAGAACACCATATAGAGTATCATTTTTTGGCGGTGGAAGCGATTACCCTGACTGGTACAATAGGTACTCTGGAAAAGTTCTTTCAACTTCAATTAACAAACATTTATACATTACCTGCAGATTTCTACCTAAATTTTTTGATCATAGGTTTCGTGTTGTCTGGTCAAAAATTGAAAATGTTCAAAATATTAATGACATAAAACATCCAACCGTAAAACATTTATTACATTTTTTAAAAGTAAAAAAAGGATTAGAAATTCATTATGATGGTGATCTACCAGCGAGAAGTGGCATGGGATCTAGCTCAGCCTTTACCGTAGGTTTAATAAAAGCATTAAATTGTTTACTAGGTCAGGAAATGACTAATTTTAATATAGCAAAGAAAGCTATTATTTTTGAACAAAAAATAATGAAGGAAACTGTAGGTTCACAAGATCAACTTGCAACAGCAGTTGGTGGTTTTAATAAAATAACATTTAAAAATAAACAAAAGTTTAAATTTTACCCCATTAAAAAATTAAAAAATTTAAAAAAATTAGAAGATAATCTTGCTTTGATTTATACAGGAAAAACAAGAACAGCCTACAAGATAGCAAAAACCTATGCTGGTAAACTAGTAACAATGAAAAAAAACTATATAAAAGAAATGGTACAACACGTTAAAGAAGGAGAAAAAATTCTCAATCAAGGAAACTTAGATGATTTTGGAAAATTACTTAACACGGCATGGCATATAAAAAAAAAATTAAGTAATTCAATATCAAACTCAAAGTTAGATAGTTTGTACAATTACGCTATACAAAAAGGTGCGATAGGTGGAAAACTTTTAGGTGCTGGTGGAGGAGGATTTTTTTTATTTTATATTAAAAAAGAACATAAAAAAAAATTTATTCAAGATAGCAATAAAATAATTGATATTCCTTTTAAATTTACTGATACAGGAAGTGAAATTATATATAAAGATTTGAAAAGGTAGATGAAATTTAATCACCCATTAATGCATAATAATTTTACTAATCTTGACTTGGTAAAAGTAAAACAATTACTCAGTAAAAGAAACATTATCTTGACTCAGTCTGCTCAAGTTGAAAAATTTGAAAAAGCCTGGTCTAAATGGCTTGGAGTAAAATATTCAACTTTTGTTAATTCAGGTTCTTCTGCTAATTTTATAACTATAAAAATTTTAAATATACTTAATAAAAAATCTAGTAAAAATGAAATTATAATTCCAACTCTTACTTGGGTTTCCGATGTAAATTCTGTAATTATGAATGGATATAAGCCAGTGTTTGTTGATGTTAATCTTTCCAATTTATCCATGAATGTTGATCAGGTTTTAAAAAAAATAAATAAAAAAACATTAGCAGTTTTTATAACTCACGCGCAAGGTTTTAACGGTTTAAATGATCGTTTATTAAAAGAGCTTAAAAAAAGAAGAATTCATTTAATTGAAGACGTTTGTGAAAGTCATGGAGCAAAGCATAAAAACAAAAAACTAGGTAGCTACGGATTGGTTTCTAATTTTTCATTTTATTATGCGCACCATATGACAACAATAGAAGGCGGAATGATTTGTACAAATAATAAAAAAATATTTGAAGTATCAAAAATGTTAAGATCTCATGGAATGGTACGTGAAGCAAAAAACAATATTTTTGAAAAAAAAATGATCAGTAAATATAAAGATTTATCTCAAAAATTTATTTTTTTGTACCCAACATTAAATTTTAGAAATAATGAAATTGGCGCCACTATTGGTCTGAATCAATTAAAATCTTTAAATAAAAATAATAAAAAAAGAACATTAAATTTTGCTTTTTTTTTAAAACATCTAGATCCAAAAAAATATTTTATTAATTTTGATTTAATTGGGTCTTCTAACTACGCGTTTCCTCTAATCCTAAACACTAAAAGCTTGAAAGCTAGAGATAAATTTGAAAAAAATTTAACTTTAAATAATATAGAATTTAGAAGAGGAAATGCTGGTGGCGGTAATCAATTGAGACAACCATATATTAAAGAATTTATTAAAATTAGAGATTTCTCAAAATTTAAAAACGTAGAACATATTCATTTTTTTGGATATTATATTGGTAACTACCCAGATTTAAAAAAAGAAAAAATAGTAAAAATTGTACACATATTGAATAATATTAAATTTTAAACATGGAAAAAATCGATTGCTGTTTTTTAGTCACTGGAAATTCAGGTAAAACCTATCAAAGTTTATCAAAAACATATTCAGCTATTGAACCACCAACTTGGGCTCTTTTACTCGCGCAATCAACTAGAACTTTTGGTTTTAAAGTAACAATCATTGACGCTAATGCAGAAAATTTATCCGAAATTGATATTTATAAAAGAATATTAAATCAGTCTCCTAAATTAATATGCTTTGTTGCATATGGACAAAATGTCAACGCAGGAACTACCAATATGACAGGTGTTATAGATGTCGCTAGCTATCTTAAAGATAAAAAAATAAACATTCCTATATCAATAATTGGATCACATGTTCAGGCTCTGCCAGTAGAAACTTTAAAAAAAGAAAAAATGATAGATTTTATTTTTACAAATGAAGCAGTCTATTCTTTAAGAAATGTTCTCAAACTTGATAAATTTAACGAAGAACAATTAAGTAAAGTAAAAGGTTTAGCCTATAGAGATGGTGAAACTATAAAAATGACACCACCAGAAAAAGTAGTACCAACTGAAAAAATGGATGAAGATCTTCCGGGATATGCATGGGATTTACTTCCGTTTAATAAAAAACCTTTAGATTTATATCGAGCTCCAATGTGGCACGCAGAGTATGATTTTGAAAAAAGAACTCCATACGCTAGTCTTCAGACAAGCTTAGGCTGCATGTTCCATTGTAATTTTTGCATGATAAATATTGTAAACAGAGATGATAACGATGAGATTGGTGTTGCATCCAACTATAGTAAAATGAGATTTTGGTCCACTGACTTTATTATTAAAGAATTTGACAAGTTAATTGCCATGGGCGTTAAAACAATAAGAATTGTTGATGAGATGTTTCTTTTAAATCCGAAATATTATGTTCCGTTATGTGAGAAATTAGCCGAAAGAAATAAAGACGATTCTTTAAGAATGTGGAGTTATAGTAGAATTGACACAGTTAAAAGACCAGAAATCTTATCTTTAGTTAGAAAAGCAGGTATTAAATGGTTAGCTCTAGGAATAGAAAGTGGTGATAAATCAGTAAGGTTAGAAGTCGCAAAAGGTAAATTTGAAGATGTTGATGTTAAAAAGATTGTACAAAGAGTGCATGATGCCGACATAAACGTTATGGCTAATTATATCTATGGTTTGCCTGGTGACACAAAAGAGACAATTAAAAAAACTTTTGATTTAAGCCTTGAGCTATGTACAGAAGGTTGGAATACTTATGGAGCAATGGCATTACCCGGAAGCCAACTTTATAAGGACGCTATTCAAAAAGGTATAAAGTTGCCCGATAATTATGAAGGGTATTCGTTTCATTCTTTTGATACAGTCCCCTTGCCAACAGAGAGTCTTTCAGCAAGTGAAGTTATTACTCTAAGAGATGAAGCGTTCACAAAATATCATACGCATAAGCCTTTCTTAAAACTAATAGAAAATAAATTTGGAAAACCAGCTGCGAGCAATATAGTAGAGATGACAAAAATTAAACTTAAGAGAAAAATTAAGGGAGATAAACTTTAAAAATGACGAAAGATTTTAAAATAATTAAAAATTCATCTTTCAAAGACAAAAGAGGTCAGCTATGGACAACGTGGAAGAAGGGTTTATTTAATAAAGTAACATTTAATCATGATAAATTTTCACTTTCTAAAAAAAATACACTTCGAGGTTTTCACTGTGATTTTAAATCTTGGAAAATGGTGACAAGCGTGTATGGAAAATTTGTATTTATTGCGATAGATATGAGAAAAAAATCTAAAAATTATTTAAAGCACACAAAATGGATTTTAGATCATAAAACACCTAAATCAATTTTAATTCCACCTTACTATGCTAATGCGCATTTATGCCTGTCAGATTTTTGTATTTTTCATTATAAGTGGAGCTATAAAGGAAAATATGTAGACGCGAGCGATCAAAAAAGCTACCGATGGAACGATCCAAAATTTAAAATAAAATGGCCAATAAAAAAACCAATATTAAGTTTAAGAGATAAAAAATCAAAATATTTATAGTAATGAAAAAAATACTTATAACAGGTGGGGGAGGTTACATAGGCTCAATGTTAAGCACAGAGTTAATAAATTTGGGACACAAAGTTACAGTAATTGATTTACTTAAATACGACAAAGGATCTTTAGACCATCTTTATTTCAAAAAAAATTTCACATTTATAAATGACGATATTAGAAAACCGAAACTACTGAAGAAGCATATAAAAAAAAATGAGTATATTATTCCTTTAGCTGCGTTAGTAGGTGCACCACTTTGTGAGAAAAACAAAAAGGAAGCGATATCAATCAATCTAGAAGCAGTAAAAAAAATATTACAAAACTTAAACAAAAAAAATAAATTAATTTATTTGACAACTAATTCTGGCTACGGTGTTGGAGAAAAAAATAAATATTGTGATGAAAAAAGTCTTTTAAAACCAATTTCTTTATATGGTCAAACAAAATGCGACGCAGAGAATGAAGTAATGAAATTAAAAAATACAGTTAGTTTTAGACTTGCAACTGTTTTTGGGGCAAGCTACAGAATGCGTAGTGATTTGCTGGTAAATAATTTTGTACAAAGAGCAATAAATAAAAATTATATTGATGTATTTGAACCACAGTTTAGAAGGAATTTTATACATATCACAGACGTTGTAAGGGCCGTAATTTTTTCGATTAAAAATTTTGATAAACTTAAATCTGATGTTTTCAATTTAGGACTTTCAAGTGCAAACATTACTAAAATTGATTTAGTTAGAAAAATTAAGCTTCAAATAAAGACATTAAAAATAAAAGTGATTAAGAATAAATCAGATCCAGACAAAAGAGATTATTTTGTAAGTAATAAAAAAATAGAAAAAAAAGGATTTGTAGCAAAGGTGTCTTTGGACCAAGGAATAAAAGAATTAATTCATGTGTTTAGAAACAATAAAAGTAAAATTGTTAATAATTATTAATTATAGATTTTATTTGTTTATAAAAATTTTTCTCTGCATAAAAAAATTTTATTTTACTTTTTTTAGCCGCTAATTTGTCGGTTACCTTGTCACCAATCATAAAACTTTTTCTATATTTAAGATCCCAATTTGACATAATATTATTAATCATTTTATTTCCAGGTTTTCTCATTAATGAATTTTTTTTATATTTTTTAATCTTGGCTTTTGGGTGAAAAGGTGAGTACTGAATATCATTAATAAAAATATTGAATTTTTTTAATTTATTATTAATTTCTTCATGTAGTTCAAAAAAATCACTTTCTTTAAATTTTTTTTTCCCAATACCAGCTTGATTTGTGACAATAAATAAATAATATTTTTTGTTTTGCAGATATTTTAAACCACTTAATACACCAGGTCTAAATTTAAAATTCTTTATTTGGTGAACATAGCCATAATCATAATTAATCACCCCATCTCTATCTAGAAAAACTGCAGGTTTTTCAAACTGGTTTTTAAGCTTTCTACCAGCTAATTTTAAGTAGTGTCTTGAACCTATATCAATAAAAAAGTTTTCAAAAAATATTCCATTAATTTTTTTTTGTTTAATTAACTTAGGTAGCAAATCATTTTCTAATGATGAATTTTGTTTACATATATAATCAAATATTTTTTTTTTAAAAAAGTATACGCCGCCATTCATCAATCGACTGTTTTGTTTAATACATATTAATTTTTTTTCTAAATCTAAATTATTTAATTTTTTACTTTTTTGATTTTTATTTTTAGTTAGAGCAACAACACCAATTTTTTTTTTATCTAGACTAGATATTAATTTATCTATATTTACATCAAACATTGTATCACCGTTAACTAAAACAAAATCTGCAACCTTCAATCTTGTAAGATTTGATAAAGCACCAGCTGTGCCTAATAGTTTTTTCTCTCTTATACATATAACTTCTGTAAGGTTGATTATTTTTTTATGAAACTTTTTGAATAATATCTTATGACGAAAGCCACATAAAATTATTATTCTTTTAAAATTATATTTACTCGCATTATTTATAATATATTGAATAAAATGCTTGCCATTAAATTTTAGCATTGGTTTCGGGTAGACACCTAATAGGGCTTTAATCCTAGTTCCTTTTCCTCCGGCTAGAATTACTAAGTCAATATTTTTAGGTGATGATACAACTGGCATTTTTATTGTTATTAAATTATAAACATTTCATGAAGTTAATATCTATAGTTTTCTCATTTAAAAATGAAGAAAAAAACATACCAGAACTGATTGAAAGAATTAATAAAGTTCTAACTTTGATACCTAACTGGAGCTATGAACTTGTGTTCGTTAATGACTGCTCGACAGATAAATCTGAAGAAATGTTACTTAAATATCAAAAAAATTATCCAATAAATATTATAAATATGTCTAGAACTTTTGGTGTTGGACCTTGCGTCATTGCTGGGTTTAAACAGGCAAAGGGTGATGCAATTATCTATATGGATTCTGATCTTCAAGATCCCCCTGAACTAATAACACAACTTGTTGCTGAGCACGAAAAAGGCTCAGATATTGTACACACTGTTAGATCAAAAAGATTAGGGGAAACTGCATTCAAACTATTTGTTACAAACTTATCTTATAAATTTATAAAATTCTTTTCTGACATACCTCTACCTGTTAACGCTGGAGACTTTAAGTTAATTTCCAGAAGAGCTTTAGACAAAATACTTGAGTTAAAAGAATACAGACCTTACATACGTGGACTATCTGTATGGGTGGGATTTAAGCAATCTAAAGTCTACTACATCAGAGACGCAAGAAGTTCAGGCAAGACGCAGTTTCCACTACTTTCAGCAGGTCCTGTGAATGAGTTTATAACAGGGGTGACATCCTATTCACTGAAACCACTTTATGTAGGAATTTTTTTTGGAATTATTTCTATTATTGTGTGTTTTATATTAATTTTACACACTTTGTATCTTAAATTTAACAATCTATCTGCTCAAGGCTCAGCTAGCATTTTAATATCAATATCCTTTTTTTCTGGAATGATCCTTTTCACACAAGGTATTATTGGAATTTATATAGCAAGAATATTTGAACAAGTTAGAGGTAGAAAAAATTATGTTATTAAAAATATCAAAGCACACGATAAAGAAAAAATATAAAAAGATATTTTAATTACTTTTAAAAATAGATTTAATTTATTTTAAATATAACATTATGATGTCTGTGATAAACAAACTGTTACCACTTATTTTATCGCTTTTGGTTGCGCTAACTATAATTATTTTCTGGGAATATATTAAATTACCTTACAACAGCGAAAATATTATTATTGGTGAATACTATTATAAAAAATATAATCCTTTAAATGATAAAATAAAATTTTTACTCTTAATAATAATTCCTAGCATAGTATATTTAACAAGCTATTTAAAGTTTAACAAAGAAACATATAGTCTTAATGTAAAAAATAAAGATTATTTTCTAAACAATAATAAAAACACCTTCGATAATTGTTTAAATCTTTATTTTTTATTTTTTATATTTTTAATTTCCATAGAGTTTTTTATGTTAGATTTTAAAGGTATTATTGGCAATAATTTGCGGTTAGATACATTTCACGAAGGCACTTTTCTAGTTCCTCCATTGAATTATTTGAGTAAAGGAGGTTTGTTTACATCAACACAATACGATTATGGTTTTATAGCTAATAATTTAGGGACAATTTTTAATTATTTTTTTGGATATTACACAATTGGAAGCATAATTTTATTAAAATTAATATTAATTTATTTAATTAAATTTATATTAATTTTGATTTCAAAAAAAATAATATCTTATACAAATTTTAATTTTTTTTTTAAAAAAATATTATTTATTATATTTACTTTTTTTGTTATTTATTTAGCAAGTTACAACACAGGATCTGGTTATTTCACTCCAAGACTAGCAATATTTTTGCTATTTATTTATCTACTAGGATCAGCTTTATGTGATAATAAATATTTGAAATTAAAATTCTTTGTATCAGGAATTTTTTCATCAATTTCTATATTGTGGCGGTATGATATTGGTGTTTATACAAATATACTCATAGTAATCGCAATAATTTATTTAATTTTACATCGTGAAAAAAAAAAACTTCCTTTCTTATTTTTAGGCATCATTTTTTCATGGTCTATATTTTTTTTAATTATGCCCATAGAAGAAACCAAAGAGTTTTTTACTCAATTTAAATTTATTTCCAGCATATCGGACTATTTATTAGGTATAGAATATCCAAAACCATTTAGTTCAAATAGCACTAGATGGACCAAAGCTTTATTTGTTATTTACGTAACATGCTTGATGCTTACAAATTTAAATTTTAATAAAAAATATAATTTTAATTGTGAGGTAAAAATTTTTATTTCACTTTTATTTCTAAGTGGAGTAGTTTTATTTAACTCAGGTCTTACCAGATCTGATAGTTATCACGTAAAATATTCATCAGGAATTTATACAAGTGTTTTTATCTTAATTTCTTTATTATTTTTATTTAATTTTTTTGAGACAAAACTAAAAGATAAATTTTTTTTTAAGAATTTATCTATCACTAATTCATCTCAAATTGTTTTTAGTTTTTTTATATTCTCCTTTTTAATATTTACTTTTGTAAGCCAAAATAGATATGGAGGATTAACTCAGGCTTCAAAAAATTTTATAGATTCTAAAAGAAATATTATTAATTTAATTAAAGAAGAAGATAATATGTATTTAAGTGAAAATGATATTTCCGTTCTAAAATATTATAAAAAAATAAGTAAAGTTGACGACTGTATCCAAGTCTTGACGTCTGACGTATCGTATCCATATTTTTTAAAAAAGCCATCTTGTACTCGATTTTTTATACCAACTCATATATTGAAAGGATATACCGAGGATAAATTTATTGATGATCTTAAAAAATCTTCACCAACTTTTATATTGTATGAGTCAAAAAATAATGTTTTGTTAGAGAAGCTAAATATGCCAAAAGCGTTAGAATATATTGAAAAAAATTATGCTTTTTTTAATAATTATAACAGTTATATTTTTTACAAGAAAAAAATTAACAGATAGAGTTTTCAAGAATTTTAAGCACCACTTTCTAATAAATATTCAATGATGCTTAATTAAATCTTGAAAATTAGTGAGACTTAACAAGATCAGCATTCATGATCTTTGTCCAAATTTCAACAAAATCTTTAACAAATTTCTCTTTGTTATCATCCTGTGCGTACACTTCGGTGTACGATCTAAGAATTGAATTAGATCCAAAAACTAAATCAACTCTTGTGGCTGTAAACTTGGTTTTATTATTTTTACGATCAATAATGTTGTAAGAGTTTTTACCAGTCGGTTCCCACTTGTATTTCATATTCGTTAGGTGAACAAAAAAATCATTAGTCAAAACACCAACTTTATCAGTAAAGACGCCGTGCTTCGATCCGCCGTGGTTCGTTCCTAGCACTCTCATACCGCCAACTAAACAAGTCATTTCTTTTGCTGTAAGATTCATAAGAGAAGCTCTATCAAGCATTAATTCTTCGGGCATTACAGAGTATTCTTGCTTAGTCCAGTTTCTAAAAGCGTCATGAATAGGTTCCAATACTTTGAAGCTATCTTGATCTGTCTGATCTTGAGCTGAATCGCCACGACCAGCAGTGAATGGAACTTTAACTTTAGAACCAGCTTTTTTAATAGCTTTTTCTAAACCCACATTACCTGCTAGAATAATTGTATCAGCAACAGTAGCTCCTGTTTTTTTAGCTATGCCCTCTAGAACTTTTAGCACTTTACCAAGTCTAGCTGGCTCGTTGCCTTTCCAATCTTTTTGAGGTGCTAAACGAATTCTACCACCATTTGCTCCTCCTCTATTATCAGTTCTTCTAAATGTTCTAGCACTGTCCCAGGCTGTAGCTATTAAATCACCAGTACTAATTTTACTTGCTCCTATAAGTTTTTTAACTTTTTCAGTGCTATATTTCTTTTTCGCAGCTGGAACTGGATCTTGCCAAATTAACTCTTCTTTAGGCACCCAAGGGCCAATGTAATTTTTCTTAGATCCTAAATCTCTATGCGTAAGTTTAAACCAAGCTTTAGTAAACTGTTCTTCTAAATACCTTGGTTCCTTATAAAAACGTTCTGAGATTTTTCTATATTCTGGATCCATTTTCATAGCCATATCTGCATCAGTCATAATAGGATTATGACGGATATTTGGATTCCCTAAATTAACAGGCTTTTTATTTTCCGGAAGATTAATAGGCTCCCATTGATGAGCACCAGCAGGACTTTTTTTAAGTTCCCAGTCATAGTTCAATAAAAGATCAAGATAACTGTGGTCCCATTTATCAGGATTTGATGTCCAAGCTCCATGAATACCGCTTGTTATTTGATTTTCTCCTAATCCATCTTTTTGAGTCCATCCAAAACCTTGTTCTTCAATTTCAGCAGCAGCTGGTTCTAAACCTGCTTGAGCATTACTCGCACCATGCGCTCGACCAATAGAGTGTCCACCAACAGTAAGTGCAGCAGTTTCAACATCGTTCATAGCCATTCGACCAAAAGTTTCTCTAACATCGTGCGCTGTATTTAAAGGATCAGGATTACCGTCTACTCCTTGCGGGTTAACATAAATTAAACCCATCACAACAGCAGCTA
>Ga0307995_1001662_pt1 | contig 13668 bp, 4 predicted proteins | sample EllFjometagen262_FD_203132 | JGI IMG/M metagenome (GOLD analysis project Ga0307995, IMG submission 203132) | Marine microbial communities from Ellis Fjord, Antarctic Ocean - #262 | ecosystem: Environmental > Aquatic > Marine > Unclassified | place: Southern Ocean | collected 2014-11-02
TCGCTACGGTTCCTGTTCCAGCTGTACTAACAGCGGTTACTGTTAAACTATCTTCATCTATATCTGTATCATTTACAATGACATCAATACTTGATAAAGCAGCATCTTCTAAAACAGTCGTTGTATCATCCACAGCAACTGGCGCATCATTCACGGCAGTAACCGTAATTGTTAAAGTACCTACATCCGTTAATGCTCCATCAGATATGGTATATGTAATAGTTTCTGTTCCGTTAAAGTTAGCGGTAGGTGTGTAGTCAATTTTGTTATTACTAATCGCTACGGTTCCAGTTCCAGCATACGTTACTTCCGTTATTGTTAAACTATCATCTTCTATATCTGTATCATTCGCAATGACATCAATACTTGATAAAGCAGCATCTTCTAAAACAGTCGTTGTATCATCCACAGCAACTGGCGCATCATTCACAGCGGTAACAGTAATCGTTAAAGTACCTACATCCGTTAATGCTCCATCAGATATGGTATATGTAATAGTTTCTGTTCCGTTAAAGTTAGCGGTAGGTGTGTAGTCAATTTTGTTATTACTAATCGCTACGGTTCCTGTTCCAGCTGTACTAACAGCGGTTACTGTTAAACTATCTTCATCTATATCTGTATCATTTACAATGACATCAATACTTGATAAAGCAGCATCTTCTAAAACAGTCGTTGTGTCATCCACAGCAACTGGTGCAGAATTTTCAATTACATGAATTACATTTGTTTCTAGTGCTTCACTTACTGCATTTTGATTAGACGTATTCGATATTACAATATTAGAAAGTGCAAAATCATAGTCTCCTAAAGCAGTTGTACTATTTACGAAAATAGGTAAATTTAATAGTGCATTCGTTCCTGAAGGAATCACGTTGTTGCTAAAGGTGTAAATAACGAACCTAAAATTCCCGTTTCCTAGATCAGAACTAGAAAATTGAAAGTTATCTAGAACAGCTTCACTTGTAGTATTTTGATAATCAAACACAAAACCATCAGGGATGTTTATATCAAACTGAACAGCTTTCACATCATCATTATTAGATAGCGTTAAGTTGATCGTATTGCCTTCATTTATATAGATAGATTTTTCTTCTATCAATAAGTAGTTTGGAGTAAATACATCCGCGGTAACTTGAATTACATTTTGTTCTGACGCGCCATTGTGACGAATAGAAAGCGAACTTGAAAATTGACCAAGAACATTGGGCGTGAACGTTAAATTTTTAGAACTACTCTGATTTGCAGATATTGTTAATGGTGTTGTAATTGTAGAGGTGAGATTTTCAGAATTATAAACAACCTCGTCTATGATTAAATTTGCATTACCAATATTACTTAAAGTAATATCTTTAATAACTTGACTAGTTATAGGTACACGGCCTAAATTAAAACTAGAATTAGAAAGATTTAGGTTAGGTGCGTTTATTGATATAGCACCAGAATATGAATCAGATTCAATATCACCAAGGGTTGTATTTGAAATAACCGGACTTAAGATAGTAAGCGGATAGGTTCCAGAGTTTACATTGGGAGTCAGTTTAAAAGACAACACCTCTCCAGTAGCACTGTTAAAATTTGAATTGGTTGGAGAGTAAGCTAAAATCCTAAGGGTATTTGTACTTACCATAGACCCAACTATTGTGTGATCTGTTTCTCTTCCAGATAAAGCAACCGAATTACTCACATATGTTATATCTGTCGGGAGTGTAATATCAAACTGAAAACCATTAAAAGGTTCCATATTACTTATGCTTACCGGTATAGTCACATCTGTATTTATTTCACCCGATCCACTACCAATGTAAATTTCATTGACAGCATAAATATTTGCGGTAATACTCGTGTTTTGTAATTCCCTTAATGGATCTGTATCATTGGTTACGAATACCGCTTGTTTGGTTGCATTTTGCTTTGTAGTAGTTTCTATGTTTACCGTAAGTGAAACGCTAGCTCCAGCAGCAATTGTAATAGGGAATGCAGTGCTAATTGAAAAAGGTGCAACTAAGGTATAAGACGAAACTTCTAAAGCTTCGTTACCATCATTTGAAATTGTAATATTTCTAGTTGGATTGCTTTGAATTGGCACCTCTCCGAAATCGATAGCCGTTGTAACTAAATTATATTTAGGTCCTAAAACAGTTACTTGCCCGTTACTTCCTGATGCTGTAATCGCCGAGCCATTTACATCTGATAGTACAATATTGGTAATTGTCATGGCATAAGTTCCCGGTAAATTTTTACTAATAAAATTTAAGTTAACCACAGCACCATTACCGATAGCTATCAACTGATTGCTTGCCGAATACACAAGAACTCTAATCGTGTTACTATCTATATTACTTACGCTTCGAATATGGTTCGTACTTCTTTCTGTTAAGGTGTGTCCGGTAGATAAATCTATAGCATCTCCGTTATACACAATATCAAACTGAAATGCTGCTACACCCTCAGAGTTTTCAAGTCCTACTGCAAGCGAAAAGTTATTATTTACAGTAATAGATGTAGACGAAATGTCTAATGTATTTTGTCCAAAAATAAATTGACAACTCAATAAGATGAGTATTCCTAAGAATTTTTTCATATTTATTACTTAAGGATCAGCATTTTATGAGAAAGGTATTTAACCCCTCCGTCTTTGTGTGCGCTCATGAGAACAATGTAATTGCCTGCTTTTAATGCATCTAAATTTAGTTGTTTGTCTGTCTTCCCAACCTGGCTGTCTAAGTTTTTAGCCCAGACCAATCTGCCTTGTATGTCGTACACTTTTACAGTAACTCCGTCCATTAGTTCAGGTAGATAATACTGAAGGTTTACAATCCCGTCTGAAGGGTTTGGGTATAGTTTTAACAACTCTAATTTATTACTTTGAAAAGGAGCGTCTATGGTTCCTAAAGTACCATTGTTCAACACTGTATTTAGTTTTGCTCCGTTAGTTGTTCCTACAACAGCTAAGTTTATATCGAATTCTTGAGAAGCGTTTGCTCTTGTAAGTATTTTTGTTTTAGTGTTTGCTATTATTGTGTTGTTAAAGCTGTATAGCATTAAAACGGCAGTATCATCCTGCGTGTAATTTAAACGTTCAATACCTGGTAAATTGTCTGAGAGCGTGTACTCAAAACCTTGGTTAAAAGCTAACTGAATACCACCAATATTATAGTTAGAGGTTACGAAAAGATCATTCCCTTCCCAATTAAATACGGCATCTCCAACAGGGGTGTTGCTATAGTAATCAATGCTATTTGGGGTATTAGTTACTGTTCTTCCAGCTGTTGGGTTTAGAATAATATCTACCGTACCCACAATGTCTAAGACATTAATGTTCTGGTCATTATTAACATCTCCTGCTACAAAAATAAACGGACTTGGGTTGTTCCCTAAAATATAGTCTACATTTTGTACCAGGTCCATTACGTTTACCGAAAAATCTCCGTTACTATCTCCTAAAGTAGAGGTAAGTGGCGCTGTTGATACTACAGAAGAATAATCGGTTGTTTCAAAACTAGTTCTTAGAATATTGTATTTATAATAATATGTTTGCCCCTCTACTACATTATAATCGGTATAATAAACACCAGTGGTAGATTCGTCTGTATCTTCCATGATAAGAGATTCATTTAATTTAATAGGATCGGTAAAAGTTCCATCTGCATTAGCGACATAACGATACATATTATACCCAAGTGCGTCATCTATTGCGTCTGTGTTAGGAGCTGTCCATTCAAGTGCAATCTTACCTAGACCAGCAGTTGCGAACCATCCTACAGAAGCAGAACCTGCGGATTGTATTAACATATTAAAACGATAATTTTCTACTGGAATTTTAAAGTTATCTAAATCTTGCGCACCTTGAACACGTATTCTATTAATTCCATCTGCAGCTCCAATACCTATCTCGTGGTTTACTGTATAAACCTTCCCATTAGTCGACCAAGTACCTTCTTCAGTAATTAATGTCTGAGTGAATGGATTAATAACTCCATAAAAAACCTGTGGGTTCACAGAAGTATTCATCGATCTGTTAAAATAAACCTTAAGTTCATGAGAACCAACTCCTACAGCTTCCGTTAAATGGTATTCGTCTTGAGCATCCTTCCCATTTACTTCTATCTTCCATACGATACCATGTGCAGTAGATGAAGGAATGTCTTTTCTGAGCTCTAAATTTGCAGGTGCTAGTGGTGAGGTCTGATTTGGATGCTCATTAAAATAATCTCTAACACCTATCCTAATCGTTTCTTCATTTGTTGAACCATAATATAAAGGAGGGATAAGTTGAACATTAGTATCAGTGAAATTTGATTTAACATCAATATTTGGGATATCTGTATTTATATCATAGGAACCTGTATTTAAATTTCCAAACACATTACCAATCATGACTTCAAGAGTTGGTTCGGATTCAATATTATGAGTACCAGATCGGAATGAAATTCCTGCAGTATTATTTGGTCGCAGACTGGTTGATGTATTCCCAATAACATTATTATCAATAAAATACCCTGATAATCCGTCACCACTAACATCAGTAGTACCTTGATTCCATAAATGAATTAGAGCTCCATCTCTCATGTCATTATAAAAGAAGTTAGAGTTTCTAATATTTTTACCCTTAATTAACCCGGGTTGAACATATGGATTTAGAGAGAAACGGTTATCGTAAAAAATTGAATTAGAAATTGAGGAATTTCCATTAGTCCAATGGAAATAACCTTCAAACCTTGTAACTTTAACATAATCAAAAGTAAATTTTCCTAAAAATTCAAAACCACTCCAATATTGGTTTTCACTTTCAAAGGTTATAAACTCATTATTGTTCCCAATTGCAATAAGTTCAGCATTATTATTTAATAGAATTTTCTTTCCATCAGAAATTCTAAGAACTGTACCGGGTAGAATTGTAATAATACAATCATCAAAAACAACATTATCTGATACTAAATATTCTTTATCAGGTGTTAACGTTAAGTCGGTATTAATAAATCCATAAAATAAAATTGAATTTTTTACATTAACTACAAATTCTGTAGGCTGAGAAATATATTCTTGATCAGGCCCTGACCAAGCTGTCAAGTTAAACTTAATATCTACATTATTTGCTACACCTTCAGAAATTTCGATCTTTAATGTTTCGTATAAATCTTGAAGAGTTGCATAGGCAGATATACTCCCAATTTGTATTTCATCCTGAATAATGGTTGCTTTTGAAGTGTCTTCAAATTCTGCAAATTCAATTCCAACTCTTACGTCGTCTGTCGGTCCCCAATAATTTTTAACTAATGGTAATATTTCTATAGTTTCACCAGGCTCCCAAAAACCATTCCCATTTTGACTATTAATAGTGTCTCTTGCAACAGATGAAATAATTGAAAGCATTGGTGTCGGTTCAACCTCAATTGCTGCTATAAAATCAACAAAACCTGGTGCTATTGTTCCTGGGCTTGGTGATGTATTTATTAAATTCCCAAACATTAATTCTTGACTATCATCTGGTTTTAGTTCTTTGTATAAAGCAAGAGCACCAGCAACAAGTGGAGTTGACATCGATGTTCCTGTTAGAGTTGAATAACCACCCCCCGGAATAGTACTCATAATACTTGTACCTGGCGCAGCTAATTCGTAATTCAATAAAGATGTTGGATACGCTGTCTGAATAGGACCATCTAAATCATAATTAGTATAGCCGCCAAGGGGTCTAGGACGGTCTTCGATTCCTAAAACAAAATTATAAGCAGCAGGGTAATGAGGAGCACAGGATAGGCATGGTCCTAGACCAATACCATTATTTCCAGCAGCTGCCACTAATATTGCTGAATTATAAGCAGTCTCTAATGCTAATCTCAAAGTAGAAGAAGCAGCATAAGATCCAAAACTCATGTTTATAATCGTTGCTCCATTAGTAGCTGCATATTCCACTCCACTTGCTATTGTTGTACTATTTCCACGACCAGACGATTGAAACACTTTTATGTGCATTAGCTTTACATTCCAAGCAGCTCCTGCGATTCCAATTCCATTGTTTCCAACAGCACCAGCAATACCAGCCACGTGTGTTCCATGCATATTGTCATCCAGTGGTGCGTTGTCTATGTTTATAAAATCCCATCCTCTAAAATCATCTATGTATCCGTTCCCGTCATCATCATAACCTGCTACACCGTTTACCTCTGCTGTGTTAGACCAAGTATTCGCTGCTAGATCTGGGTGTGTGTAATCACCGCCTGTATCTAGAACAGCAACAATTTGTGAGCCATCACCAGTAGTATATTGATCCCATACATCATCAATATTAGTTGCTGTTATATTGGATTGTGAAGAATACAATGGATCATCTACATCCACTAAAGTATTCGCCTCTAGTTTGGCAGCTTCTTCAGCAGTAATTATATCTCCTACTTCAAAGTCATCTATTCCATAAATATAATTAGGCTCTGCATATTCAACCGCAGGGTTGTCTTTTATCTGCTCTATTAATTGTAAAATATTTTCTTGCGCATTAGATGTTTTTAGAACAAAAACATTCTTCATGGTTAGGGGTTCCTTTGGTTTGTATCCATTATTTGGATTCGCTGCGGCTTTCGCAGCATATACCGCTTTCATCTTTTCTCTATTTACAACACTCGCTTCTATAGATTTTTGATGAAATAGTACACTAGTAGATGCTACCTTTCCCTCAATATCTAAGAGTTCTCCTACATTAAAGTTAGATGTGGCCTTGCCGTTTTCTGAGTAGGTAATCCTAGCATCTACATTGTCTTTTAGTTTTACAATAATCTCACCGGGTTCAAAATTATTTAAATCCTGTTGCACTCTAGAAGTTTGTGCATATATAATGTTCGTGAATAATAATAAAAATAATAGTTTTTTCATGGTTTTACTTTTTTAATAACACTTTAATTGTAATATCTTAATTTTTCTTATTGGATAATCAATATTTTATGAGAAAGGTATTTCACTCCTCCGTCTTTGTGTGCGCTCATTAGAACAATGTAATTACCTGCTTTTAATGCATCTAAATTCAGTTGTTTGTCTGTTTTTCCAATCTGGTTTTCTAAGTTCTTAGCCCAGACCAATCTACCTTGTATATCATACACTTTTACAGTAACTCCGTCCATTAGTTCAGGTAGATAATACTGAAGGTTCACAATACCGTCTGAAGGGTTTGAGTATAGTTTTAACAACTCTAATTTATTGCTTTGAAAAGGAGCGTCTATGGTTCCTAAAACACCATTATTCAACACTGCATTTAGTTTTTCACCGTTTATTGTTCCTACAACAGCTAAGTTTATATCGAATTCTTGAGAAGCGTTTACTCTTGTAAGTATTTTTGTTTTAGTGTTTGCTATTACTGTGTTGTTAAAGCTATACAGCATTAAAACGGCAGCATCATCCTGCGTGTAATTTAAACGTTCAACACCTGGTAAGTTGTCTGATAGCGTATACTCAAAATCTTGATTAAAAGCTAACTGAATACCACCAACATCATAGTTAGAGGTTACGAAAAGATCATTTCCTTCCCAATTAAATACGGCATCTCCAATAGGGTTGTTGCTATAGTAATTAATGCTATTTTGGGTATTAGTTACTGTTCTTCCAGCCGTTGGGTTTAGAATAATATCTACCGTACCCACAATGTCTAAGACATTTATAGCTGCATCGTTATTAACATCTCCTGCCACAAAAATATACGGACTTGGGTTGTTCCCTAAAATATAGTCTACATTTTGTACCAGGTCCATTACGTTTACCGAAAAGTCTCCGTTACTATCTCCTAAAGTAGAGGTAAGTGGCGCTGTTGATACTACAGAAGAATAATCGGTTGTTTCAAAACTAGTTCTTAGAATATTGTATTTATAATAGTATGTTTGCCCCTCTACTACATTATAATCGGTGTAATACACACCCGTAGTAGTGTCATCGGTATCTTCCACAATAAGAGATTCATTCAGTTTTACTGGATCGGTAAACGTACCATCATCATTGGCTATATAGCGATACATATTATACCCAAGCGCATCATCTATTGCATCTGCAGAAGGTGCTGTCCATTCTAAATCTATTTTACCTAGACCAGCAGTTGCGAACCAACCAGTAGAAGCTGAACCAGCGGATTGTATTAGCATATTAAAACGAGAATCTTCTACAGGGATCTTAAAATAATCTAAATCTTGAGCATCTTGTACACGAATACGATTAATACCATCGGCTGCACCTATATTAACATCATGACTAACCGTATATATCTTACCATCAGAAGACCATATCCCTTCTTCATCAACTAAATTTTGAGTGTAAGGAAAAACAACACCATAAAAAACACGAGGATCTATTGCAGTATTCATAGCGCGATTAAAATATACCTTAAACTCATTAGACCCTACACCAACAGGATCCATTAAATCATATTCATCTTGTGCATCTTTACCATTAACCTCAATTTCCCAAACTATACCATTTGTTAACTCACTTGGTTGAGTAGCTATATTTGCGTACATAATTCCTAAACTACCATCTTCAAAAAAATCAATTATAGCTTCATCTACAGTTTCTTCATTTGATGATCCAAAATAATTTTCTTCAGATAATGTTACATCTCCTGAATTAGCTACTCTCATACTTAAAGATTTTACTCCTATGCCGTTAAAAGTATTTGAGAACATGTTATTGAAACCGAAAGTGTCAGAATTAGAACTGAAATTAATTGGACCAGTAGCACTTCCCGACATAGCACTTGCTCCTCCATAATTATTTATAAAATTATTGTAAGTATATCTCTTATCTCCATTGGACAAAGAAAAAGATAAGTTTTCTATAAAATTTGAATATATTATATCATGATTAGTATCCCAAGAGACATTTAAAACCTTAAAATCAATTCCCCCCGTATTATCGGTAAATATAGATTTCTCAATACTTGTGTATGATTGCCTCTGGTTTGCTATAAAGACCCCTTCAATGTTTTTGACAATACAATATTTAAAATAACTATTTCCGGTATTTAATCGAAAACCTTTCCAGCTATTATTTTCTGCTGCAAAAGTTATTCTATTTAAAGTAGTTCCTAAAGCAATAATATCTCCATCAATTATGATTCTAACCCCATCACTTACATATAGTTCAACTCCAGGCATGACAGTTAGAGTTGTGTTTTCTGCCATCGCAAGGTTGCCGCTTACAAGATATTCTGTACCCGGGTATAAGGTTAAATCAGTTTGGTATAAACCAAATAATAATGTTGAGTTTTTAACATTAATAACTATTTCTAGTGGATCACTCATATATTCTTGATCCGGGCCTGACCATGCGGTTAATACAAACTTTACATCTACATTGTTAGCTATATTATCTGCAAGTTGAATTTTTAGAGTTTGAAACAAATCTTGAAGAGTAGCATAAGCCGAAATAGAACCGATTTGTGCTTCATTTTGTATTATGGTTGCTTTTGACTGATCTTCAAATTCTGCAAACTCAATTCCAACTCTAACATCATCCGTTGGGCCCCAATAGTTTTTAACTAGTGGTAGTATTTCAATAGTCTCCCCTGGCTGCCAAAAACCATTACCATTTTGGCTATTGATGGTATCTCTATACGATGCTTTAAGAACTGCTATTTTTGGTACTGGAATTGCTTCAATAGTAGCTAAAAAATCAACATAAGGACTGCTTGCTGTAGATAACTCAGGATATGCGGTGTTAATTAAAGAACCAAAAACTAATTCATTTGAATCATCAGGATTTTCATTGTAGTAAAGAGCTAATGCTCCTGCAACTAAAGGAGTTGACATTGATGTTCCAGTTATTGTTGCATAACCACCATTTGGAATAGTACTCGTAATATTTGTACCTGGAGCTATTAATTCATAGTTAAGTAGATTAGCATAACTTGTAGAAATTGGGCCATCTGGATCATAATTAGTATAACCTGTGAGTGGGAAAGGCCAATCTTGTACTCCTAAAACATAATTATATGCTGCAGGAAAATGTGGATGACAAGAACGAGGACAAGGTCCAATCTTTGTTGCGTCATTCCCTGCGGCTGCAACAAGTATAGCTGTTGAATAGGCTATTTCCAAAGCTAACCTTAATGTTGAAGACTCCGCATAAGACCCAAAACTCATATTTATAATTGTAGCCCCATTACTGGATGCATATTCCACCCCAGCTGCTATTGTTGTAGCATTCCCCTGTCCTGTTGATTGAAATACTTTTATCGGCATAAGCTTTACATTCCATGCTGCACCTGCAATTCCTATTCCGTTGTTTCCAACTGCACCCGCAATACCCGCAACGTGTGTGCCGTGCATATTATCATCCAGTGGTGCGTTGTCTATATTTATAAAATCCCATCCTCTAAAATCGTCAATGTATCCGTTTCCGTCATCATCATAACCTGCTACACCGTTTACCTCTGCTAGATTAGACCATATATTCGCTTCTAGATCTGGGTGTGTATAATCTACCCCTGTATCTAATATGGCAATTATTTGTGATCCATCACCAGTAGTATATTGATCCCAAACATCATCTATATTCGTACTTGTAATATTAGACTGAGAGCTATATAGTGGGTCATTTACATCTATTGTTGAAGATGCTTCCATTTTAGAAGCTTCCTCAGCAGTAATGATATCACCTACTTCAAAATTATCTAAGGAGTAGATATAATTAGGTTCTGCATATTCTACCGCAGGGTTGTCTTTTATCTGCTCTATTAATTGTAATATGTTTTCTTGCGCATCAGATGTTTTTAGTACAAAAACATTCTTCATGGTTAGGGGTTCCTTTGGGGTGTATCCATTATTTGGATTCGCTGCTGCTTTAGCAGCATATACCGCTTTCATTTTTTCTCTATTTACAACACTCGCTTCTATAGATTTTTGATGAAATAACACCTTAGTAGAGTTGACCTTGTTTTCAATACCTAGAAGTTCTCCTACATTAAAGTTAGAAATGGCCTTGCCGTTTTGTGAGTAGGTAATACCAGCGTCTACATTGTCTTTTAGTTTTACAATGATCTCACCGGGTTCAAAATTATTTAAATCCTGTTGCACTCTAGAAATTTGTGCGTATATAATGTTCGTGAATAATAATAATACAAGTAGCTTTTTCATAGTTAGCCTTTTCGTAATAACTAATTGTTTGGAATAATTTATTCAAAAATAATTAAATTATTTAAATATTACATATACTTGTAATATGAAACAACTACTTTTTTTACTTCTTTTCCCATTCTTTATTTTTTCTCAATCAACAATTATTAAAGAGAGTGATAAAATCATAAAAATCTTTGTTTCTGAAGAGTCTGAGGGGGTTTATATCTTTTATAGAGATCATGTTTCTTCTATTGATTTAAATACATTAAAGTTAAAAGACACGGTATTTGATTTTAATAACATTGATGTTGTAGAACTTCAACTGATAAGTGCACATTCTAAAAATTATTTTTTAGATCCTTTAGGAGGAGGAGTTTTCTTATTTGAAAATTACTCATTATCTAAAATAGACAACTCATTTCAACATCGAATGCAAATCGAATCCTCACAATTTATATATAAAGAAAACATTTATAAATATGGAGGTTATGGGTTTTGGTCTAACCGTAATTTTATTACTCGATTTGATGTAAAAACTCATGAATGGGAACTGGTTCCTTTCTCAAAGAGTAAGACTATTCCAAAAGGAAGGCACCATTCTATTACAAAAGTTATAGGAGACGATTTATATGTAATTGGAGGAATTTCTTTAAATGAATTGAATCCATTAGTGTTTGAGAATAATAATGAAGTTTGGAAATTTGATTTAGTGAATGGTATATGGGAAAGATTAGGGGAGATAAAAGATTGGTCTGATAAGTTAATAAACTATACAATTATTGATTTTGGAGATAAGTTAATTATTGACAATACAGATAAAGATGTTTTATATGAAATTGACATTGTTAAGAACACTGTTAGATCGTTTAATAGAACCTCATTTGCTAGAAAAGTAAATAACTCTTCATTACCGATGTTCTTCTATAAAGGTGAGTTTTATGGGTTTTTTAAAGAAGATAACTACTTAAATCAAATAACTTTAGTAAAAAGAAATTCTGATGAAATTTTTGGAAAACTTATTTCAGAAGATCATTTTTATGAAAACGGAATAAACTTCATAAATTATATACTATCTATTTTTGGATTTTTAGTATTAATACCTATCGGTATCTTAGTATATAAAAGAAGATTGGTCAAGAATAAGTTAATTATTAAAAAGGATGGTAATTTATACTTTAATAGGAAGAAAATTGATATAGAAGATCAGGGTTTAGTGATGTTAAAATATTTAATGACTTCAAAAGAACCTGTATATTCAAAAGATATTATCTCATTAATAAATAAACCTCAAATGGAATATTCTCATAAAACCAGAATATTAAATGACACTTTGTATAAAATAAATTATAAGATCAAATCCACACTAAAAACAGATTATGATCCAATAACTGTAATTAAATCTTCGTTTGATAAAAGATTAAAAGTGTATTCAATTGATAAGGATCTTTTTATTAAATTATAGCCTCTGTTAAATCTAACAGAGGTTAGTATATCAAATTCTTGAGAGTAAAAAAAATCTCCTTGATATAAAAACACCTCCGATACCCTTTCCAGAAAAAAAGTATTTTCTCAGTTACAAGAAACCTCTTGGTATTTGGTGGGGTTTAGGAAAGTACTTTACCAGTTTTTATTCCTAATCCTGATATGTCCTTGTAATCTGAAACAGCACTACTTAAATATCAGAAATGGAAAAATAAGTAAAAAAAGTAGTTGTTTTGTATTACATGGATTGGACACGAAACAACAGCTTTTTGTATAAATAATCATGTCAAATTTCTAAAACCATATATAAATAAAACAGACCGTTTATATTCCGTTATAATAAATAATCTGCATGCAACAGGCAATTATCAGTATGCTAACATTTTTTATTAGCAGTCATCTTTCCCCTTGTGATATGGTTTTCTCTAATTAAGATAATTGATTATAGCTGGACCTATTAAAAGTAAAAAAAAGAGATAATCAATGATTAGTATAAGTCTATCAGAAGTTGTGAATGAGTCATATGTGTATTGTACAGATTTTGTGATTAATCTTGCAAACCTTACAGATACCTCTTATTATGAAGTCAATTTTTTTCTATTTTGTATACTCTACCCTTTTTTATTACTACTATTACCCACGATAGCCTTGTACTTGAAATTAAAACTTCACAGAATACACAACACAAATAAAGTGCAATCCTGATAAGAAATTTAAGTTGTAATTTTATTTATAAATAAAATTAAGTATTACTTTTACCAAGTATTTCGAATTCAATATGAATACCAACCGAGTGAAGACACCACGGTGGTAAAACAATGCGGACGTAAGGTCAAAAATAAACTAATATCGAAATACAAATAAAAACTATTTGTATGCAACACTTAATTTTACACATTCCACACGCTTCTGAAAACATTCCTTTCAAGAAAGGCTTTGTTATAGATGACACAAAAATTAAAGAAGAAATTCTAAAACTCACCGATTGGTTCACTGATGATCTGTTTTATTCTGAAGTAGACACGCAAATCATTGCTCCGTTCTCTAGAGTATTTTGCGATGTAGAACGTTTCTCAGACGATAGTCAAGAAGAAAT
>Ga0307995_1001667_pt1 | contig 13649 bp, 11 predicted proteins | sample EllFjometagen262_FD_203132 | JGI IMG/M metagenome (GOLD analysis project Ga0307995, IMG submission 203132) | Marine microbial communities from Ellis Fjord, Antarctic Ocean - #262 | ecosystem: Environmental > Aquatic > Marine > Unclassified | place: Southern Ocean | collected 2014-11-02
ATAAGCTTGATAGCATAATCACAAGGCTCTGGATCTCCTGGACCGTTAGATAAGAAGACGCCATCAGGATTTAAAGCCATGAGCTCCTCAAAACTAATTTGAGCATTCACAACCATCACTTTTCCTACATGCTTTCTGAGGAGCCTCAAGATATTCTTCTTGATCCCAAAATCTACAGCAACAATAAAAGTATCATTGGATACGTCTTTATAGTCAGGCCAAGTACCTTCGTCCCAAGAATAATTATTTTTCACGGTAACTGCTTTTGCCAAATCCACACCCTGCAATCCATGAAAACTATTTAGCGCATCATGAGCTAAATCTAAAGCATCCAAACTATCTGGAAGAATGCAGGCTTTCAGCGACCCATGATCTCTAAGCCTTGCTGTTAACTGGCGAGTATCTATATTTGCTATGCCTATAGCTTTTTTAGCTGTTAAAAATTCTTCAAGGGATGCTGTGGCTCGCCAATTACTATGATGTTTTGGTAAATCCTTGATCACCACGCCAGCAGCAAAAATGCTATCCGATTCATTATCTTCATCGTTAGTGCCTGTATTCCCAATATGAGGATGGGTAAATGCAATGATTTGCTTGGCATACGAAGGATCAGTAATAATTTCTTGATAGCCTGACATAGAAGTATTAAAAACAATCTCTCCCACAGACAGAGCAGAGCTACCAAAGCCCAAGCCTTTACAGATAGTGCCGTCTTCTAAAACTAACAGCGCAGGAAAGGTCATAAAGAACTTGCCTTAAAAAATAGAGAAAAGATAGCAATGAATTGTGATAAGTGGGGTTTTAATGAGCTAAAATTGTGCGCTGGCATTAAAACGATACTTTATATTGACAAGGCCAAAACGTCCATCACTATTTAACAAAAATGAAGATAAATTTAAAAACAAAAGATCAAATTGCTCAAATGAGAGTTGCTGGTAGATTAGCTGCTGAAGTTTTAGAGATGATTACGCCTCTTGTGGTGCCTGGGGTGAGCACAGAAGAGCTCGATACCATATGCCATGATTTTATTGTGAATGAGCAACAAGCTATCCCAGCCAATGTTGGATATAACGGGTTTAAAAAAACTATCTGCTCTAGCGTTAATCAGGTGATATGCCATGGGATACCTTCTGCGAATAAAGTTTTAAAAGATGGGGATATTCTAAACATTGATGTCACGGTAATCAGGGATGGCTGGCATGGCGATACCTCAAAAATGTTTTTGGTTGGAAAGACACAGCCCCACAACGAAAGATTGGTAAGAGTGACTCAGGAATGCCTCTACAAAGCAATTGAGCTCGTTAAGCCCGGAGCCTATCTGGGCGATATCGGTGCCATTATTCAAGAGCATGCATTCCATAATTATTACTCAGTGGTAGAGGATTATTGTGGGCATGGTATTGGCCAGGTCTATCATGAAGACCCCCAAGTTCTTCATTATGGCAAAGCAGGAACAGGTCTTAAGTTAGAAGAAGGGCTCTGTTTCACTATTGAGCCTATGATTAATCAAGGAACAAAATTTACGAAACTTCTTGGGGATGGCTGGACCGTGGAAACAAAGGATGGAAGAAATTCCGCGCAATGGGAACATACTCTTGCTGTTACCTCGTCTGGTGTGGAGGTTTTAACTCAACGCAGCGAAGAATCCTTTTGAACAGAATGCTGGATCAAATTAACTCTAAATTTGAAAAGCAATTTCATCTTACTTTTGAGCAGCCTGAATTAATCCAGAGTTTTCTTATTGCAAGATCAAGAGAATTTGATTCCTTGATCACCAAAGAATTCAAAAGATTAAATCTTGAAAGTGATTTCGCAGTTGTTGCCCTGGGTGGCTATGGAAGAAACGAGCTTTTTCCAGGGTCTGATATTGACCTATCAATTATTCAGCTGGTTAAAAAAAGTTATAAAATTGAAGAAGTAAAAGATTTTATAGGTTGGCTTTGGACATTGAATGTCAAAATTGGCCATTCGGTTAGAACTATCAGAGAGATTCAAAAAATTACGAAAACTGATCTAAAAGAATTTACATCCTACCTTTCGCACAGAATTCTTTATTGCTTGCCAGAATCTGAAAGGGAATTACAAAAAAATCTTAAGAGCGTCAAGAAAGGCTGGGCTAAATCGAAGTTTTTTAAAGCAAAGAGATTAGAACAATACGCAAGATTTCAATCTTTTGATTCAACACAGTTTAATCTTGAGCCTGATCTAAAAGAATCCCCGGGATGCCTGAGAGATTTCCAAACTGCTTTATGGATTTTAGAGCATTGCTTTGAGGTGAGGAATTTTGAGGCCAGTGAGCGGCTGGGTATATTTGATAAGCACTATTTGCAAAGTATTAATGCTTCATATTGCCACATTAAATCCATGCGCTTTCTCCTTAACATTTATGCAAACTCTAATCGCATAAGCTTTGAAAATCAGTTGCTATTAGCATCTAAATCAAAGCTCAAAGCATCTAAAAAGTCCTCTTCTGTTGAGAAATTTATGTGTGTGTTCTTTCAACATGCAGCTCGACTATCTGATTTCAATGAAATGGTTTTACAGGCATACAGTGATCGAGACGCTCTAATTACAAGACCTTACACCAAGAATTTTTACCTATTTAAGGATAGGTTTGGAATTCAAGAGCACGTTAATCTGGCTAAACATCCAGAATTAATTTTAGAGAGCTTCTTGCGAATTGGGCGTCTGAAAAATATTAATGGTTTAGCTTGTCTGTCCATGCAAAAAATTCGGACTGCATTGCCAAAAGTTGACACTAAATTTTTCTTAACCATGGCAGCTGGAAATCAATTTCTTGAGATCTTAAAGTCTCAGACTAGTCTCTCAACCATTCTAAAAAAACTCAAGCAATTGGGGGTCTTGAGGTTGCTTATTCCAGAATTTGGAGACATTGAGGGTCAAATGCAATTTGATATGTTTCATGTCTATACGGTAGATGAGCATACCCTCAAAGTCGTTCGCAACATGCGCCAAATGCAGATAGGAAATATTGATGGATCGATGAGGATTGAGCAAGAGCTTATAAATAAGCTGCCTAAAATAGAATTGCTCTATCTCGCTGGAATATTCCATGATCTAGGGAAAGGTAAGGGAGGGGATCACTCTGAGATAGGTGAGAGAATCGTTGCTAAATTTTGTAAGCGGCTGAACTTTTCATTGCATGATACTGAGCTATTAAAATGGCTTGTTAAGAACCACTTAGTGATGTCATCTATTTCACAGAAAACGGATATTCATGATCCTGAAACAATCCAGCAGTTTACAAAGATTGTGGATAGTCTAGAGAAATTAAATTACATCTATATCCTAACTGTGAATGATATTCGGGGCACTAACCCAACCTTATGGAATTCCTGGAAGCACGATTTATTGAAGGAATTATTTCTATCCTCCAGGAAAAAGCTAAATCGTGAGGAGCATGAATCTGCCAGCTCAATAATAACTGAAAGAAAAAAAAGAGCATTGGAGTGCTTGGAAGATTTCAATACCTTGGATATCAAAAATCTCTGGGCTCAATTGCCAAGCGCTTATTTTTCTAAATACCAAGTCGAGCAATTAGCCAATCAAGCCTTAATTATATCTGAAGCGGATTCAAGCACTGCTGTTGATGTCAGTAAGCGAAAAAATTTTTTGGAAGTATTTATTTTCACGCCCAATCAACAGGGCCTATTCTATAAAACAGCTCAGGCCCTAGAAAGCCTCTCGCTGGAGACCATTGACGCCAATATTCACACAACCAATGATGGGCAATTTGCAATGAATACATTTATTTGTAGGCACAGAGTTCTTGGAAGTAACTTAATAAAAAGAGATGAATTGGCAATCCAACAAAAAATAAAATCTAGACTCTCTGATGGAGAGAAAATAGAAAAAATGCAAACCTCTCATGAGACAAGGAGAGTGTTTGAATATTCTACTAGGGTAGAAATTTCAAAAAATGCAAATACCTCATCAAACCTTATTACTCTTGAAACTCTTGATCAGCCCTCTCTGCTCTCCAAGGTTGCATATATATTTTATGAACATGGAATTAATGTAATTTCTTCTCGCATTACAACACTTGGTGAGAAAGTAGAAGACAACTTTATTGTGATGGATGCTAAAAAGATTAGCCAGATTAGCGCAAGTAAAGAAAAAATTATTCGAACAAGACTAAAAAACCTTTAAACCCTACAATTAATTTCCTGACTCCATATAATAAGCAAATGAATCAAATGCCATTAATAGGTTTGGGCCTAGCCACCATAGGCACCTCAGGAAAAACTCTTGATGTATTCTTTCCTCTCATAGCTTTTGCAGGAGGAGATCTTGAATCGTCTAATCTTTATGATTCCTGGAATCAACTCATGGATGAAGATATATTTGAAATCCAAGATGTTTCAGCTCTGAATATAGAGGATGAGATCACCCTCTCCGCCTTACAATCCCTCGATTCAAACATCAAGCCTATTCTGTGTAGAATTCAGGAGGACAGCAAAATCCAAAGTGTTGAAGAGGCTTACTTAAAACTTCATCTGATTTCCTATAAGTTCTTTCAACCCAATACTCTAAACCTAGATAACTTATTTAATACGTTGCCAAATGTTGCCTGGACAAACAATGGTCCAATTGAACTTGAAAGTATCAATTATTCAATACTGGAGTTCAAAAGAACACATAGGTCGTTAGAGATTAAATCCATAGATAAATTTCCCAGACTAACTGATTACATAGTACCCTCAGGGGTTCGAATTGCGGATACCAGCAGAGTGAGATTGGGTGCCTACCTTAGTGAAGGCACCACAGTAATGCATGAAGGCTTTGTAAATTTTAATGCTGGCACCCTTGGTGCTGCAATGATTGAAGGAAGGATTTCGGCCGGCGTGATGGTTGGCAAGAACTCTGATTTAGGCGGTGGGTCTAGTACCATGGGCACCCTTTCTGGTGGAAATCATGTGAAGATCTCAGTTGGTGAGAACTCTCTCCTGGGGGCTAATTCGGGACTTGGCATACCCCTAGGTAATAACTGCATTGTTGAGGCTGGTCTCTACCTCACCGGCGGCGCAAAGGTTGAAGTCTTTGATAGAGACATGGTATCTCAGGGGATTGTGAAGGCTGATCAATTATCCAATCAAGATAACTTGCTCTTTATTCGCAATTCATTATCTGGGGCTATTGAAGCAAGAGTCAACTTAAAATCAGTGGAGCTAAATGATGCTCTTCATAAGAACCAATAAGCTATGTCAGCTTTAAATTTAGCCCAAGCACTTATTAAGATTAAATCTATTTCTCCAGATGATGGGGGGTGCTTTAAGCTCCTGGAACCAGAACTGCTATCACTTGGTTTTGGCGTAGAAAAAATTCAAGAGTTAAATTGCGAAACCTTGCTCGCCAAATTTGGTACCAAAGGAAAAATTTTTTGCTACCTGGGGCATACCGATGTGGTCCCCTCCGGTCCAGAGGAAGAATGGTCTTCTCACCCTTTTGAGGCCAATGTGATTGATGGAGAGTTAGTTGGCAGAGGTGCTGCAGATATGAAGGGAAGTGTTGCTGCCTTTATTGAAGCCTTAAAAAATTTCCTGCCTAATTACCCTGAGCCAGACTTTCAAATCTGGGTGATGCTAACTAGCAATGAAGAAGGTGAGCCACAAGATGGCAAAATTAATACCTTAATCAATGCTTTGGCAGCTAAGAATGAGATCATAGATTACTGCCTTGTGGGTGAAGCTAGCTCATCTGACAGGGTGGGCGATGTTCTCAGAGTCGGCAGAAGAGGCTCTTTGAGTGGCAACTTGAAACTTCTTGGAAAACAAGGTCATGTGGCCTATCCCAAAAAAGTACTCAGCCCAATTCTTGAGATTGGTCCTGTAATTTCTGAGCTAAGAGACGTGGCATGGGATCAGGGGAATGAATATTTCGACCCGACATCATTTCAAATTTCAAATATTGAATCTGGAACCGGCGCAACCAATGTGGTCCCTGGTCATTTAAATATGTTATTTAATTTTCGATTCTCCCCGGAATCATCCCATGAATCTCTAAAACAAAGAGTGATTGCGGTCTTGAATAAATCCAAGTGTGAGTTTGAAATTGAGTGGACCCTTAATGCACAACCGTATCTAACCAAGAAAGATAATTTCTTATCAATCATTCAGGCAGCACTAAAAAAAGTGAATGGCAAAGAGGCAATTGTTGACAATGGTGGTGGGACATCTGACGGTAGGTGGGTCGCTCCCACTGGCGCTGAGGTCATTGAATTGGGTCCCCGCAACAAAACCATCCATCAAATTGATGAAAAGATTTCTATCCAGGATCTTGAGCTCTTAACCGAGATTTACCATCAAATCCTTCTTGAAACTCAACTCAAATTAACAGACTAAAGACTCAGCGATTCTATATAAAGTCATTGAAAGTTAAGCTAAGGTCTTCTTGATGATCGATCAAAGAATCAAGTAAGTCGCCACTGATCATGGCATTGAAACTCGATCCACCATTAGAAATAGGCTGCATAACATTGTCCTTTCCTGGTGCAACTGAAGAGCCTGCTCCTGAGTCTGAAGTGCTCATGTCACTGGCCGATAGTGTTTCAGGTTCCAAGCCTTGCCATGGATCGGCTCATCTCCCTTCCAGGAGCTCTGCCGCTATCCACTCTGATTTTAATAAGATCGGTAATCTCCTGGTGCTGAATCACAGAGGAATTTGAAACCTCAAGCAACAGAGAATATGCAGCAGTATTAAAGCATGCATCAATCATCCTAAGGGCTAATTTAGTTTTCTCAGAAAGGCTAGTGGATCTTCCTGAGCTCACCATCTCTTCTTATTGTGAGACTCTATTTTTGGTTTGTCCAAAGTCAGTAATCAGTTGCTCTAAAATTAATGTCTGATCAACTACGCTACTATTTTTTTGTTGCAAACTTTGAAAAAAACTATCTGTTTCAGAATCTAGTGGCGGACTCTTGCTGTTCATTTGGAAATACATTTTTGGTTTTAATTCAGATTTAATAATCTTAGCTTGGTTGATTTGCTGAGAAATTAATGAGTCTTGTAACAACTATTCTGGATGCAGATTTAAAGATTCTTGCAGACTTGCAATAAAAGCTGAGTGGGTTTCTTCACTCATAGACAAATCAAACATTTTTGAATTTAAGTCAGCCAGGATTACAGGGCTAAAAAAAAATGCCAAGCAAACAGAAAGAGTCTTCAAGTTCTGTCGGCCTAAAATCATCTTTTTTATTCAGCCTGCTGTGAAGTATTGGTACCCTTAGAAGTATTGGCGCCCTTAATAACAAAAGATAAAACAATTAAAATGGCAGCAATGACTAAGTAGTATTGAATCATAAAGCTAAAGACTGGAGAGATTGTTTCAAGGCCTCCATCAAGAGCTTCTCCTCCTAACAATCCAGCCATCACACCACCGATGGCGCTCGCCAAAAACCACAATCCAAACATCTGACCCATGTATCGCTTAGGACCATATCTAGAGAAAGCAGAAAGTCCAATGGGTGACAAAGCAAGTTCACCCCAGGTTTGAAAAAGATATGTTAAAACTAGCCATTGCATGCCAACAGGAGATGATTCCAGGGCAATGTCCACGGCGACAATCATCACAAGAAAGCTCAAGGCCATAAATAATAATCCAATGGCAAATTTAATGGGTAGGTTTGGGTTTAAATTGATTCGAGCCAAGTAGGCCCAGATTCCTGCAAAAATTGGTGCAAACATTACAACAAACATGGGGTTGGCAAACTGCAGCCATCCCACTGGAATAATAAAACCTAAAATAGATAGGTCTGTGTAATCTCTTGCAAAAATATTCAATGATCCGGCTGACTGATCGAACCCTGCCCAGAAAGCAGCTGCTCCAATAAACAATAAAAACAATAGAATTAAATTCTTTCTCTCACTGGCAGTGAGACCAGCAAATAAGAATAAATATACAAAATAAATGCCGGCAACAATTGTTAAAAAATATGCAAACTTTTCGGCAAAGAATCTTGGGTCAATGGTGATGAGGCCCATCAAGCCAGCGCCAATGATAAGAAACATTCCAACTAGAGATGCATACATGTATGTTGACAGCCGTGAGCGTTTCTCATCTGACATTTTATTTGGATGCAGGCCAGCATCGCCAAGTAAGTTTCTATGCTTTATAAACTGAATAACTCCGAAGGCCATTCCTATACCGGCGGCGCCAAAGCCCCAATGCCATCCAATTTTTTCTCCAAGGTAAGCGCAAACTAGAAAACCAAGAGTAGATCCTATATTGATAGACATATAGAAAATGGTGTAACCAGAATCTCTTTTTTCATCTAAGTTTTTATACAAATCTCCAACAATGGTCGAAATATTACCTTTCAATAATCCTGTACCTAAGACTACAAAAGTTAAGCCCAGAAAAAATGATTGCTCAATAGGCATGGCTAGAGTGAAATGCCCAAGCGCAATAATGAAAGCTCCTATCAATACTGCTTTTTGATGCCCTAAGATATTGTCAGCAATCCAGCCCCCTGGAACCACCATAAAATATACCATTCCAACATAAATCCCATAGATTGCTTGCGCATCTACTTGGGACCAACCTAGGCCTGGATTAAAACCGCTCACTGCCCCAGTCATGTACAAGACCAACAAGGCTCTCATACCGTAATAGGACATGCGTTCCCACATTTCAGTTAAAAATAAAGTTCTTAACCCTATCGGGTGCCCAAAAAAAGTATTGCTTGTATTCATGTCAATTGAGTTATGATTTATGAGAAATACTATATCAGAATGATGCAAAAAACTCCCTACATAGGACCATTCCGCAGAACCATTTCTGCGACCTATGATCTATTCTTGCTGCTGGGTGTCTGGTTTGCAGTGGGCTCTATTGCTCTCTTCTTAAATGGTGGGCAGGTACTGCATCCTGCGGTTGGCTCTATGTTAGCTTTTATCAGTGGGTGGCTATTTTTTGCGTTCTTTTGGATGAAAGGCGGTCAAACTCTTGCCATGCAGGTTTGGAGGATTAAACTAATTTCTCTTAATTCGGGCGATGAGCGAGTAACCTTGCTCCAAACTTTTTTACGTTACACGGTAAACTGTGGCATTGTTGCCTTGATGGGTCTGCCATTATTTTTAATCTATGTAGATCCAAAAAACTTAGCAGTAAATGATATTTTATCTAAAACTAAACTCATCAAGGTAGACAGTTAGAGCCGTCTATACCCTGCCCAACCGCCCAGAGCCAGACCCAAGATAGGCAGCAAGTAGGCCAAGATGATTGGCCACTGATAAGTTAAGAAAGATGCCTCAAACAAATCTTTTGTGAGATCAAAAAGTAGACCGAAGAAAATACCAAACATCACTTGCCTCCCGATGCCACCAGAGCGAACAAGGCCAAACATTAAGCTCCCAGCAAAAAAAATAATCCCAATAACAGATATGGGTAGAAAAATTTTGGCATAGATTGCAGACTCAATAAGCCTTAAATCACTCTTGGAGGCATCAGTTGCATAGCTTTTCTTTAGGTTTAACAGAGATCGAAGAGAGCTTCTCTCTAAGCTTTTTCTATCAAGCAGAGGCTTTAGTAGAAAAGGAAAAACCCGGGTCATTGGAGAAGCGTTTGCAAGAGACTGAACAGTTAATTGATTCCCTTTCAATAGGCCTGAGGCCAATCGTTCTGCTCGAATAACTTCTCCTGTCTCATTAAATTCTATCAATTGGACGCCTGTAATTTGATTGGTACCAAGATTCTGAACTCCAATCAGGTTTTGTTCGTTGAGTTGCCATGAATAGGCACCTTGATCAAGCTGATTAGCTTCTATTGAAATTTTCTGAGAAAGGTTTGATTTATCGGTTAGCGAAATAAATACAAACTCATCTAAATTAACCAATATGAAAGATAAAAGTAGCGGGCCAATGCCTGCAATTAATACAATTTTTGCAGGAGCAAATCCAAGAGACCTAAGGAATATTAAGTTACCTTGTTGGTTAAAGAGCGTTAATGCTATTAATGTCCCTATGAGCATGGAGGTCTCTAAGTACTGCAGACCTTTATGAGGCTGCTCCAGCATGGTTGTTAGAAGTAATGAAAGAAAGCTTGTACCATCTGAGAGATTCTCTAGTTCTGTGACAAAAGAAACAGTAAAATCAAGACAAAGGATCGTCAGCCATACAAAAAGTGATATGGAAAAGCTTCTCCATATAAGATGTTTGGTATAGGTGCTCATTCCTTGCCGTATCATTTGCTTAACCACACCATCAATACAAAGATGCTAAAAATGATGGCAATAACTTTCAATCTCTGGCGAGGCATGAAATCTTTCATTGGGAAGCGGCCGTCAAGATTAAAAAGCAACATACTGATGATTAGAACTGCCAAGTGAACAGGCCATAACCCTAAGTAAAAAAAATGAAAGGACTCTGTGTAACTTTCTCTAAAGGCTACAAGCAGGCTTAAATACAAGATGTAAATAAGGACTCCTGTCACTATGCTGCCCTCCCTTCCTGCTCTTGGGCTAGATCTTCCAAATACAAAACCAAGCACCATCAATCCAATCAACATCAGTGGGATACTCGCATTCCATTGATTTTCAATAAAATTAGAAGAATTTTTAAAATATAATAATTTTGTGAGGCTAAATTTCTGAGAAGATTGTGTGCCAAGATCAACGGTATGTGAAAGCTCCTTGAAAGATATTTGTATGTTATTAGGGCTATTTAAATCTGGGTGAACAGACCCATTTTTGAACCCTAAAATCATTTGATTGTTGAGGCTAGATACCTCCAATGTATCTGCTTTGATCAGAGAAAAAGAATCATCCTGGGATATAAAAAATGTGATACCACCCATCACAGAATCATTGATTGCGTCAAAATAAAGAAAGCTGTTGCTATTATCTAAATTAATTAAGGTCTTGGCTTTCAGAGTTGCCAACCTATCATCAAACGACTGCTCTGCCATTAAATTCTTGGATAATACTTTGGTGTAAGGTCCAATAAATACACTTAACACGGTGCAGACAATAAGCGTGATCAAGAAGAAAGGGATCAGATATTTCATCAATCTCAATCTAGAAACTCCCGCAGAAAAGTAGGCATAAATACCATTAGATTGATATAACTCAGAGACCAATAACAATAGGCTTAAAAAAAATGCAAAAGGAATGAGAAGCGATAAGAAATCTGGAAGACGCAGCAACAAAATTGAGAAAATAATATCCGGATTAAGGTCTCCTAGTACTGCTTGCTCGTAATATCCAACTAAACGTGAAGAAAAAATAAGCCCTAACAAAATCAATAAAATAGCAGTGAATCCTTTGAAGATTTGAGTATTAAGATGAATTGCAAGAATATTTTTTTTATACATGCCTTTAGCGATCTTGATGCATTACAATAATTATCTTATCAGTAATTTTTATTAGGAGATGGATTTATGACTTACAAAGTCTTATCAAGCTTAACAGCAAATAACGTTAATTCAGCAGATGTGCTTAAGGTTAAAACAGATTTATTAATCATAGGTGTAAATAAAAAGACTGCTTCAGCGCCCGAGCTAAAAGATCTCAAATCATCCGCTAAATCCTTGGTTGCTGAATCTATTAATGAAATTAATAAAGGCTCAAGAAAGTCCATTTTCTTACCTACACCAGATAAAGCTAATACAAAAAATATATTGCTAATCAAAGAGCCTGATGAAGATGCTGCAAGCTTCTTGGTCATTCGTTACTTCGAAGAAATCATGGCAATGGTTAAGTCCTCAAAAGCAAAAGACTTCGCCTACTTGATGAGCTCCGCTACACCGAAAACTATAGATTTAAATTGGGCTGCTGAAATTGCAGCAAGAACCTTTGAAGCGGCTGCATACACCTTCAATGCTACTAAAAACAAAACAGCAAAACCAGTTACTGTTAAAAAAGGAACTCTTTTATTCTCTGGTTTAACGCCTGCAAAATTAAAATCAATTAAATCCTCGGTTCAATTTGGTCATGCGGTTGGTGAAGGCATGAATGCCACAAAACACCTGGGTGATTTGCCTGGTAATCATTGCACGCCTAGGATTATTGAGAGTAAAACCAAAGCCCTTAAAAAAGACTTCCCTGCATTAAAAATCTCCAGCTTGAATGAAAAAGATCTCGCGAGACTCAAAATGGGATCCTACCTATCAGTGTCCAAGGGGAGTGATGAGCCTCCAAGAATGATGACAGTTGAGTATCGAGGTGGCGCTAAAGATAAGCAGCCTCTGGTCCTTGTTGGCAAAGGGATCACCTTTGATACAGGCGGTATTTCACTTAAGCCTGGCTCTGCAATGGATGAGATGAAATGGGATATGTGTGGCGCTGCATCTGTATTCGGCATCATGCAAACTCTAGCTAGACTAAAAGCCAAGGTAAATGTTGTAGGGCTATTGGTGTGTGCTGAGAACATGCCTTCAGCTAGAGCTACAAAACCTGGAGATGTCGTTACATCTATGTCAGGACAAACTATTGAAATTTTAAATACCGATGCTGAAGGACGATTGGTCCTTTGTGACGCGCTAACTTACGCAAAGAAATTTAAGCCTAGTCATGTGATTGACATGGCAACCCTCACAGGAGCGGTCGTTGTAGCTTTGGGGAGCCCTGCATCAGGTGTGATGGCAAATAATCAAGCGTTGGCAGATAAAATTCTAGCAGCTGGCGAAGCTTCGGGCGATAGAGCATGGCAGCTTCCTTTATGGGAAGAGTACGCTCACTGCACAAAAACAAACTTTGCTGACTTAGCCAATATTGGTGGTGGTAGAGAAGCTGGAACGATTCATGCAGCCTCTTTTCTATCAAATTTTACGAAAGACTATAAATGGGCTCACATGGATATTGCTGCTAGCGCCTGGACAGGTGGAGCAAAGAAAGGTGGAACTGGAAGACCGGTCCCTTTATTGGCCGAATTAATTCTAAAAGGGAATTTATAAACCGTATTAATTGAATGCTGTTATTAACATAGTTAATGGATAAGAAGCCTTACGATCCTTCTGAAATAGAGCAAACACTCTATAAGGAATGGGAAGCCTCTGGTCTATTTGAACCAGGTGACAGCTCTGAATCTTATTCACTGGCTATCCCTCCCCCAAATGTTACCGGGACATTGCACATGGGCCATGGTTTCCAAAATGCCATCATGGATTGTCTTATTCGTTATCACCGCATGTCAGGAAAAAATACCTTATGGCAAGTAGGCACTGATCATGCAGGGATTGCTACTGAGATGGTGGTTGAGAGACGTCTGAATGCTGAAGGAAAATCCAAAGAGGGTATTGGCAGAGAAGCATTTGAAAAAGAAGTGTGGGATTGGAAAAAATACTCTGGTAATAAGATCACCTCTCAATTAAGGCGTTTAGGATCTAGTCTAGATTGGAGTTCAGAAAGATTTACCCTAGATGATGAGTATCAGCATGCAGTTCAAAGTGCCTTCATACAATTATTTGAAGATGGGCTTATTTATCAAGGCAAGAGATTGGTGAATTGGGATCCTGTGCTTGAAACCTCCCTCTCAGATCTAGAAGTGGTGAATAAGGATGTGACTATTAAAATCTGGGAAATTAAATATAAGCTCGAAGGTTCTGATGATTTTGTCAGCGTGGCAACGACTAGACCAGAAACTCTGTTGGGAGACATGGCATTGGCAGTCAACCCAGACGATCAAAGGTTCTC
>Ga0307995_1001668_pt1 | contig 13646 bp, 6 predicted proteins | sample EllFjometagen262_FD_203132 | JGI IMG/M metagenome (GOLD analysis project Ga0307995, IMG submission 203132) | Marine microbial communities from Ellis Fjord, Antarctic Ocean - #262 | ecosystem: Environmental > Aquatic > Marine > Unclassified | place: Southern Ocean | collected 2014-11-02
GAAAATTTATATTTAAAAAGACCTGAAATTATAAATACAAACAATTTCAAAGTTGGTGCCACAACTTATGCGGACCTTAATGAAGTTTCAAGTGGAACTCATACTTATAATGGAGCAACAACAAATCTAACAGTTGTAAGTGCTGGAAGTAGTGCTGATGCAGATGTTAACGAAGTAGGAGAAGTTGCAGGTTCGTTTACTCCAACTCATACAATTGATTATAGTACACGTACAATTACACAAGCTGCTGATATCACAGTTACAAAACTTGGAAGAAACACTACAGCAAGATCATTTACAGTATCAAAAGGACATACTTATTCTTCAAGCGATACTGGTACTGCATCACCAAACACATCTTATAACGTCACCGGTGATGACGACTCTAACGTAGTTAATACAGTTGCTAGTAGTCTAACAGATCCAGTTGCAACTGCTGTGACAGATGGCACGACTTATGTAGAAACTAGCACAAAAGCAAATACTCATTATTTAGTAACAGTGTCAACTGATATTCAAAACAGAACAGTAGGATCATATTCAGACACTATTGATACAACTGTTACAGTTCAAACAGAACAAAGTGATGGAGGAGATGTAAATAAAATTTCTGGAACCTCTGCTGCTGGTAGAAACTAATTAATCAATATTAAAATTAGTATTTCAAAAATAATATTAAGAGATTTTTTTAAGTTTTTTTTATCACACAAAATAGCTTTTTTAACAGTATTAATCAGTAAAATTAAATTTGAATATACTTTAATTCTATAATTACATTATAAAATTACGTAAATTATTCTTTTTGTATAAATAATTATAATCCATACTAAGATAACTAATATGAAAAATTTTAAAATTAAAGATATTAAAAAAAGACATTTTTGTAAAAATGCAACCTATACCTTTTTAGCTTTAAACATATTACCTTCAATTGTTTTTGCTAATTCGAATGGTAACGAAGTGATTGGTAAAAATCTTGAAATCAATGGCAAAAAAATAAAGGGCTTAATTGATAATATTAGTTCAGCTAATATTAAATCATTAGACAATCAGTCAATTTTAAAATTAAAAAATGATATATATTTAATTTCAAAAAATTCAGAGATAGAGTTTAAAAACAACAAAATTTTTAGAATAATTAAAGGTGCAGTACATAGTGTTTTTGGTAAGCAGCAAAATGAATTAAATATAAGTACCATGAATGGATCTATAGGAATAAGAGGTACATCAACATACATAGAAATTGAAGAAAAGTTTTCAAGAACATATGTTTGTAATTGTTATGGGCAAACTAATATTTATGACAAAAACAATAATCTAAAAAAAGAAATTAAAAGTAGTTATCATTCACCAGCAATTATTACTGGTAATGGAAATGTAGGAAATTCTCCTTATAATGTTCCATTAAACCATTATGATGATCATATTGAGGAATTAAATAATTTAGTTGGTAGATCACCTAATTGGAAATTACCAGAAGGTAAAAAAATATTTATTTCTCCTAATAATCTTAAAATCTAGTTATCTATTATTCCACGTTATAGGAGTTACTGTTACTGAATTTCTAGCACCAATTGTTTTTACAATACCAATTGTTTGATTTAAAGTAGTGTCACCATAAACTAGCTTTATTTTAATTTTTCTATTTCCGGGTGTGAAATCACTTGTATCAGTATTTTGATAATATATTTTTGCTAACTCAGTTCTCCATTGATCAATAGTTGCAACTTCTCCAGATGGTGAAGTTATTCTCATCGGAGTATTTGCTGATGAAACAAACGAGGCAGCTTTTGACCAATTTGTTGATAATGATCCATCACCAGATGTTGATACCTCTAAAGTATCTTCTCCTGAAATAAATATACTATTATCACTGCCATCATTATAAAATGAAATTTCTGCTCTGATAGGCCCTAAAATTATTGGTATGTTGTTATCATCTTCTTCAACATCAGCTCCTGTAAAATCACCTACACTTCCTCCATATCTAATTATATATCCTTCTACATCAGAACTTGCCATACCGGTTCTTGTTAAAATACCAGTTGTTGAAGCTGAAGAAGTTTGTTCAAAAACTAAATAATCATTATTGTTTGCAGCAGGATGGTTGCTAACCCAATTAGCAGATTCAAATGGACCAACACGTACACTAGCCTCAGATGACCGTAAGCTTGTCTGATTACAACTTGCTTCATTTTCAAGATCGGCATCTGTTAGAGGTGTGTTTATTCGTACTCTCCAAAATTCTTTATCTTTCCAAGGACCTGACGTATATCTCCAAAATCCCGATCTATACAAACCACCTTGACACTCATCTGTTCCATTTACCCAAGCTTGACTATCGTTTGTAATACCAAGACTCTCAATAGCAGTTAGATCTGCGGCTGTTGTTACGTTTGCAAGATAACCTTGGACACCACATAAATTTGCATAACTTGCTTGAAAATTAGCTTGATTATAACTTAATTGAGTATCATTAAAGTTATAATAATGACTAGCACCAGCAGGTTTTTCAACATCACCAATTAATACTTCGATTTCTCTGGTACCAGCGGTTGAAGCATTATGTTCAAAATGCATTGATTTAATTAAATCTAAATAGTTTTTACAAGTCGCATCACCTGTTAGTGTCACAGTAGATGTTTCGTTCCCTGAGGCTGTAAGACCAATATCTGTTAGCTCATCTGACCCAACTACTAATTTATCACCAGTTTCTGATCCAGTTTTAATTTTTACTACAGCTTTAGTTACTCGTCTATCATAAAGATTAATTACTCTTTTAGCTGCAATTCTAATATTTGGATCTTCGTCATTTTCCATACCACCATATTCAAGTATTAAACCTCTTATCGAATAATTTGAATGCCTATCATCTGGGCCATTATTCCAATTATGTAAATCATTCCAAGTTAGTTGTGCGCTAGCTCCAAAATGAGTTCCCAGCATGTGAATTCCATGTTCAGTTCCTGCTACATTATTTGGTTCACCTGTTCCATTCCAATTTCTAAACGGCATATCATCTACAAAAACTTCTCCTATTTGTTGACCTGAAGGGTTAGTTCTAGTCCAGTCTCCATTGTTAGCTGATGGTGTATCAGCTGCTCTTCTTGTCGGTGAGAAAGCAAGACCTCTTGAATTCCATAACATTCCTTCTGGTCCAGTAGTCCATCTCCAAACAGGACAATCTGTTGATAAATTTCCTACTGTGTCTGTGATACTTGTGATACCATCGTTAAAATAAAGTTTTGTTCTAGTGCCAGAAATAGCAGCGTTAGTAGCTAAAGCAATTTTAGGATCTTTGTAAAATAGCTCAATATTTGCTTGGGACTGAGGGTTGTCGTTAACATTTGTTAAATTAGTAGCTTCTTTTCTATAAAATTCATTTTGTATACCTTCTAATTCCCACAATTTCGCAGAACTAGCAGTATAATTGGAATAACTGGTTGAATTTATATTTTGTCTTGTATCTAAATCTACAAGATTGAAAGTGGTGTTAGATACCCTTCTAACTCTGTAAAATCCTGTGCTTAATTGTGTCATACCATCAACAGACATTTGATTGGGTGTGCTATCATCGGCTATTTTAATAATATCGTCATGAATTAAACCATGAGGCGTAGAAGTTGTAATCAACGCTGGGTTTGCCTTTGAAATTGAAGAAATTGTTTTTTCTAAATCTGCCTGTGTATCAGAGTATTTTTCAACAATATTTCTCAAATAATTAATTGCTGAACCATAATCTTCTCCACTTCTGTACATTGTAATATTTTCAAAATTCCTTAAAGCTCTAAAATCTGCAGTAGCTTGTGCTCGATTATCACGCTGTCTAAACCCGCCACATTTATTTAAATGTGCATTTGTGTTTTGATTATCAGACCCTGCGATACCTCCCATCCAACCATTTCCAACAGCTTTTTCTGTTATAATATCATTTTCTGATTCACTCGTAATTGTTGCAAGATATCCACTTTTTCCAAAATACTCTAGTTGCCTAGAAAGTGAAAAAGCTTCATTCATTCTTCTGTTTTTATCATTAAAAATATCGTTGTTGGCATTATCACTATCATCTCCAGCTCTTCTTGGAAATTGATAAAACTCATAAAAATGATTATAGCCATCACGATGTTCTTCAACGTGAAGTGATCCTAAAGAAAATAAAATTGTTCTCTCACCTAATGAGGCAATTGTTGTCTCATCTTCATCATTATCTGTTCCATCAGTTCCATCTGTTCCTTCGTTTGCAAAAGGATTATCACCATCTTCTGCATCTAATTCTTTAGTATTATAATATTTGATAGATTCAAAAGCTTCTGTCCAAACATCAATATCTGCACAAGGAGCATCTGCTTCATCTCCCTCATAAAACGTCCAAATCTGAGGGTTGAAAATTGTTGGGGTCTGACTAATATTTAAAGTAGCTCCCCCTGTTATAGAACTACCAGAGGTATTTTTCCAAACTCTATTATTGTACCATACAAATGAATTTGCTGCATAAGTCGTAGCAGGATTCCAATTAGCTGGTTTTCCAGAATGAACTAAGGTCAATACTCCAATATTGGCATTCCAGCCAAGCCAATCATCAGATGTATCGTTATCTGAAGCTGACGTGTTGTCAGCAGTTATTGTTGAAGGGGCATCTTCTGCAGTTGTGTCATATTTTAATATATCTTCCATTTCATAATCATCAGCAAAATCACCATCACTATTTAAATCTGTAGGCGCTACATACTTATCTTTTTCTATAGTTGCTCTTGCAACACAAAAATTATTGTTTGAATAATTAACTTCGTCTGCATCGTTTGTGTCACCATCTTGGTTTATATCATGCTCTAAACTGAAATGATCAAATCCACCATATTCGACTACATACCCTGTAATACAATCCAAACCAGCTGAATTACAATTCGGTATTCTTCTTAAATCGTTCCATCCACCATTCGTTCTACCACTTCTATTTATTTCCATATCCGCATAAGGTTCAGCTGAGTTATTTGGTTCACCTCCTTGCCAATTTGTATAAGCTACACTCATACCCATAAGAGGACCTGATTCTGATTGCATGTTAGTGGCATTAGAAGTTGGGTTTCTCCAGTCAGAATTTGAAAGCCACAAGTAATGTTGGTCTCCTGAGCCATCAAGTCTTGTGCCATAATAATTCGCTCTAGTCTCACCAGCTGCTACATGAAAAGGTGTAACACCGGTACACCCTGCTTGTGTACTACTATTACACATTACTGCATCTTTGATAAATTCGTTTTCATTAGCAGACTCAATTGAAACTAAATATCCTTTCATTCCTCCACAAGTTGATTTTTCAGCTCTTCGTTTTGCTTCCCACCAATCAATGGAGTCACCACTGTAGCTTAAATCACTTGAAACGTTTGGTGCTGTTGAAAAATATTTATAATAATGACCATAACTATTATCTCCAGCTGATGTTCTAAATTGTACACCATCACACCCACTTCCTAAAACTTCTGACCAATCATCTTCTTGAAAATCAACTCCTGAAGATTTTCCTGCATCTTTTTCTAAATAATAAAGTTTATCGTCATATTCCACGCAATCTTTTTCGTTATAAGATGATGCTGCATTAAAATCTGCAAATGTGTTAGAGTTATTGCATTGTTCCATTGATCTTTTAAAAACAAAAAAGTTAGTATTAGAATTATCTTTTTCTTGAATTTTTATATCTCCAGTAACTCCTTCTTGATTAACGTAACTACTTAATGGAGTAATTAATGGTGTTCCCTCCTGACCAGTTAAAGAATTTAAATCTTCACTTGTTAAAGCAATCAATCCATCTCCAACATCTCCTTTTTGAACTGGAGCTGAGACAATTAATTCTAGAGGAACTATTTGTCCTTGAGGGCCATTTCCACAAGATAATATTTTATAGTAAACAACGTCTTCACCAGGAGGAACATTTATAGATGGCGCGTTGACAGTAGTTGATACTGTCAGATATTTTGTAATTTCTGTTTGCCAAAGTGTTCCTTTGTTTCCAATACCATAAATTGTTGCATCATTTTTTCTATCAGCACTTCTAGACGTATTGAAATCCTTAGCTATGTTTCCTGAACCTTCATTAAATTTATAATAAGAAACTAAGCCTGGCTCTGATCCTGAAAGTCTTCTTCTGTTATTATTTGCTATATCAGTACTTGATCTTGAAATATTCCATATCCTCATTTCTGCAATATTTCCAAGCCAAGGGACACTCTGTATTTTTGGATCACCCGTTAAATAACTATTAGGAGAAAAGCCATTCAAACCCTCACCAATTGCGAGTGGCCAAAAATCACCTTCTGGCAGTATTTCTGGTGGATTTGTATAACCTTGTGATGCTCTAGCTCCTATGTCAGCATCATAAGTTCCTGCCAAAACACCATTTTGGTAAATTTTAACATTTCCACTATCTGTTGAACCTGGAGTTCCTCCATCCCAAACCCATGCAACGTGTACCCACTCGTCTTTAACAGGAGTGCCTACAGAACCACTGCCAGCAAGTGTTGTTTCTCCCAGTCTAGGAGACCAGTCATCATTTAACACTTTAAATACAAGGTCCCAAGTTCTACCCCACTCAAAAAGATGCATATTGTAGGTTGATGTAGTTTGTTTATTTTTAATCCACATCTCAATAGTAAATTGACTTGTTGGAAAATCTTTAAAACTTTCAACTAATGCAAATGATCTATCGGTGTAAGTGGTGTCTTTGTCTTGACCATTTTTAGAACCTTGTGCTGAAAAATAAACAGATCTAACTACATCCGCATGTCTTTGAACAAAAACTTCATAAGACATGTTTTCAAATTTAGCATTATCAGTACCAAGATTTGCAACAATTTTTTTTGCATAATAAACATCTTCACTTGAGTTGGTATAACCATGTCTATTTAAGCATTTGTTATTAGAGTCAGCTACATTTAAAGAATTTTGGATATCTACTAAAGAAAAACTATTTGAGTTTAGTTGATCTGCAATCCATTTTTGTCCTTCTTGTAAACCAGTTTCAGCAGCTAATGAAACTTGCTGCATCACTGAATTTCTTGATACACTTTTTAAATCATTATCATAATAAAAAAACATCGCTCCTGTCATAACTGATAAAGCGGATACAACTGCGATAACAAATACTAAAACAAAACCTTTTTCTTTTTTTTGAGATTTCATAATTATGAGTCACTCCAAAGTTGCTGTCTATTAATGTAATTATGTGTTTCTTTACACCTGTTAGATAACATTCCAATAACCACATCAACACCATCAACTGTTACTGTTTGTTCTGCAATTTTAACTGATGGTTGGACTGATCTTTGAGGAAAATCAAAAGTGATGATTGCTTCATCTAAATTGGATGTTAAAGGTACTGTTTGTCTTCTAAATACTTTTTCACCTTGCTCTCCTTGAACATATCCTTCTAAAGTCATTGCAGCTTTAGTTTTATAAACAGTAATATTTTCCATGGCTGTTTCAGAACAATCTACTCTATCAACATAAACTTTTTCTGTTGTAAGTAATTGATTTCCCCTTAAATCTGTTGCAACTATTCTTACTGAAAAGTATTTTTTATTAGTTGGTAAATTGGCCCATCTAATATCTGAGTCATCGTTAAGAACTAAATAATATTTATCATCTTTTTGATCTATTCTAAATCTATTACCATGATCAACATCTTTATCTGCATCATCATTTGGAACTTCTCCAAGATTAAATCTAACAAAATCATTTGTGTCTGGTTCCTGAGAACTTGTGGTATAAATTTCGCCTACAACTAAATCTTTATTTTCATCCTCTGCAAGATCAACGTTAGTATTATTTGTTATTGCAGTACCATCAGCCTCTTTAAAAGAAACCCCTGTGGGTGTTGTGTTGCCAATATTAAAACCAATATAAACTTTTTTTATATCTGATATTCGTCCATTAGCAGTGTCTTGAGTTTGAACGGCATAATAGAAAGAATCTTCATGGGGCAGTCCATCATTAAACCCTGTCGGTAATGTTGCATATCTAAAAGATCCGTCTGCAAAAACAAATATTGTTCCACCAGCCGTTGTAGTAATAGAAGCTCTTGCTCCACTATATGAGCTTTTATCCATAGTATCATACATCTCTCCTATATTTGGCAATTCAGAATTATTTGCCCATACAGCTGATATTGCTCTCCATGTACCGCTTAATCTACAATTCATATTTCTTGATGAACCATCAACTGCTTGAGATTTTATAGAGCCAGTTTCAGCTATACCCGTACTTCCAATTTGTGAACAATTATTTGTATCACTGTTAGACTGTAGAAGTATTTCAATATGCTCTCCAAAAGGATCATATGATTTACTTAATAGACCATATATTCTATTTACAGTTAAATAATCTTCATCCATATAATAATATAAATTTTGTGCTTTTGGCATTGGTTTATTACTCACTGTTCTGTCTGGAATAAATCTTGGCAATCTTGCAACTTGTATATTTGAATATCTATTATCTGGCTGAGAAAACGAAACTATTGCAATTGAGCCTTTTTGGAATCTTTGAAACATAGCACTTTTTAGGTCATCTGTTGCATCAGAAGCAACTGGAAGATTTACTGCTGTCGGTGTGGTGTCTTCATTAAAGGGGAAAGATGTTAAAGTATGATCAAATAAGTCGCCATTACCATCAAACCTATAATCAAAAGCTGTAAATCTTTGACTATTACTATTTGATACAAATGGCTTATTTTCAATATTAGCTCTAAATTTTTTTGGATGATAAGTAAGAGTAACGGTGTTTTTTACTCCAGTATTTTTTCCCTTACTACAGTTGCCGTTATGAGTTGCGCCAGGATTATAACTTATTTGAGAAAAAGAATTTCCTCTACTACCACAATTTCTACTGCCAGTATTTAGTGGTCTTGTACTATCAAATCTTGCAAAAAGTCTATCATAGCCTTGTTTGTTATAATCTAGCTGTTTATTTGCATTTGGTGTTGACCATCCTGTTAAATGACTCATATTTGAATGAGATAAATACCCTCCATGGGTACGACCACAATTGTTCGTGTGACTAAATTCATATCCTTTGAAATGATGTAAATGAATAGCTGATTGATTGCCAGATGCACCCCACCAAGACCATAAATACATATCATAAGTCATATCAGCAGGATCACCCCACCATTCATTTTTTTCTGTTGCTGTTAAACTGTCCCATTCACTTCTTTCAGTGCTTCGTAATGAATTTCTCAATCTTGTTTCATCAAAACCTGACGTACCATTTAAAGTTTGATAATCTATGCCAGCACAAGCTCTAACTCTTCCATCTGGCCATGTTTTTTGAACAACACTTGGTCTTTGATATCCTGCAGCAAATCCAAGCATATCATCATCCATCCAAGCACCCATTTGAGGGTTACAATCAGGATAGCCTCCAGAACATATCATTCCTTTTAAAACAAACGCATCGTATTCTTCCGTTGAAACTAAAAATGAAGGTGATGCTAAATTCTGTTGAACATAAAAAGATCTTCCATCTTCAGTAAGATCAAAATTTGGACCTCCATTATAACTGCTTGTTCCATTTGCCTCATAATTTGCATTACCGTAAGTAAATCCTTTGGGCTCCCAAGTATGTAAGTTAACATCTGAAAACTGAGGAGCAGCATATTTCATTACCCTTACAGTATAATCCTTGTAAGCTTCATTTTGATCCTCCCATCCCTGACTATCGCAATTAGTATCTAAATCTGCTTTTAATCTAATTGTAAAATCTTGGTAACCATCAGAATTAAAAGTATAATTAGTATCAAGATTATCTAATGTTCCCTCTAAAGTTAGGGTACCATTCCATTCTCCAGCATCTCCTGTATTGTTGTTGTTAGCATCATCATAGCCCGATAAAACCGTTAGTCCTGGTGGCAAATTTCCAGATGTTGTTGTTGTAATCAACTTCAATCTCATTTCACTATGACTAATGCTTGGAATTCCAGTAATAGCAGGTGGTTTTTCTGTGTTAAAAGTTATTATATCATAAGTTCTTGTAAGACTAGCTGTTCCAATTGTTTCACCTTGGTGAAGAACAATTAAGTTCTGTTCATTTAAAAAATTTGAAAGCTGAATATCTCTTGTAAGATTATTTGTACATTGAACCTTTAAACTGCCAGTAAAAGGAATAACTGCAGTTCTATTTTCATGTAAATCTTCCTCGTCATAAACATAGTAACTTTTTCCACCAAAATTTAAATTCCTCATATAAGATGATGCTGAATATTTTTCAGTAATTTTTTGATCTATGGATTGAAGTTGAATATCAAAATCTATATGTTTGCTTCTCAATCTAATACCTAGCACATGAAAAAATTGTGCAATAGGCATCCAATCAACATCTACCGTTGTGTTAACTGTATCAGTTGCGTCACAATTTGTTGTATTCCAGATTTTCTTTTTTAATACAGTTTTTGCTGTTTCTGGAGAGTAAGGTATTTTTAATTCATATTTAATTAATTTTCTTTGAACATTTCCGTTAATATCTTCTGTATCAAAACAAAATGAAACAGATTCACCAGATTCAGTCTCGTCAGCCACCTCCGTTCCATCATCATTTAAAACTTTAACTGGCACTTGGACTTCTCCATCAACACTATCTGGATGTTTGTATCCAGCCATTTTACTATCATGCTGCAAGATATGAAGAGCAAAACGAGCTTCTTGTTTAATATTATTATGATTAATTTGTCTTACAAATGTGCTCTGAAAGTTATTATAAATTACGTACGTTGCACCCATTACTATAGTGGACACAACCATAGCAATTAGTGTTTCAGATAACGATAGTCCTTTTTGATGTAAAAATTTATTCATTTAATTATTATGTACCTGCTAAAAATAACCTCCGAAATTGTTCTTCAATTTTGTCTTGTTTAATAGTTATAGTTACTTGTTTTTTTTTTACAGTTTCATAAACATCTACACCGCCTACTTGATCAGTTATACCATCGTTATCTTTATCCACTGGTACATCTTTCTCAATATCATCGACCTCTATTAATCTTTTGTCTAATGTTCTAGTGGGGCCTAAATGTTTTTTAAGCAATGCTCCCCAATTAGCTAAATCTGCTAAAACTTTTTGATTAGTAACTGTTGCGGTATAAGTTGTGTCTTCAAACCTTGTCATATCTAAATCATTATATGGATCTAAGCTTCCTTCGGCATTGGAAATAAATGTTATTGAAGCATTTTCAGTTGCATCTGATGCCATATTTTTATTGGGTGTGTCATCTGGAACGTCTGAACGCTCTAATGTAAGAATAGTGTTGTTATCATCATCAAAACTTGTTGAATTTGTAATTTCATATTTACCACCAACACCCTCCATGGTTATTTGATCACCATCTCCTGGTAATTGTGCTAATCCTTTAACTTTTAAAGAAGTTCCAGCCGTTGTATCTTCAAATACTTTAGGATCACCATATTGAGCAGCTACTGGATTATAAACAGCTGCAAGCTCTTCAAACATTAACTCGACAGCATAGGCAGCTTTGTCAAATTTTCTTAAATTAGAAAAATCTTTTTCTTGAATTGATTGAAGTGTCATAAAAACAGTCACAGCAAGTCCCAATATAGAAGCTGCTGTCATACCTTCAACTAATGAAACACCTTTTTGAAACTTATGTTTTAGCTTGTTTGAATTGCTCACATTCTTTTTCCATTATTAAAAAAACCTGATTGATAGGTGTGTAAATAATCTTTCTTGCCTCCAGCATTACTTGATGCATTAATCTCTCCTCTCAGGTTTTCAGGTGATGATCCATCAGGTAAAAAACAAAAAAAATTATTATCTGCCGTTACTTTGGTGCAATTTCCAGAGGTAGATGTGCACCTACTAATCGTCATATGTTCAAGTTTTTTTGTTAATTCAGTGATTTTTGTACCTTTATCATTTGTGCCATCAAAATCTGAGCATTTATTGGCTGTAGATTTATGATATTCAACATTATATCTATTTAATCCTTGGGCCTGCCATATTTCGAGATCAGCTGTGTTATCACTGCTGTTATTCACTATTCTAATCGTGTAGGCATTTCCTTCTTCTAATGATAGTTGCCTTACATAGTTGATTTGTCCTCTTATAGAAGCAAGGTCATTTTCAAAATGTTCTTGTTCACCAAAGTTATCTATTGCGGGGAAGCCAATAGCGGCAATGATTGAAAGTATACCAATGGTAGTCATCAATTCTAATATACTGAAACCATTTCTTATCTTGTTTTTCATGATTAACCTACAGCATTACCTATACTGAATATAGGCATATAGAGCGCCACCATTAGTAACCCAATAATTGCTCCTATTATCACAATCATCAATGGTTCAATGATTGAAGATAAAGCTGCAACCACATTATCAAATTCTTCCTCATAATAATTTGCAATAGATTGAAACATTTCTTCCATGTTTCCAGTTTTTTCACCCACTGCAGTAAGTTGGGCTAAAGCTGGTGGAAATATATGTTCTTCAGCTTTTAATAAGTCAGACAAATTTTGACCGGTTACTATATTTTTTCCTATTCTTTCTAGTGCATAAATAAATACAAGATTAGTTGTAATTGATTTTGAAATTTTTATAGTATCAATAATGCTTACGCCTGCTCTTGTTAAGTTTGCCATAATCATGCACATTCGAGATACAGTAGCTTTTACAATTAAATCTCCAAACAATGGAAATTTTAAAAATCTTTTATGCATAATATGTCTAAAACCTTCAATATTTTTATATAAAAAATTATAAGTTAATCTGATCATAAAAATTATTCCTAATATTTTTAAAATATTTCCACCATCTGCTATAAATCTACTAGCGTCAACAATCACTAATGTTGCACCAGGTAATTTAACCCCCATAGAAGCGTACATTTTTTCAAAAACAGGAACAACTTTCCATAACATAAAAATTGTAATTGTTGTTGCAACTGTCATAAGCATAACGGGATAAAAAAGTGCACTTTTAATTCCAGCTTTTATTTTTTGGTTCTTTTCTAATAGCTCAACTAATTTTACTAAAAATTCATCAAGCTTACCACTAGCTTCACCAGCGGATAACATATTTAAATATATGTTATCAAAAATAGTGGGATGCTTTGCAAAAGCATCTGTCAAATTAGTTCCTGCATTTAGATCTTTAATAATCCTATGAGCTGTTATTTTCATCTTCATATGGATAGTTTGGTCTCTAATCATTCTAATAGATTCTAAAATTGGCAACCCTGCTTTAATCATAGTTGCAACTTTTTTAGTAAATTGAAGTAATTCTTTGGGTGGAACTTTAGCCCACGGTCCAAAATTTAAATGAATGTTTCCTTTGGCAAATAAAATAGGAGCATTACTTGTTGGAATATCATCAAGAGAAGGAGCTTGTTTTCCATTAGATTTACCACCCCCAATTTTTATAGAAGTTGCAATAATTTTTTTCTTTCTAAGCTCTAATGTGGCAATTTTAGAATCAGCAGCAGATATTTCACCTGTAATTTTTTTTCCTTCTTTAATCCCTGTATACGAAAATGTAGCCATATCCTTATATTAGCAAGTTTTATGGTAAACGTACTATGAAAAATTATATTACTAATATTCTTGAATATTCTTCAATAGAAAGAACTCCACTTTTAATAAAATT
>Ga0307995_1001674_pt1 | contig 13615 bp, 11 predicted proteins | sample EllFjometagen262_FD_203132 | JGI IMG/M metagenome (GOLD analysis project Ga0307995, IMG submission 203132) | Marine microbial communities from Ellis Fjord, Antarctic Ocean - #262 | ecosystem: Environmental > Aquatic > Marine > Unclassified | place: Southern Ocean | collected 2014-11-02
TTCGAGCAACCATTGGTAAGCCGCTTAATGTAGCTGCAGACACTCAAAAAATTGATGAAGCCATATTTGCACCAAAGAAAACAGGCCAACCAATTGGCCCCAATACGGAAACTGCACACGCACAATAGCGTGAGTATCCGCTCACCTGGTTGAACCCCTAGATTTACAGTCTATCGAATTAAAAAAGGGTCAGGGATAATATCTGACCCTTTTTGCCGTTTCTGAAATTCTAACTATCACAGTCTAACTGCGAACAGTCGATTGAGACAACACAAGAAATCACGTCACTGTTGAAGAAACTAAACGCCACATCCAAAAAGAAAATGGTAGGCCGAACATTAGTGTCAGCGCCCACCAAATCATGCCAATATTTGATTTGCCGTAATCTGCATTACTTCAAACGAATTAAGATTGATCTCAATAAGTGAAAAGATAAAGTCGTAATCCGTCAAAACTGCACATGTATCGTGCTCGTTCAAGGAGTAACGCTCACCATCAATTGAAATAAATCGTGTATCCGTCAAAGCCCGCAAAGCCGAAGAGTAAACCCGCCCATTATAGGTTTCTCGGTCGTATCCAACCTTTACGCCATGAGCCTTGTTAAAGTTTGGCAACAAGCCAGCAAGGTCGACAGTAATAGTTTCAGCCATTTCTAAATTATTACCGATATAGACAACAAACTCACCATCTTTTTCGTAAGCAGCAAGTTCCATATCATTCTCGACACTCTCCAAATCAAGCTGAATCAGTTCCACGCCTGGCAGGCTTGTCGACATCAAGTCGAACATCGCACCACGTAGTGTTTCTGTTACTCGCCCTTGATCATCTGTTTGGACGATCCCTTCGCTCACAGTGCCACCTAGAACGTTTGTTGTATTACGAACAATTGGCCAAACAGCGCCCTGAACCACGTCGAGTTCGACCATGTTCTCCACCATTCCAACAAGAACGCCCAAACTTTTAACGCCATAGTTTTCAATATTTGATGCCTTAATATTCCACTCGGTAATGTGAAGATCCAGATCACTTACCAAGGCTTCTTCTCAGATTGCCAAATCTAAATCGATACACACAAATACAACGCATCCGGCCTGTCGCGGCTGACTACCACAACACTGACCGAAACAGACATCAGTCAAGGCCCATTTCGGCCATCATAGCCTCGATAAGCGAGACATCTTCTGGGTTATTGAGCTCCCAAAATTGACGCCCATTTGCATGAACTTCCGTGCAACGCACTGCTTTGCCATTTTCCATGAATCGTAGTTGTTCAAGTCCTTCATGCTGCTCAAGTGGACCCACTGGCCATGAGGGGTAATCTGAAAGTGCATCTGGGCGATAGGCATAAACCCCAACATGATGAAATACTGGTGTATCTGCATCATCATCAAAAATTTCAGAAGTGAACGGAACTACTTCTTTAGAAAAATACATTGCCCGCTTGTTGGCATCAAAGACTGATGTTGTTCCACCAACACGGCCCGCTTTTCTATCTCTTAAAAAACTGCTCAACGTCGCCCCATCACAACGCAAAACTGGTGTTGAAATTTCAGCATTAGGGTCAACTTTTAAATCAGCAATCAAATCCTCAACAAACCAGTGCGGAGTAAGCGGCGCATCGCCCTGAAGATTGACAACTATGTCATATCCACCGCCCAGCGCAGTGTGTGCGGCAGCACATCTTTCTGTTCCATTAGCGCAGGATTCAGGCGTCATAATCACTTCGGCACCAAACGCTTCGGCAGCAACCTTAATTCGTTCATCATCGGTCGCAACGACAACACGATCTATACCAGTCACCTCACTGGCAGCGCGCCAAGATCGCTCAATCAATGAGCGCGATTGGCCCGATGCACCTTTGAGCATAGCCAACGGTTTTGCTGGGTAGCGCGTCGAAGCATAACGCGCTGGAATTACAATTAAGACCGACATTATGCAGTCTTCAATTCAACTGAAGGTGCGAACGCAATAAAGAATGGATTTGCGAAATCTACTTTTCCATATTTAAGCGGCGTTTGATCATCAAAACGTACCACATCACCACCTGCACCAAGTAAGATAGCGTGGCCAGCTGCAGTGTCCCATTCCATCGTTCGACCAAGGCGAGGATATACATCCGCCTCACCAGTCGCGATCAAACAGAACTTCAGCGATGAGCCTGCGCTTTTCATATCATTGACCGCGTACTTGTTGATGTAATCATCCGTCGCTTGATCACGGTGAGATTTGGAAGCAACGATCATAAGGGCTGTATTGTCAGCGTTAGAAACAGAAATAGGAATCAGAGTTCCCATGACGTCCTTGTCCAATGCGCCAACTTCTTCAACTGTTTTCCCATCTGCTAAAGTAAAGAACATACGGTTCTTTGCAGGAGCATAAACTACGCCACGTGTGGGAACTCCACCTTCAACCATCGCAATATTCACAGTAAAGTCACCGTGGCGTTGAATAAACTCTTTGGTCCCATCAAGCGGGTCGACGATTAGAAAAGTATCACCTTTGACAGTATGAGTGTCAGATTGCTCTTCGGTCACTAACATCACATCAGGAAATGCTGCCCGCAAGCCAACGGATATAATCGCGTCTGCAGCTTCATCAGCCTCAGTTACAGGACTTTCATCAGACTTCAGCTTAACATTAAAATCATCAGCCTGATAAATTTTCATAATCTTGTCGCCAGCCTCTAGAGCCAACTTGCGAATAACTGGGATCAAATCTTCATAGTTCACGGATAATCTCCTGCTCACGTGTTGGAACGTCGCATTTTGTTGAATTGCCTTATTTTGTCTCTTATGATGTGCTAGTAACTGAACGGCAAGAATTCAGTGAAATTTCAGTATTAAGTCGAGGCACATCGCAAACGGTACAGTTTCAGTCTGCACGAAAACCTACAGGTGTTTTGTAATTTGCAATGTCGATTTCCTCACTTATTTACCACTCAGCCGTTCGTAGTGACCGTAAGCAGTACAACAACACTTTCATTTCGATCGGAATGAATATGCTACAAGTTGCTACGTTTGTAGCTGTATTTTACTTTATGTTTATTATTCTGGGCTTACGAGGCGCTGCCATTCGAGGCGACTTCCTCGTTTAAATCATGTCCGGAATCTTTCTTTTCATGACGCACACCAAGACCATGCAGGGCGCGTTCGCTTCAGAAGGGCCATCAAGCCCCATGATGCAACATGCACCAATGAACACGGTTATATGAATAATGGCTGCAGCTTTCGGCGCTTTATATATTTGACTTTTGTCGTTGTTCATAATTTTATAAGGCTACCAAGTGATTGTAACACGGATTACAATTGACAATCCCGCTTCAGCATTTGGATTGATCATTCTTGCTTGGGCTTCATGAGCAGCGATAAGCTTAGCATTGCTGGCTTTAAAATCCTGGTTCCACACCGTAGCTACCCTGATGTCTACGCTATATGTGAGAGCAAACATAATCACTTCAGGCAAAATGTTCGTGCAAACACAATGCCATATTTTATGTTAGCAATGTTTGACTGGAACCCATTATTTCACCTAATTGATCAAGCGCGTGGCTTTACTTTTATCAACTAATTTTGTCAAAACAGCAATTAGGAGCACGCAGTCTATGTGACCATCACCCTAATTATGTTGAGTTTTATGGGTAAGTTTTATAAACGTCGTCATGTCTCTGCTAGTTGCAGAAGCGCGCCGATAAATTAGCAAACACAATCGTAATTTCAGTTAAGTCAAATCTGACCTCAACTGTACACAGTTTCTTAGCACCCTAGTTTACCACCCTGAGAGTTAAATTAATTCGCCCACTCTTAGCAAGTAAGCTGGATGACCCAAAACGGATACGGTCCACACCGTGATAGGCCAAGCGGGCCTCTCCACCCATCACAACCACATCCCCCGATTGGAGCCAAACAGAGTCTGTCTTACCACCACGCTCAGTACCACCAACGCGCAACAGTCCCTCGTCTCCCAATGACACCGACACAACTGGGAAATCGAAATTTGCCTCATCCCTGTCCTGATGGAGACCCATCTTGGCGTTTTGATCGTAGAAGTTGACAAGACAGCATTCGGGTTCGCGCTCGACGCCAGAAACTATCTTCCAAATATTAAGAACCTCAGCAGGAATCGCAGGCCAAGTCATGCCATTGGGGTGAACTCTGCGATATTCATAGCCCTGAGCATCAGAATACCATCCAAACATGCCAGCCGAGGTCATCTTAACGCTCATCGGCTTCCCATATGGTGTCATCGGTGAAAAAACAGGAGCAAATTTTGCAATCTTTCGCACGGCCTCAAGCAGCACGGTTTGTTCCTTGAGATCCAGAAATCCCTTGTGAATTTCGAACCCACGTAGCTTAAGAACCGACATATGTACCTCATTAGGCAAAGATTCACGCAAATACCTACACCACAATGGTTGCAGGGGGCATTTACCCTCCTTATATACCTTTCGAACCGCGCAGAGCGACCAGTTTTGCGTGACATCATTATCGGGGCAATGACGCCAAAAAGGGTCAACGCCTCGCCACATCGCCTTATGATATGAAAAGGGATCGAAAATATGGCCAAAGTAATTGGTATTGACCTCGGAACGACCAACTCCTGTATTGCTATTATGGACGGCAGTCAGCCTCGCGTTATCGAAAACGCTGAAGGCGCACGCACAACGCCCTCGATCGTAGCCTTCACCGATAACGAGCGTCTTGTAGGTCAGCCCGCAAAACGCCAAGCAGTAACAAACCCAGAAAACACAATTTTTGGTGTTAAGCGTCTTGTAGGTCGTCGCAATGACGACGCGCACTTGGCCAAAGATAAAAAGAACCTTCCGTTCAACGTCATCGATGGCGGCAACGGCGACGCATGGGTTGAAGCCAAAGGTGAAAAATATTCACCTTCCCAAATCTCTGCCTTCATTTTAGGCAAGATGAAAGAAACCGCCGAATCATATCTTGGCGAGGAAGTGACCCAAGCGGTTATTACCGTTCCTGCGTATTTTAACGATGCACAGCGTCAAGCAACTAAAGACGCTGGCAAAATTGCTGGCCTTGAAGTGCTTCGAATCATTAACGAACCAACAGCTGCTGCGCTGGCATACGGCTTGGACAAAAAAGAAACACAAACAATCGCTGTCTATGACCTTGGCGGCGGTACATTCGATGTAACCATCCTAGAAATTGACGATGGCTTGTTCGAAGTTAAATCCACAAACGGCGACACTTTCTTGGGCGGCGAAGACTTTGACATGCGCATCGTCAACTACCTTGCCGATGAGTTCAAAAAAGAACACTCCGTCGATCTGAAGCAAGACAAGATGGCGTTACAGCGTCTGAAAGAGGCTGCTGAAAAAGCGAAGATCGAATTGTCTTCTGCGAACCAAACAGAAATCAACCAACCGTTTATTTCTATGGGCTCCACTGGCCAGCCATTGCACATGGTAATGAAATTGACCCGTGCAAAACTGGAAAGCCTTGTTGGCGATCTGATCAAAGCATCCATGAAACCATGCGCCGCTGCGTTAAAAGACGCTGGCATCTCAGCATCTGAAATCGACGAAGTCGTGTTGGTTGGTGGTATGACACGTATGCCACGCGTTATCGAAGAAGTGACTAAGTTCTTCGGCAAAGAGCCACACAAAGGCGTTAACCCAGACGAAGTTGTTGCTATGGGTGCAGCAATTCAAGCCGGCGTCCTACAAGGCGACATAAAAGACGTCGTTCTTTTGGACGTGACACCATTGTCCTTGGGTATCGAAACTTTGGGAGGCGTGTTTACTCGTTTGATCGATCGCAACACAACGATCCCAACGAAGAAATCACAAATCTTCTCAACCGCTGAAGACAACCAAAACGCTGTTACAATTCGCTGTTTCCAAGGCGAACGTGAAATGGCTGCGGACAACAAGATGTTGGGTGCTTTCAACCTTGAAAACATCCCACCAGCTCCACGCGGTTTGCCACAAATCGAAGTGACCTTTGACATCGACGCCAACGGCATCGTGTCTGTGGGCGCTAAAGACAAAGGCACAGGCAAAGAGCAACAGATCACAATCCAAGCTTCTGGTGGTTTGTCAGACGCGGATATCGAACAAATGGTTCAGGATGCGGAAGACAATGCTGAGTCCGATAAAGAGCGCAAAGAGCTGATCGAAGCGAAGAACCAAGCTGAGAGCTTGGTTCACTCAACTGAGAAAGCAATGGAAGAGCACAAGGACAAAGTTGACCCTACTACTATCGAGGCGATTGAGCTGGCTATTGCTGCGCTGAACGACGATCTTGAAGCAGACAACGCTGGCAAGATCAAATCAGGCATCCAGAACGTAACTGAAGCGGCCATGAAACTAGGCGAAGCGATCTACAAAGCTGCGGCTGCGGAAGAAAGCGGCGACGACATGTCTGAACCAGCTGGTGCAGATGAAGGCGCGGATGATGATATCCTAGATGCTGAATTCGAAGATTTGGACGACGACAAGCGCAAATAAGCGCCACTCTGAACAACGACAGGGCCGGTCCGATTTATGGACCGGCCTTTGATGTTCCAAAGGGGACTCTGATCCATGGCTAAACGTGATTATTATGATGTGCTTGGCATTGCCAAAGGCGCATCTGCGGACGAGATCAAAAAAGGCTATCGCAAGAAAGCCCGCGAACTGCATCCCGACCACAACTCCAGCAACCCAAAAGCGGAAGACCAATTTAAAGAAGCGAACGAAGCTTACGAAGTCCTGAAGGACGGCGATAAGAAGGCTGCATATGATCGTTATGGCCATGCCGCCTTTGAAGGCGGCACGGGCGGCGGTGGCGGACGTCAAGGTGGCGGTGGCCAAGGCGATTTTGGCAGCGCGTTCTCTGATGTATTCGATGACCTATTCGGCGACTTTAGGGGAGGCCAACGTGGTGGCGGCGGTCGCCGTGCAGCACGCGGTGCTGACTTGCGTTACAACTTGCGTATCTCACTCGAAGACGCATTTGCTGGCATGCAAAAGACCATCAATGTTCCAACTGCGCTCGCCTGTGACGGGTGCGAAGGTACGGGTGCTGAAGGTGGTGCTGAACCATCTACATGCTCAACATGTTCTGGCATGGGCAAAGTGCGTGCTCAGCAAGGGTTCTTTACTGTTGAACGCTCTTGCCCAACGTGCTCCGGCATGGGCCAGATTATTAACAACCCATGCAAGTCTTGTTCTGGCGCAGGCCGCGTCGAGAAAGACCGCTCACTTTCTGTAAATATCCCTGCTGGTGTCGAAACAGGTACACGTATTCGCCTATCAGGCGAAGGCGAAGCGGGCATGCGTGGCGGACCATCAGGTGATCTATACATCTTCATCGAAGTATCCGAACATAAACTGTTTGAGCGTGATGGCCTAAGCCTGTTTTGCCGCGTCCCTGTATCAATGAGCACCGCAGCCTTGGGTGGCAGCATCGAGGTGCCGACCATCGATGGTGGCCGTGGTCGCGTACAGATTCCTTCAGGCAGCCAAGCAGGCCGTCAGATGCGCCTTCGTGGCAAAGGTATGCCAGCAATCCGTGGCAACAGTTCTGGCGATATGTTCATCGAATTGGCTGTGGAAACACCTGTAAATCTGACAGCGCGTCAAAAAGAGATCCTAAAGGAATTCGACGAGCTATCCTCAGAGAACAATCCTGAAAGCAGCAGCTTCTTCTCTTCCGTCAAATCCTTCTGGGATGCGATGAAAAGTTAAGGTTTAGGGCGGGACTGTTCCCGTCCTAAACCATTATTTTTGCAACGGTTTAACCATCCGGTAATTACCTTTGCGAACCTTCGGGCATGACCGACGCAACCTCACCAACTCCGCCATAACGCTACTCGGCAGCATCGCCGGTTTGCATGAAAAAACCGATTCCAACGGCACACACTAGTGTACCCACTGCGGTCACCATTTCTCTGGTTTCTACCATAATCCTGTACCTCTACCAGTTTCGGTTAGGGTCTTTGTAGAGAGGAAAAGCGTCAGTGGCTGGCCAAAGTTATGGCCAGCTCAGGAATTCATTATGTTAGAATAAAGGCGCTGCTTTTAGCTCACACGTCCGTGACAGTGTTTGAACTTGTCACCTGAACCACAAGGACAATCGCCATTGCGGCTTGGGTTGCCCCAGGTTCCGCTGTCTTTTGGATCAAACCCAGCAGCAACTGCTTCAGCTGTTGGTTCTGGAAAATCGGGTTTAACTACCGTCTGAACCTGGGCCTGCTGCGCTGCAACTTGTTCCACCATAGCACGCTGTTCTTCCTCAGTAATCGGACGAATTTGAGACAGCTTTTGTGTCACATCTTCACGTAAGCTATCAAGCATACTTTCGAACAATTGGAACGCTTCGTTCTTATATTCGTTCAATGGATCCCGCTGTGCATACCCGCGAAAACCAACAACAGAGCGAAGATGTTCTAACGTCAAAAGGTGTTCACGCCATTTGCCATCAATCGATTGAAGCAACAGTTGTTTTTCAATCAAGCGCATTGTTTCAGAACCAAATGCTTCTGCTTTTGCAGACATCTGTTCATAAGTTACAGCCAACAAACGTTCGCTGATCTGTTCGTCATCGACACCCTCTTCTGAACACCATTCCATCACAGGCGCATCAACGCCAAGGCGTTCAATCACGGCCGCATAAAGACCTTCGATGTTCCACTGATCTGCATAAGAATTGGGAGGCATAAATTCATATATCAAATCTTCAATCACTTCCGACCGCATATCTGTTGTGATCTCAGAAAGGTCAGTTGCCTCCATGATTTCGCGACGTTGACCAAACACAACCTTGCGCTGATCGTTCATCACGTCATCAAATTTCAACAACTGCTTACGAATGTCAAAGTTACGGCCTTCAACCTTGGCTTGGGCACGTTCCAGTGACTTGTTTACCCATGGGTGGACGATAGCTTCGCCTTCTTCCAATCCAAGCGTTGTAAGAACTTTTTCCAAACGGTCAGAACCGAAAATGCGCATCAGGTCGTCTTCAAGGCTAAGATAAAAAGAGGTGCGGCCCGGATCACCCTGACGGCCAGAACGACCACGCAATTGGTTATCGATTCGACGACTTTCGTGACGCTCAGATGCCATAACAAACAGGCCACCAGCCTCGATGACTTTCTTCTTCTCGTCCGCCTGCGCTTCTTCGACCTTGGTGCGGATCACTTCAGGATCAGCCTCAGGATCAGCTGTAAGTGCGGCTTGGACGATCAATTCGACGTTACCACCCAATTGAATATCTGTACCACGACCCGCCATGTTGGTCGCGATGGTCACAGCACCCAATTTACCAGCATCTGCAATGATCTGCGCTTCTTGCTCATGCAATCGAGCGTTCAAAACATTGTGCGTAATGCCCTGAGCAGTCAATGCTTGGCTAAACATCTCAGATTTATCGATAGAAGTTGTACCCACTAAAACTGGCTGGTTCTTGACGTTTGCTTCTTTGATCTCTTTGATCATCGCTTCGTATTTTTCACGCTGTGTGCGGTACACGCGATCGTCTTCATCAACACGTGCAATGCTTCGATTGGTTGGTACTTCAACCACACCCAAACCGTAGATTTCGGCAAATTCTTCTGCTTCAGTCGTCGCGGTACCTGTCATGCCAGAAAGCGTGTTGTACAGACGGAAGTAGTTTTGAAATGTAACAGATGCCAAGGTCACATTCTCGGGCTTGATGTCTACATTTTCCTTAGCTTCAATCGCTTGGTGCAGACCATCAGACAAACGACGGCCAGACATCATTCGACCTGTAAATTCGTCGATCAGTACGATTTCATCGTCACGTACGATGTAATCTTTATCGCGTTGGAACAACTTGTGCGCACGCAAACCTTGGTTGATGTGGTGAACCAAGCTAGTGCTTTCGGGATCATAAAGCGTCGCATCAGCTTCCAGCAAACCACGGGTGCGCAACTGTTCTTCAAGGAACTCGTTTCCATCATCAGTAAAGGTCACGTTGCGGGATTTTTCATCCAGTTCAAAGTGGTCGCCAGTTAACGATGGAATCACACCATCGATAGTAATGTACATTTCAGAGCGGTCATCTGAAGGACCAGAAATAATCAGCGGGGTGCGGGCTTCATCGATCAGAATGCTGTCGACTTCATCCACGATCGCGAAGTTGTGTTCTTTTTGGTAAATCTGGTTTAGCTCAGATTTCATATTATCGCGTAGATAGTCAAAACCAAGTTCGTTGTTTGTCGCGTATGTAATGTCAGAATTATACGCAGCTTGTTTATCTTCATGGGTCGCATCGCTGACAGCTACGCCAGTTGTTAGGCCAAGCGCTGCGAATACTTTACTCATCCATTCAGCGTCACGTTTTGCAAGGTATTCGTTCACGGTGACTACGTGTACACCTTTACCGGTCAATCCGTTCAAATAAGCAGGGAACGTCGCAACAAGGGTTTTACCCTCGCCCGTCTTCATTTCTGAGATGTTGCCTTGGTGTAGGAATATCCCACCCAACAACTGCACATCAAAGGCGCGAAGGCCCAATGAGCGCTTAGCGGCTTCACGACAGTTGGCAAATGCCTCTGGCAGCAAATCATCCAAGCTTTCGCCATTGTTGGCGCGCTCCGCAAATTCGCGGGTCTTGGCGATCAATTCTTCATCACTCAGGACCTCGAACTCAGGCTCCAGCGCATTGATCTTTTCCACCAACGGACGGGCCGCTTTTACTTTGCGATCATTGGCAGATCCAAAGATCTTTTTCGTGAGTGTTCCGAAACCTAGCATTAAGTACTCCAGCCGTGGTGTGTTGTGTTTCGCAGCAAGCGCTTGCCCGACCCGCGTACAGTCCATAGATACAAGTTAGGATAGTCCCAACCATGCCCATAGCGGATGTAAGGGGCACATCAAACAGTGTCAATGTTACGCCCAGTCGTGACCATAATCATAGGACTATACAATGCAAAAACGTCTCAACTTTGTAGCCGCACTGGGCCTTGCAGTAACTTTCGCCATGCCTGTGCAGGCTCAGGACGCAAACACGGTCGTTGCTACCGTGAATGGGAAATCCATCACCCTAGGTCACATGATCGTGGCACGCGCTATTTTGCCAGAGCAATATCAACAATTGCCAAACGACGTCCTCTTTGAAGGCATTCTAAAACAACTGGTCGAGCAAACACTGTTAGCCGATAACTTTGAAGGCACATTGTCAAAGCGCATTCCGATTTCTTTGGAAAACGAGCAGCGCTCTTTGATCGCTGGCGAAACGCTGGAAGCAGTTCGGTCCCAAGTACTAAGCGAAGACACAGTCAAAGCGGCTTATAATGCGCAGTACGCTGATGCGGAGCCTGCAAAAGAATACAAGGCCTCTCACATTTTAGTTGAGACAGAAGAAGAGGCGTTGGCAATCCAAGCTGATGTCGATGGCGGGGCAGACTTTGCAGCAATCGCCAAAGAAAAGTCGACAGGTCCTTCAGGTTCAAATGGTGGCTCCCTTGGCTGGTTTGGCAAAGGCGCAATGGTTCCCAACTTTGAAGCTGCAGTTGTTGGTCTAGACGTTGGGGCTGTTTCAGCACCTGTTCAAACTCAGTTTGGCTGGCACGTTATAATCTTGAATGAAACGCGCAACACCAGCGCACCGGAACTTGATGCGGTTCGCGCTGAGATCGAAGGTACCCTTCGCGAAGAAGCCGTCACAACAAAAATTCAAGAACTGCGTGAAGCCGCAACAATTGATCAAAGCGGCGCAGAGGGCATCGACCCTTCCATCTTGTCTGACCTTAGCATTGTTGAATAATCTGAATGGGCAGTACTATGCAAAAATCCCCTCTCGCGCCTGCGTGTTTTCCTGAACTGCCTGTCGTAAACGGCGTAACCTTTGCAACGATTGCTGCAGGGGTTCGCTATTCAGGACGAACAGATGTGATGCTGGCAAGACTAATCACAGGCACTTCCATTGCAGGAGTGTTCACAAAATCAACCACTCGCGCGGCGCCTGTTCTGGATTGTCAGGCAAAGCTTGGTGGTGATTGCACGGCACCGGCTGCAATTCTTGTAAACTCCGGTAATGCCAATGCCTTCACTGGCAAGAACGGTCAAACGTCAGTCACAGCAATCTGTGATGCTGTGGCGGATGCCTGCAATGTCCCAGTGAATCGCGTCTTCACCTCTTCGACAGGTGTAATCGGTGAACCACTCGCTCATGATCGGATCATCGAGAACCTGCAGACCTTGAACAACACTCAAAGTGCTGACGCCGTAGAGGCTGCTGCCAACGCGATCATGACAACCGACACCTACGCAAAGGGCTCTGCACAAACTGTACAAATTGATGGCAGAATTGTGCAGATTGTCGGAATTGCCAAAGGTTCTGGCATGATCGCACCTGATATGTCAACGATGTTGGTCTACATCTTTACGGACGCTGTATTTGAGCAAACAGCGTTACAAAAGTTGGTGTCGGACACCTCAGATCGAACATTCAACTGCATCACAGTTGATAGCGACACATCGACATCAGATTCATTGTTAATGGCTGCCACTGGTGCATCAGGCGTGAATGCACAAGGCAACGCCAACTTTGCCGACGCGCTGCACAAATTGATGCTCGATCTGTCCCAACAAGTGGTTCGTGATGGCGAGGGCGCTACTAAGCTGGTTGAGATTGCCGTAACGGGTGCAGTCGATGATAGCGTTGCACACATCCACGCGATGGCCATTGCAAATTCACCTTTGGTCAAGACAGCCATAGCCGGCGAAGACCCAAATTGGGGTCGGATCGTAATGGCAATTGGCAAATCAGGAGCGCCCGCAGATCGTGACCTTATCTCGATCTCATTCGGTGATGTGAATGTCGCATCACACGGTTGGGTGAACCCTAATTATGTTGAAGCAGAAGCAGCGGCACTAATGAAAAAGCAAGAGATCAAGATAGCTGTTGATCTGGGAATGGGCACAGGAACGGCAACGGTTTGGACCTGCGATTTGACCCACGGTTATATCGAGATCAACGCAGATTACCGTTCATGAAGGTCGTTCTAGTTTCAGCCGTAGCCCTCATCGACGTTGATGGACGTGTCTTGTTGGGTCAACGGCCCAAAGGTAAATCCATGGCTGGATTATGGGAGTTTCCAGGCGGTAAGGTTGAAGTGGACGAAACGCCTGAGGTCGCCCTGATCCGTGAGCTGGAAGAAGAGTTGGGAATTAACACCTGGGAAAGCTGCCTCGCACCGCTGACCTTTGCCAGCCACAGCTACGATGATTTCCATCTACTTATGCCCCTGTTTGCCTGCCGTAAGTGGGAAGGCACGCCAATGTCACGTGAAAACCAAGCGTTGAAATGGGTATGGCCTAATGAGTTACGCAACTACCCTATGCCAGCAGCCGATGTCCCATTGATCCCAATCTTGCGCGACTGGCTTTAAACAAACCACAAGACAACAAAAAAGGGGAAGGCTGTTGCCTTCCCCTTTTCTATTTTCATGACACCAACTGACTTAGTCGAGTGTACGTGTAATTTCTTCACGTTCGAAGATCTCGATAACGTCGTCCGCGCGGATGTCTTCATAGCGTTCAAACGCCATGCCACATTCGTAACCAGACTTAACGTCAGCAACTTCATCTTTGAAGCGCTTAAGGGTCTTAAGTGTACCTTCGTGGATAACCACGTTGTCACGT
>Ga0307995_1001676_pt1 | contig 13607 bp, 16 predicted proteins | sample EllFjometagen262_FD_203132 | JGI IMG/M metagenome (GOLD analysis project Ga0307995, IMG submission 203132) | Marine microbial communities from Ellis Fjord, Antarctic Ocean - #262 | ecosystem: Environmental > Aquatic > Marine > Unclassified | place: Southern Ocean | collected 2014-11-02
TTTCTTCGATTGTTTCTTCGATTGTTTCTTCTACTACTGCCAGTTGTATCAACTCATCAACAAGTTCTTCTGTATTTACTTCTGGAACTATTTCTTTCTCTGGTCCTACTAATAATACTTTCTTTATTTCTTTTTTCTTTTTCTTTGAACTTGCCAATTCATTGAACAGTTCTTCTAAACCTTCAATCTTAACTTCTTCTTTTTCAATCTTTTCAGTTAAGTCTGTTTTTGCCTTTGCCATGGCACCAAAAAAACTGCCTAGTTCGTCTGCAAGTTCAACTTTCTGTTCTTGTTTCTTTTCAACAAGCTCTATTTCTTTAATCTTTCTGACAAAATTTGCCTCTTGTAACTGTGCAATTTCTCTCTCTATGTCTGGGTCTATATCTACTATTGGAGTAACTGAAACTTTCTTAACCTCAACTATTGGGGCCGCAGTCAATAAGGAATCTATCCATCCCTTTTCACCATCAATATACCTTTTTGTACTCATGGTTATCTAGTTACACTAGGCGTTACTGTAACTCTTCCCTCAATTCTTCTAGTAATTAATCCGCCACTAGTGGTTGTTGTTAAATCCCACACATATCGTCCTTCAGTAAGTGTTGCAGACACGGCGTCTGTCATTGTAATAGAGCAAGTGCCGTCTGTCGCACTCACGGCCGCAGTAGTGAAAGAATATGAAGTAGTAGATAAATGAGTCTTTCTTACCTTACTCGTTATTGTTAGACCAGATAAATCAACAACAGTCCCTGTTGAATCTTTGACAGTTAATGTCTGTGTGAAATCAGCGTCTTGGTCAACTGTTAGATTTTGTATTGTTGCCATTCAAATTTCCTATTAATTTAATATTATTCTTATATTTATACAAGATTTGGTCTTTAATTATCCATAATCTATTATAGGTATGTTAATATAACCTGCATCACGACCATCTGGATGTCTGCCAACTCCTGAATCAATACTACCGGTTACAAAAGTGTTGAAAGAAATAGAAACTCGTGTATCTGTATCGCCAGAAATAGGTCTTACACTATGGGATAGTGTGGATGGAAATAAAATCAATTGCATTATTTATCTTTTTTTGTATCATAAATACTCTAAAATATCATCAAACTCTAATGTTTCTTTTATTACCATCTCACTTAAATAATCTTCTACTTTTATGTTTTCATTCCTTATAGCATCTGTTTTTATTTTATGAAAAGGAAAAGTTAGAATAGAATCATCATAAACAGTATTATTAATGTTCATTTGTTTTAAACCTTTAGTTTTTATAGGAATGTAATCTTCTTCAATAAAATCAAATATTCTTTTAACTGTATGTTCTGGTTTTTCAGTTAATTCTTTGTAAGTTACAAAAATATAATCTTCTTTTTGCACTAATATATTTTTTATTGACATATAAGCCATACCTAGATATTGGTCTTTAGGTAAATAAAAGTCAAGTAACTCTTGGTCTCTACGTGGTTCACCAAGTTTTACAAAAGAAGCCAAACATTCAACGATAGGTCTATATAAAACAATAAACTTTGGCTTCTTAGTTATGTTTTCTTTAATCTCAGTAAGATTTGCTGGTGCGCCCCAAAAACCTCTGTCTATAATTTTGTTAGCTTTATGTTTAGCATAATAATTTTTAAATATATTTTTTGTAACATTATCAAAAGATTTTGAATCAGGAAAGTTTTTATAAGATGAGCTATCTTTAATAATACTCAGTTGCCACAGTATATCTACTAATATAGAATTTGCTGTTAGACATACATTAGGGTTTTGATTTATAAGAGAACCTAATAAAGTATTGCCTGAACGTGGCAACCCTTGTAAAAAATAATACTTTTTAATGTTATAACTCCTTTTTATAATTAAAGTTTATAAAATCATCATGATGTTTTTCATCTATGATGTCTTTTAATTTATTATTAAATACTTCTTTATAAGTAATATTATTTTGAGCCTTAAATAATTTAGGCAAATCTGTATATCTTTCATTAATATTTGTTTTATCAGCTATGAAGTTAAAATCTTCTTCTAAATTTTCAAATTTACCAACAAAAGATAATGGCACTACACCATTATGACTTAACAACCTAAATTGACTAGGCTCTCTATCCATATTATTAATAAATTGTTCTAAGGTTTCTTTTATCAATTTTCTTCTTGTTAAAAAATTATAAAGACTGAACATTCTGTCATAAGGGTTTCTCACAATAGCAAATGAAAAATATTCACTACCTTTGTACTTATCCCAAGTATGCTCTACCGCAGTATGCGACATATCTCTTGTTAAATAGTACTCATTAACATGAGAACCAACAGCATATTTTCTTAGTACACTATGTAAACTTGTACCTGCTGTTTTAGGTATGTGATAAAACATAAATTTATTACTATTTGAATATATCAAAATGATTTCCAATCAATTATTAAATGTATTCTATCTTGATTACTAGTATTTTCAACAGAGTGCATTTTGTTATTATTATTTATTTCCCACATTTCTCCATTTTTTAAATTTTTTCTCTCTCCCCCTACTGTGAAATATACTTCATTGTTTGTAATAATTGGAATATGTATTCTATTACAACTTTCTAAACTATATCCAGAATCCATGTGTTCATTAATTTTACTGTTAGCAGGTAGATTAACCAAAATTGCCCGCAAGATATAACCTTCCCCTAATTTTTTATCACAAACTTTTTTAAAGATTTCGATATTTTTTTTAAATTTATAGTAATCTTCATGGTAAGTAAGATTTTCCTCTCTAAAATCTTCATCAAAAATTAAAGGAATAGTTTTTGTTTTTCTATGTACTTCATATGTTTTTTGTCTATGTTGATACTCATCCCAATTTTTAATTGCTAAAACTTTTTCTTGAAACGAAGAAATATTTACTTTTTCAATATAATTAAAGTTTAATGTTTCCATATTTACACCCAATTAAAATTTATAACAACTCTAGTTTTCTCGTCAGTACACGATGTTCCACGATGTGCCATCTCTGAAGGAAATGTTATTAATCTGTTTGCAACACTACTAATTATTGTTCCATCTTTGAATTCAGTATATCCATTGTTAGTGTTTATGTAAAAAATAGAAGTATTCCAGTTTTTTTTATCATGGTCAACATGATAATCATTGACTACTATCTTTGGTGTTCTAGTTAATAAATTTGCTTTAATTCTTACTAGAGCAAAAGTGGCCGGCCTGAATGTAGCTAAAATAGGATTTAGAACATCATAGTGAGCAGAGTAAGGTTGATTGTATTTATAAAAAGAATGTGTAAATTGAAACTTATCTTTTTCTTCATTTGCATAATCAATATACTGATTAAAGTGCCAAGCAAAGTCATCACCTAAAATAAAAGACTGCAAACTAGTAAATGCATCTTTGTCTAATAAATTATCAATAATTTTTATATCACTCATAATTAGAATTAAATGCTAATACTGTTTTTCTGTCTTTACCATTACTTGGTGACCTGTGTTTCATCCAAGAAGGGAACGTAAGCAAATCACCTTCATTGGCTTCATACTCAATTATCTTTCCATCAATACCTATAATTTCTGTTTTATATTTGTTATCAGGTAATTCTAAAAAATAACAATTTGTAAATTGGCAACCCACATGATTATGCCATTTGTGTTTTTCATTTTTATTGTATTGTTGAAACCATGCGTTTGTAATTGTCCACCATTGGTGACCTAAGTCATCAGTAACATTAAGCATAGTTTGTTCTATAACATCACTATAAAAATAATCTAAATGCTTTCTTTCTAAGTCAACAGGCAATCCCCAATCAGAAGTTATATTATTAAAGAATGTGTCATGTTCCTTTTTAAAATCTTCAATATGATTTAACAGTATAGGTTTGTGTTTTTTATGATTTCTAATTTTGTTTATTATAATAGGATATTTTGAATTCATATTGCTTCCTCTTTTAGTTTCAAATTATATATTGTTTTCAGTTCTTGAGCAGATAATTCTCTATCAAGATGATAAAAACCTACAGGAATTGGGAACAAATCATAAATCATTTATAAATTCCTTTGTCTAATAAATTATCAATAATTTTTATATCACTCATAAATAAATTCCTTTTTCTGGAAACCATAAAAAATCTATTTCTGTACTCTCAAAAGTTTTTACAGCATCATTAAAAGAATCAACTAAAGGCTCTCCAGCTAAATTAAAACTAGTGTTCAGTAACATTCCTGTACCTGTAATATCTTTAAATTTTTTAATAATTTGCCTAAAATGTGGCACACTTTTGTCTACTGTTTGTATTCTACACGTGCCATCAACGTGCGTTATTGCTGGAAAAGAGTCTTTATATTTTGGTCTTATATTAAAAGATGATGTCATAAATGGTGACTTTGTTGTTCTTTCCATATCAAAATACTCATTTGCATCTTCTTCTAAAACTGAACAAGCAAAGGGTCTGTACCACTCCCTTCTTTTTATTTTATTAATAATTTCTTTACCATTTTTAACTCTTGCATCAAATAATATAGAACGATTACCCAATGAGCGAGGAGAGGCTTCTGCTTTACCATTAAACATTGCAACAATTTTACCATCCTTTAGATGTTTAGCAATTTGCTCTACAGTAACATTTTTACCTATATTTGGCGGTATATAGGGTTCAACATGATTAAAAAAAGTATGTTTTAAAGGAATTATGTCTACAAGTTTTGTTGCTTCTCTACAAACATAATTTGCCGCTCCTATAGAATTTCCGGAATCATCAGCTAATGGTTCAAAATAGAACTTTAGGTTAGGAAACCTATTAGTTAGATATTGATTACAAACTACATTAAAACCATACCCTCCTGTTATACAAACATTCTTAGTATTAGCTTGTTGAATATACTTTTCTATTAAATTACCAACAACTTCTTGTGTCTGTAATTGAACACTAAGAGCGTAATCGGCATATAGTTTGTAATTCTCTGGCGTTACTTCGTTAGTAGCATGATGTTTATTACTAACATTTAAAACGGTTTCTCCGTTACCACAAAACAGAAATTTTGAATCATTAACTATATTTTCATAAAATAAATCTGGTGTAATATTTTCTTTATCCCCATAAGCAGACAGCCCCATTGTTTTGCCATTTTCTAAAGGATGTTGACCTATTAAAATTGTTGCACTTTCATATACCTGAACCATACCCATTGTTGATGAAGCTGTTATGTCGCAGTTGAGTTGGTGTCTTAAATCTTCTGCCAACAAATTATTATGTGTATCGTGGTACAAACCCTTATTTAATAAATAATAACTCTTAAATAGTGGTTTTAAATTAGCTGGATACTCTGCTGTATAAACACTTTCTCCTTCTCTAAATCCTTCTAAATATGAACCTACTCTATCAGCAACAAAACACATTGCTTTGTCAAAACCTGAATTATAAAATGCGTTAGCTGAATGTACTTTATGATGACTACCACACATTCTTGTAAAATTTTTACAATTGGTTAACTTTTTTAGATAGACCTTAAGGTCATTATTTGAAGGATCATCCCATGTGGGCGAAGCTATAACACATGTATCAATAACGCCTTTAGCATTTTTTACAGCTTCTCTCATTGCATGGTAAGGCAGATTATCTCTTTTAACTCTAGTTAATCGTTCTTCTTTACAAAAATACTCCAAAACACCGTTGTTAATTATTGCAACCGAACTGTCATGACAGGGAGCTACTCCTAAAACTCTCATAAATAAATCCTAGTTGCTAAATATTTGTCTAAGACTTCCATTTTTAGAGCTTTGTTTTTGTAAAATACTTTCCTTCGTTTTAAATATTCTAAATCTGTAAGTATATGTTCTTGTTCTTTTTTATTAGCATTTGTAATTTGTATACCGTTGTACGCTAAATGTTTAGGAGAATACTCAGCGTTACCATTAATACCTATAAGTATAGACTCTCTTGATTTTCTTGGAAACCATTGACCACCTGTCTCACTTTCAACATACTTGGCTAGTGACTCTGGAATTTCAAGATTATTTTTAATATGTTGCCAATATTTACTATCCTCTCTTTTAGTGTTTACATAATGCAACAACACAAAATTATGTATTTCTTCAAAACTTTTATCTAATTCACGGTTATATAATTTTTTACCAAAAGCTGAATAATCACTATCTTTAATTGCCTCTATAAAATGATTAATTTGGTAACAAGCTAAAGCTAATCCAGTAGACTCTAATGGCTCTATAAAACCTGAAGCCAATGTAAGTGCAAGGCAATTACCTACCCATCCTCGTTTGTACTTTCCTGTTTTAAAACGAACAATATTAAACTCTGCATTGTCAACTCGTTTTTTATCAAAGCGTTTAACTAAATAGTTTTTAAATTCTTTCTGTGCATCTTCTTGAGACTGAAATCTACTACTAAATACATATCCTGTGCCCATCCGTGACCATAACGGTGTGTTCCATACCCAACCTGATGAAAGTGCTGTACAGTCAGTAAAAGACTCTAATTCTTTAGATTTCTTAGCGTAAGGCATACGACAAGTAATTGCAGTATCGTTTAGTAAAGTATCAGATATTGATTCAAATGATTCATGTAAAGCCTTATCAATTAACAATCCATGAAAGCCTGTGCAATCTATAAACATATCAGCTTTAACTACTCCTTTGTCTGTAGTAACAGAAACTATAGTAGAGTCTTTAGTTTTTACATGATTTACGTGAGCTATAACGTGTTTACCTTTAAACTTAGATTTACAATACTCTCCAAATTTAGTGGCATCTACGTGGTGAGCATAACTAAAATTTTCATCAACTAATGTATTAAATTTGTTATTGACACACATATGATACGCAATGTAACTAGAGCTATAGTAATCTTCTATGTCAGGATTATCTAAGTTTGTTAAATTTTTTTTAATTACCCAATCATATCCATTGTAATTTGCTTCTTCTGGTGTCCAAAATGGATGATAAAAACTTTCACCTTTCTGAATAAAATGATTAAATTTTATTGCGGATTTATAACTAGCATCACACGCAGGCATCCATTTTTTTTCTGCAAAGCCTAATGTGTTCTTTATGAAATTTGTTACATATGGAATAGTAGACTCACCTACACCTACAGTTGGCGTAATAGGAGACTCTACTAATGTAACTTTTATTTTAGGTAACTGTTTATTAAGAGCGACAGCCATCATCCAACCACTTGATCCACCACCAACAATACAAATAGTTTTAATTTTCATAAGTATTAAATGATATAGACAGTCTTTCTTTCGTCTTATTTTCGTTTGGTTCAACGTGATGGTTTAACCAAGCTGGAAATAAATATAAAACATCAGGAACAGGTGTAAATTCCCACTCTAGTGAATTATATGAATTATAGTCTTTAATCTTATATCTAACATTAGCAAATGATAGAGCGTGTTTTGCTGGATGGTCAAATACAATGTTTCCACAATTCTTAGGAGTTTTTATATAATAAACACCTGAAATGTCGCATGCTGGATGACAATGTACATTATTTGAATCTTTATATTTATTAATATTAATCCACATATTGTCAACAATTTGCTTGTTGTCATTTACTAATGCCTTTGCAAAATTAGTTGCGTGTTCTTCTATCTTTTTTATTAAATCTTTTATAACAGGCAACTCTAAAGATAAATCATGTGATTGGTAACCACCTACATTACTTATCTTTCTACCTTTATTGTTCTTAGAATATGCACTACAAAATTTTATTAGGTTCTTATTATCTAACCCTAATTTAACTTGATATAGTGGTGTTGTAAATAGTTCTGCAATAGTTGGTTTTAATTCCATGCGTTACCTACTGCCCAACCAATTAAAGATAGTCTCTTACCTTTTGTTACTGGCGTAACTCGGTGTTCAACAAAACAAGGAAAAGTTATAACCGAACCTTTTTTTAGCATATCTGATTTTTGTTGTTCGGAGTAATTAGAATATTTTAATTGTAACTCTCCACCCTCATACTCTGTTGGCTCAGATAACTGTATAACTACAGATATTTTTCTCATCTTTACTTCTTGAGTTTCGTCAAAGCCTCTAAAATCAATATGCCAAGTGTGGTGACCTGCATCTTTTTCATCATATAAATTAAACTGACAAGAATCTATATCGTCAATATGGAAGCCATAGGTATCGTTATTAGCTTTTAAAGCTAAACTATAGATTAAATCATAGATTTCTTTGTGTTGGGATTTATCTAGCGTAGTAGTAGTTGAGGTGCGCTTAGAAGAAACTTTATGCTCTACATCATTACTCGCTAATGCAGAATGTACACTAACAAGTCTGTCAACTATTCCAATTTCTACACTTTCTGTGTAGTTCTTAAACATGCGTTTCATACTTCTCATTATTTATTTGTAGTCATAGTACCTATTATATACTACAACATCTTCTTTGTCAAGCGATTTCGTTCACTAACATATTATTAATTATTTAACTAGGGAGTAGGCATTGTGTATGATTGCCATCCTGTTGTATTGTCTGCTTGGTAACGGATTTCATGCCACATATAATTACCAGCTGGTTTTTCTACTGGAGCAGTCCAATCATTTGTAGCATTTAATACCCATGAAGCCCACGGCCTTAGTCCAACAAATTCATCTCGACTAGGGTCATATGTTCCACCAACTCTAGCATATTGTTTTCTTATAGTACCATTGAAAGAAGTTTGCTTCCAAATAGTGTCAGCTCCCCACAAAGATTTGCAAAAAGCTATTCCTACTGCTTCTGATTCAGTTTCACCATCAAGGCAATCTGCATCAGCTATTACGTTAATTGCTAATACTACATTACTATCATCTAATTGTGCAAAGTGTGCCATATCTACCTCTTAATTTTGAAATTTATATCGTAGCTTAACAAGTCCTGAACCACCTGAAAAACCACCACCACCTTGATTCCTAGCGCCACCACCGCCTCCAGTATTTGTTGACCCAGCACCGCCACTGGTGTTGCCAGCTGATCCTCGGCCACCACCACCGGATGCTTGACCTCCAGGATGCCCCCAATTAGGCCCGTGATTTGTTGAACCTCCACCACCACCAGCGTATGTTCCACCAAATACGTTAGCAGTAGCTCCTGAGCCACCACCGCCCGGTGAATAACCTCTTGGGTCATGGCCATAAGGGTGCGTTCTACGTCCAGCAGATTGACCTGCTGCACCTTTACCGCCGCCGCCACCACCTGCAGAGGCATTACCTCCACCACCAGTACCACCACTATTACCTTGACCTGAAATACCAGATGCGCCGCCAGAGCCACCACCATTTTGATTATTTCTTCCACCACCACCCGAACCACCTGATTGTCCACTGCCGGCGCCACCACGAGTAGATGTAATACCTACTCCAACTGAATTACTTCCACCACCGCCAACTGTAATAGTGTAGTTTTGTGTTGAAGCTGTAACCGTACCTTCTCTCATACCACCTGCACCACCACCACCACCATTACATACACTTCCACTAGCACCAACACCGCCACCAGCAATAACTAAATAATCTACTGTATTACTAGCCGCACCTGATGCTTGAGTTATATTCCAACTCCCAGAAGATGTAAAGGTAATAATCTTATAATCGCCTGAAGTTGATACTGTACCACCACTTGCACTTATTGGCACATAATTACTAGTACCCTGAAAGTCTGTATGAAGCTCTATTTCGCCACTACCAGGAGCATTACCTGAACCATAATACTCACTTAAAGCGTGGGGCGCATCACCACCATACTCATCTGCAATATCTTGTAAACTAACTTGTCCTGTAGGTACAGCCATATATTATTCTCCTTTTAGTTTGTCTATTTCTGCTTTTAATTCTTTGATTGCTTCAACTAGTAAACCAATTGTTTGGTCATACTGAACAGTCTTGTAAGCTATGCCATCATTGTGTTGTAAAGGTAGTTCTATTTCTGATACTGCTGAAGGTAATACTTTTTCAACATCTTGTGCAATAAGTCCAGCAGACCTTCTATCTTCGTTGTTGTAAGTAAAAGTGCAACCATTTAATTGACCAACCTTAGCTAATGCATCTGTAATTGGCTCTATGTCGTGCTTTAATCTTTCGTCTGAAATAGTAGTTGAGAAAGCAACTACGTCAGCATCAACGTGTAGCGTACCATCATCTAACAAACGCATATCTTCTGCATTAGCAGTATAAAAACGCATACCTACATCAGCATCATAATGAATGTAATCGTGAGCGTTACCATCATATATGTCTGTACCTGTACCTGTACTACGTCTGTCAACAGCTAACTTAGCACCTGTTACATTTAAATTAGCAATGTGTGCTGTGTCAATAGAGCCGTCAGTATAGTGTTCACTATTAATAGCATTATCAGCTATTTTAGTACCATCAATAATGTCTGCTGCTAGGTGTTCTCTATCAATACTTCCATCTATGTACTCATCACTATCAATTGAATTTGCTGGCATAACTGGTATCTGACTAAAGGTCACTACACCGTTAGAAGCAATTGCTATTGAATCAGCATCACCAGCAGAACCGATTGTACCAGCATTAGGAATAGCGATATTGCCACCAGCAGTAATAGCGCCAGTAGCGACCGCACCAGTAGTTGTGATTGTAGACGCACCATTATTGATTGTACCAAATCCTGAAGTGATTGTACCAGAGTTTAATGCACCAGTCGTAACAATATTGCCACCACCAACATTATGTGATGAGAAATAAGTTGAAACGGTATCAACATTGGTCATACGCATTGTACCACCATCATTGATTAGAATACCATCACCAGAAGCGACAACAGTTGTGCCTCTTGCAGTACCGCCGTCTATTAAGTTAAGTTCAGCAGGTGTCGAAGTAATTGCAGTAGTAGAAGCAGCCGCAAGAACAGGAAGTGTACCCGCTACATTTGGTAAGTTGATTGTTATATCTGCCGTAGCGTCTACAGTTGATAGAGTTGTTTCGTATGCATCAGCAGTTGCGCCTTCAAAGATAACGGCGTTTGAGGCATTCATTGTTACAGAGTTTACAATTGTCTGTGTTCCTGTAACACTAATATTAGGAACATTCAATGTGCCACTACTTGGGTTGTATGTTAAGTCGCCGTCTGATTCTAATCCTAAGTTTCCGCCATCTATATCACCACCAGCAGTAAAGACAATAGCATTGTTTTCGTCTGTTGATTCGTTGTCTGTGATAGTAACTGCTGTTGCAACTGCGGCTGTACCAGAGTAACCACTTGATGTAATAGTACCAAGTGAAGAACCAGCGTCAGCGAATGTGATTGTGCCATTGTCTGCATCTAGTGTGATTCCGCCAGATGAATCTAAAGTAACTGTAGTACCGGCGAGTTCGGCAGTACCATCAGCAGTAATTTGTATGTTCGCAGCTGCGGCTGCGGTGTCTGTAGTTACTAGACTTAATGCACCATTAGTTGCAACAGTCATAACAGCAGTATCATCAGTTGAACCAGTCATTGTGATAGATTTAGTATTGATAGCAACATCATCAACAGTCAATGCAGTTAGAGTGCCGACTGAAGTGATTGCAGTTTGAGCCGCTTGTGTAACTGTTAAAGCAGTACCAGAGGCATTACCAGTAACATTACCTGTTAAAGCGCCTACAAATGCAGTTGATGTAATACTTGTTGCACCAGTAACCACTCCAGCGTCTACACTAATTGTGCCGTCTAGTAGAATTGCTGAACCAGCAGCTGGTTCAATATTGATTGCAGCACCAGAATCTAAAGTTAATACGCCAGCTGAATCAATGTCTACAGTACCATCAGCAGTGATTTGTAAGTGTGCAGCTGCAGCAGCAGTGTCTACGGTCACTAGACTTGTCGCACCATTAGTACCGACAGTTGTAGTAAAAGTATCACCAGAAGAACCAGTCATTGTGATAACTTTACCATTTACAGCAACATCATCTACAACTAGATTACCAATAGTACCAGTGCCAGTCGTTGTGATTGCCCCAGCACCAACATTAATACTTGTAAATCCTGAAGTAATACTACCAGAATCTAATGCGCCAACTGATACTAGACCAGTAGCAGTAGTTATAGAATTTTGTGTTGCGGTCGCTAGAGTTCCTGTGAGTGTTCCAGTAACCGTTAAGTTACCAGCAACAGTAGCGTTATCTGCAATTGTTACTTCAGAAGTTGTGTGACCAATCGTTACTGCAATACCAGATGTTTCTGTTGCAATCTTTAAGGCACCTTCAGAGTTTGTTAAGTATGAGTTTGTACCATCGTGGTACATCTGCATATCATCGCCAGCACCAGCAACGAATTTTACACTATCGACATTATGAAAACCTGTTGCCTTGATTGTACTTCTATCCGTACCGCCAATTTTAATATCAATTTCGTCATCAGTATCAGCAGTTATAGTTGTATCAGCATCAGCGTCTAAAATTAATTCAGAACCATTTAAGTCTTGTGGTAACGGAGCAATTGAAGTGAAACTTGTTCTGTCATTAATGACATAAATGGCATGGGTGTCAGTTGGAGCATTAGCGAATGTAATTCTTTTAAAATCTCCGTTGCCGTCTTGTCCTAAAGTAAATGCCTTGCCAGAGCCTGGTTCTTGTCTTACACTATTAACAAAAACTTCTAATGCGTTTTCAGAGCCAACTGGAACTGCAGCTGATAAATCAAACGCTGTGGTTGAGCCATCGCCAGTAAAGTTATCCTTTGTTGGTACTGAAGTAAATTCTTGAAACGGAGCTTGTCCTATATATGCCATTTTTAATTATCCTTCTCTTGTATTATTATTATATTTATAACTGATTTAGCAGTAATATTTGCCCAATCTAATTATTATCCTTATACATCTTCTAATATTGAAACGGTTACATCTAGAGCATTGCTAGCACTACAAAGCGCTTTTAATACATCTGCGTTTGAACCGTCATTCATTAGTACTAATTTATTACCAGACATCACTTCTAACGAAGTTCCTGGAGGAATAATAGCGTCCTTAACAAGGTAGACATCATTTGAACCATCTTCATTGTCAATATAGAGGTCAGCAAATATGCCGTTAGTAGTCTTATTTGCCATCGTAATACCAATAACAATTGTTTCTAAGGCACTCGAGCTGGCACCAGCTGGGACAGTATATATCGCAGCTAGAGATGTTCCTACATTAGGTGTGCATATTCTTTTAAAATCGTTAGCCATGTTGTTTTCCTTTTATTATATTAATCTTGTTCTTATATTTATAACTATTTATAACACTTATCCAAGTGCAGCTGCCAAAGCGACTGAAAATGCATTAGTTGCCGCACTTGCGGATGTAATTAAAGTTCCTGTTTCATTTGGTATCGTAATTGTTCTATCTGCCGTTGGGTCAACTACTGTTAAAGTAGTTTCAAAAGCGTCAGCAGTTGCGCCTTCAAACACAATACTAGAATCTGTTAAACTTAATGCAGTAGCAGTTAAAGCTGTGATTGTAGGTGAGTTAAATGTTGCACCATTTATTGTTTTATTCGTTAGCGTTTGAGTTCCAGTTAAAGTTGCAACCGTTGAATCAATGGCTATTGTTATTGTATTGCTTGAACCTGTACTTGTAATTCCTGTTCCACCAGCAATAGTCAATGTTTCTGAATCTAAATCAATTGCAA
>Ga0307995_1001679_pt1 | contig 13576 bp, 25 predicted proteins | sample EllFjometagen262_FD_203132 | JGI IMG/M metagenome (GOLD analysis project Ga0307995, IMG submission 203132) | Marine microbial communities from Ellis Fjord, Antarctic Ocean - #262 | ecosystem: Environmental > Aquatic > Marine > Unclassified | place: Southern Ocean | collected 2014-11-02
AAAGGTATCTTCGCATTCGTTATCCCAACCACTAGGCATACCATTATAACCGATACTTATGATGCGATCATCCTTAACAACAATAGCACCTACTTGTAAGCGTACAGCACTACTCAGTTTTGCAAAACTTTCTGCAACATCCATGTATGTTTTTATAAATTTAGGTTTCATTTAATGTATTTGTCCACAAGTTTCTTACCAATGTATAAAACTGCTATTACTGTCATTAAAATTCCTGCCTCTAGGTATAAGTTTCCTGTACTACTGTCTACTTCAATTCCGTCTGTACTAATTTCTATTCTACAGTCGTCACATGCCGCGTCATTCGGTTCATTCATGTGACTACCATTATCATACAAAAAATAATTACTCATTGTTTATACTAAACGCACTCGAACTGCACCTGGTTGTACATCACCTGGAATTGGATCAATACGTACTCCGGCTTGATCATTAATTGGAGACCATCTTCCTGCAAAGTGATTTCGGAACCACGGCATTACTCTAGGCTTAAATGCTCCGTATAAAATCCAATCTTCGAATCCTAACGACACAGCTAACGCTTCTGCATCAGTAAATAACTGTTGAGCAATTCCTTTGTTGTAATGTCCATTACTAACAAAAATATGCGGAATGCAACATTTTTCTATGTCCACACTATTGTCACCGAACCAAGCTGTTAGTTCCGGGCTGTCTGCAACTGCTCGAGATTCTTTTGTACTTAACAAAAGTATAGCGCCAACTGCTGCACCAGATTCTGGAAGATTAGACTCGTGTGCTGTAATTACACGACTAGTACTTCTTGGCACAAAGAAATTAGCATATTCCCCGGCCATATCTGATTCGTTCCATTTTGGATTAATTCCATAATGTTGTGTGTTGCACAAGTAATTTAAGGATACTATGCTCGCCAAGTCCTCTGCTGACATAGTACTTAAACTAGCCGTATTTTCATATGTTATAGCCATTCTTATCTCCTGTTATGTGGATTAACTTAGTAATATTTATCTCGCTTTAGCATATGTAGCAAGTATTCATTCTTGGTGTAAATTAACGGCCAACTATACCCCTTCATAGGTGGTCTTCCAGTATCGTCATGTAGCACATGTATTATATTGTACGTTGTTAACCATATCCGCTTTTTATTAAATGTGCTATATACCGGCACCCAAGCAAACTTTTCTTCGTGGTATTCTCCACGTTCTCGATGACCGTGATATCCGTGTCCCATCATACTTTATATCGCCATTGGCGCCGGAATACTTTTCTGTGGCTGATATGCATATAGTACATAATCGTCTGGTTTTGTTTTTACAAGCTCGTCTAAGTCTTTAAACTTAGGTATTCCTAATACAGGACCTGCTACTGGTGTTCTAGTAATTTGCTCTTTTACTTGTTCAAAGTGATTCTTATAGATATGACAATCACCGCCTGTCCATATAAAGTCGCCTACTTTAAGTCCAAGCAGTTGTGCGAACATATGTGTAAGCAAACTGTAGCTTGCAATGTTAAATGGTACACCTAAGAACATATCTGCACTACGTTGATACAGTTGACAACTTAGTTCACCATCTTGTATGTGGAATTGAAACAATGTATGACAAGGAGGTAACGCCATTACGTTTACTCTGTCAGCATTCCAAGCACTTACAATATGTCGTCTGCTGTCTGGATCGTAATGCATATTTTCTAGTACTTCTGCAATTTGATCTACAAAGCCGAGAGCAGCATCCCAAGTACGCCATTGATGACCGTACACAGGTCCTAGGTCTTTTATGGTGTCAGTGTTAACATAACCTAAGTCTTTTGCTTGTTTGTCCGCATTAGCAGTCCAAATTGTACGTTTGCCTACTAGCTCTTCACGCGGCTTGCCAAAATGTATTTCAGCAAGTCTGCGCTCATCACTGCTGCCTTCTAAGAACCATAGTAGTTCGCTTACAACACTTTTCCAAGCAAGTTTCTTTGTTGTTACTGCTGGAAATTCTTTGCGCAAATCGAAGCGCATTTGATAACCAAATACACCACGAGTACCGACTCCGGTGCGATCATCACGGTCCTTACCGTTAGCTAAAATATATTCAAGTGCTTCGAGGTACTGTTTCATTTAATCCATTCCCATATAATATTTGCCATTATAAGATATGCACAAGTAAGATTGCTTAAAACTATTATAGTTCTTATTAGTGCTATTTTATCTTCATCGGCTGCATCGTAACCATCTTCTTCATCAAAAGAACCTAGAGCGTGTTTCCATGCTTTCCAGTACTTGTTCACTTATTTTAGTAGCCTCTTTGACCATATTTCAAAAGTAACTAATTCATTTGAATCGTCAATAAAAGTTCGCTCAAATAAACTTTCAATCTTCTTTAGTGGTAAAAATGTATCACAAGCGTATGCACCAGGAATACGACTTAGGTAAAACTCGTCAATAACGCCCAGTGTTTGTTCTATAATGTTAGGACCACCAATAACCCAAGTAATTAAATCAGGATATTCTTCTGATAGTCGCACAACACTTTTATTAAGGTCGCCACTAATGTATTTGTCAGCGCCTGGATACTCTGCTGGACGACTAGTTGCTATAACGTTTACACGCTTAGGCAACGGACGAGGCATGCCTGGGTCTTCCCAAGTAGTAGAGCCCATTACAATAACATGTCCTGCTGTGTTTTCTTTAAACCATTTAAGGTCTGTGCTATTGTGTGGCCAAGGAAGTGTGCCTTTTTTACTTACGCCACCATAATCGTCACATGCTAATATTGCTTTAATCATTAGTCACCCTTCCCTGGAGCTTCGCTAAACTCTGTCTCAAACTTATTTTCTATGCCGTCCCATTCTTTTGCATCCTCAGGAACATCCTCAGGTCGATACGATGTAATGTTAGGCCAGAGTAAGCTGTACTTTAAATTCATGTCATTCCATTTCTGTGCTTCTTCGTCTGTATCAAATGCATTGTCTGGTAAAATTGCACCTACCGGACATTCTGCTTCACAGACACCACAGTCAATACATTCGTCTGGATTAATTACAAGCATGTTTTCACCTTCGTAAAAACAATCTACTGGACAAACTTCTACACAGTCCATATGCTTGCATTTAATGCAGTTGTCTACTACTAAGTATGTCATTTAAATCCTTGCAAGTCTAATTAATGTTGCCGCCAAGTTAATCTCTGGATCTACAACTAATGTATGATCTACTAACCCTTGTTTAATAGTTAGCACCGCAGTGTCTTGTTGAGTAGCATCTCCGAATAATTCGATGTTGTCATAAAGCCAGCGATAAATGTCTTCCATTTCTTCTGGACGTACTGCACCGCATAATAGCTTACGTGCTTCTTGAATTTTACCTGCTTTAAACAACTCAACCATTTCAAGTTTCCAGTCAGCTTCGCCTGTGTCACCTTCATTAGGGCGTAATAAGCTGCCGTCTGTACTATTCATTTGTACAGTATTAATGCACTTACGTAAGTCTGGATATGTTGCCTTAACATACGTGTCAAGTGTGTCTAAGTCGGGTGTAATACCCTCTGTAATAAGGATAGTTGCAATACGTGCTGTAAACTCATTCTGATCTACTTTAGCAATGTGAAACCCTTGACAACGACTATGAATAGCAGGGATAATACGGTTGGGGTAATTACAAGTAAGAATAAACCTTGCAGTGGAGTGATATTCTTCCATAACTCCACGTAACGCTGCTTGAGCATTTGGACTAAGATAATCGGCCTCATCAAGTAATACAACTTTAAAATCTCCAAAGGGTATCATTTGCACAAAGTTTACAATCTTTGCACGAACATCATCTACACTGTTAGTGCGACTTGCATTGATTTCTAAAATATCTAGCGGATTAAGATCAAGTTCATTAAACAACAGTTTAGCAAGTGTTGTTTTACCAATACCAGCATTACCACTAAACAACAAGTGTGGAATACTCTTATCTTTAATCCAAGTGTTTACTTGATTACGTTGTGCATCATCCTTAAACACGTAGCCATCTACTGTTTTAGGTCGATATTTTTCTACCCATAATTCTTTCATAAGCTTGCCTCTGTTATTAACTTAATGTTATTGCTTATTATAGCATTAAAATCATCATCTGTCAAGCTGTGAAGTAACCCTTCACTTAATGCCCTACTAAAACTAGCAGTCATGTTATCTTGTAAGCTAAGTCTATTACATGCTTCTTTTGTATCGTATCCGCCTGATAGTCCTACAATTTTATGTACGTTGGGTAGATTTGACACATCAAAGTACAAGTTGTTTATTTCAGGCAATGTTAGTTTAAGTATACACTTACCTTTAAAATCTCGTAAGTGCTGACGTAATGCAGACTCAAGCAACCCTTCAATCTCTACTTTGTATAAGTTGTCAATTGGAACCTCAGGCTCAACAATTGGCATAAGCCCAGCAGCGGAAATCTGTGTTGCAAGTGCAAATTGTTGTGTAAGTACAGCGTCAATAGTTTCATCGCTTTTTACAATACTGCGCATCTTAGTACCAGTGCAGCCGTTTGCTTTTGCGTACTCGATCATACCTTGAATGTCAAAGTCTTTAAGAGTGCCGTCAGTTCTGCAGCCGCTATCTACCTTAAGATATGTTTCGATGCCTTTATAAAAGAGATTGTCTACAATGTGTTTATCAACACTGTCTTTGTAAACAATTGCAGCCCAGATGTTTGTACCATCAAACAACGGCGAGTTAATCATACGCAACCGCATTTCGTGTACAAGATCCATCTTATTTTCTTCTGTGTACTCTTGTCCGTAGCGTTCTAATACGCCGCCGGTCGAACCACCACTGTGATCCATTGCTGCAATAAATCTACTCATTTGTCCATATCCTCTATTGTTAACACTTTATTATATTCAATTGTGTATCCACAAGCACGAAGAAAGTTTTGAAACTCTTCAAGCACATCATCTAATGTTGATCCGTCTGGCATTTCTATTTCAATCTTTGTTCCGTTATCTTGGTGTTGAATAAACTTCACCTTTATCCTCCATTGTGCTTTTCAATGTAGCCAAGACGTTCTCAAGTTTGATCAACATATCACTACGGACACAAACTATTTGAACTGGACGGTGTGCCCGACCTTCATCCGTTTCTTCAGTAGCATCAAGGAGACTAAACAACTCTTTAATACTATCTTTCAAGTCAGCTAACTTCTTCTCACCAGATAAGGCTCTCTCCGCCCATTCTTCTTTAGTGGCGGCTTCAATCCTATAGCTCATTGGTTTGTCTCCTTTTTCAGTTCAGCTTCATACGCAGTCCAAGCAGGTGTTGTCGATAGCCCCATTATTGATGCAAACATACGTTTCCCGTCATGCTCAGGTTTCACACGGTAGTAATGATCTTCCACGTAGTCGGGGTGTTGAGTGTCCTCCCATGATTGTGTACCCTCCCACCATTTTTGGATAGTGCCTCCTCGGTTACGAAAAAGAAGAAGAGATCCTTTAGCCTCATCAGTAAGCTCACCCCAAGGGGTATGCTCAGTCATTTCACACTCCATAAAATACAGAACCACCAGAAGCAAATTGATTTATGCGATCCTGGATAGTGTTCGTACCCAACCATTCTGTTAGCTGGATTTTCAATTCTATCAAACCAATGAATTTTACTCATCATCTACCTCCGTCTCATAATACCTACAATAGAAATGGTCACCACAAGCATCAATCTCAGATTGTGGATAACCTTCGCTCAACAGCCAAGGGAATATGCTCTCACCTTTTGGCAAGTCTTCTGGTATAGGTTTTGGAAACCCATACTTCCATCCACTAGGTGGATCACACATCAATACTTTACTCATTTGTTTAGCATCCTCATTCAAGAACTAATCTACATAAGAATTAGTTATTTTATCCCATCCCCAAGCAACAAACTTGCCCATCTCTTCGCCTTCTTTAATGCCCACATTAAAAGCACACTCTTTAAAAGCAGAAGTGATCTCTAAATCAGGACACATATCGACTAGCTCACACGCTTGATTATAGGCATTTTCAAAATTAGTATTCATAAAAATCTCCTTGTTTCTACATTACACTCATAGCTGATTCGGATCGACTTGTCAACCCCTTTATTGCCATCTGCGCAACTTCTTCGAATTCGACATTGTCAATCATCAACTCAAGACGATCTTGGATCTCGACTAACTCGTCAAACGATTTGTCCATATCAAAGACAGCATCATTACAAGCACCTGTGAGTTCTTCAATCTGCTTTTCGGTATCCCAATCAAAATCACCGCTTAGGGCATTTGATAGAGCACGTTCAGCATCACGCTTATTTGCTTTAAGAGCATTAGACGCTATGATGATATCTTCAAGAGTTTCTTTGATTAACTGGATAGACATTACGAATCCTTTCTGAGATTACCCTTATAGTAATAGCGAATGATTCGTCCTATGTCAAGTGTTATTTTCCGATATATTCATGGGAATAGCAGACCCTATGGGCGTGTCTGAGGGTATCAAAGCTCTGTCCCTTGTCAGTCTTGACCCTATCGGATATGTAGTCTGGTCGAGAGATCCCATTCTTGGATGTAGATCTCCACTTGGCACTTTTGTTTCGATAACAACCAAGTCTAGGATGGGCAGTCTTGGTATAGAACCGCTTACCTTCTGCCAAGTGGATCTCGCCCAATGCTTCGGTCATTCTAGCACCAATGCCCAACCCTTGGAACTCTGGTAAGACAACGGTACGATGTCCTCTCCATGCATTCTTTAGAGTTCCACTAGGCATGCTTAAGGCTGAAAGAAATCCAACAAGCCGCCCGTTCCAGATGGTGACCCAACAGTTGCTACCTTTATGGATGTCTCCGTCGAGATAGTGATGGTCGCTGAACTGCGTCCAAGCTTTGGTGGTGCAAGGCAAGACTTCCAAGACGATCTCTGGCCTTTGACACCTCCCTGTGGTCAGCCTACCTGTTTGAGTATCAAAGACCCAATCAGGTTGCAACCACTCAATGATGTCATAGTGACAAGATGAGAATACGATGTTCTTTAGATTATTTCTTTTAACATAACGTGAGACAGCATTAGAACAACTCTTGGCAACATCTCTGTCGATAACAGATGTGAACTCATCAACAACAATGTTGCTGTCTAACTGTCGAGCTAACCTAGCTCTAAACTGTTCACCATTAGATAGTACATGATAGGGACGCATCCAAGACGGTACAGAATTAAATCCAACAGCACCTAGTCTGTCCTGTACATCGTCAATGTCATCAAAATGAGAAGCAATAGATTTGTTATCAAACCAATAAGGTTCTTTCTCTTCACCAAACTCTTTCAGTAGAGTGGTCTTACCAGATCCCGAAGGTCCTACAATCAGACCAATACCAAAGTCTTTGAGGGTTGTCTCACGATCAATTGAATTGATTTCATGCGGATGAAACGTAGATGTCCCATCAAACTCATAGTCAAAGATCCGACTGATCTCATCCGTGATACCATCACGCTCTACTGTTACTTCCATTTCGCTTCCCTTTCATCTTTGGGTTGTTAGCCCAATATATCGTGTTGGGTGGTAGGATCCCATGCATGAACCAAGCATTACCAAAATGTGGTGCACCACCACCTGTGAAGTCTACTCTGTTATTATACACCAGTGTAGACATTCCATAGTCCATGAACATCTGTCCACGTTTACCACCTTGAAACGATGCTACAGGTAGGAATAACGCAAATGGTTTGCCTAACGAATAGCAATGCTCAATAAACTTATCCTTCAGACTGTATGGTGGATTAGTTATAATACCATCATATACATCATCAGGTTGACACTCAAAGAAATCTTTTCCCTGACTGCCTATCATATTATAACCGAATTTGCGCATTCCGTCAAGTATATTCGAAGAGATCCCCGAAGTAGCTTCGTAGTATGTCTTATCCTTATCTAGATATTCGAGAAGAGGTATGATCTGATCAGAAGGTGTGTAGCACTCATCACTCTCAGCATTCGTTCCTGTTCTCTTTAACATCTGTAGATTAGTCATTACATAAACTCCTTAAGGCTGTTACCCAAAGTAATCGAATGGGAATTAACACAGTATCTGCGCATCTCAGTCATATTCAATCTCAACTCAAGTCTACGCTTTCCTAATTGAAGATATGTTCTACCGTACTTAGGATCTATCAATGGTATGTCTACGTTTCGAGTTCCACGAAGCACCATCTCATCAATTAAATTGGGATTATGACGTTGTATTACTTTCAATAAGCAATACCAAACCTGACCATCTTCTTTATTACGTATAGCACACAGCACGTGAAGATTGTTGGTCTTACTAACTTTTCTGATAAACGGTTCTATGAACATCTCATTTAGACCTTCATAGTCACCCTTCTTTAACTGTACATAAAAATTATCTTGGCTTGATTGTAAGTTTTGAAGAATACTAGCTTCAGATGTTATACTTTGTAGATTATTGCAACTGATACCTTTAACATCAATATCAAGCCTTGGTGTTACGACATCAACAACATTATTGCCTGCGCCACACCACTTGGCATTCTTTATACTATCCGATACAGCATATTCCCAAGTCTCCTTACCGATGTTAACAGTTCTAGACTTGTTTTGATAAGGGGCATAGTAATCATTCATCTCTTTAGCAAACTTTTCGTTAAAGTTTGATCCTATAAGAGCATCATGTTCACATATCGGAATTGGTTCATAGTATATCATATATTTCCTATTGGCAAAGGTGGAAGGAGTTGAACCCTCGCTTGCGGATTTGGAATCCGCCGTGCTACCATAACACTTCACCCTCAAACTCTTGGTGCTTGGCTGAGGACTTGAACCTCACAATAGTATTGACATGACGCCTGTGATGTCGGGCACTATCTGCAAACCTGCACCAGCAAATTGGTGGTCCCTATAGGATTCGAACCTATGACCTAGTCATTAGAAGTGACTTGCTCTATCCAGCTGAGCTAAGGAACCTAACTTGTATACTACGTGACGCCCATTACTTTACAAACTCTGTCGTGTAAGTAATACCATCAATTTCCCAATTGATAATAGAGTAATCATACTCTGTGCGTTCAATGGTGCGATAATATGTTACATAGTCACAACGGTTTTCAACTCGCCATCCTGTAACACCTTGACTGGGTTTTGGTTTAGCACCTTTATCAGCACCCACAAGACCACCAAAGATAGCTCCTGCGGCGGCACCCTTATCGTCGCCTGTAACACCTTTACCAACAAGACCACCAAGGATCATACCAAGTAAGGCTCCCTCTGCGGCATTGCCTTGTTTATGGACTGTACCATATACTGGAACATTTACATTCACACACTCTTTTTTAGTGTATGGTTCGCTGTCCTGTACTACTGAATAGTAGTCCATCACTGTGCCCTTAATAGGTGTTGAATTTTCGGCATTAGCTTTTGTTGCCACAACAGCAATTAGTACAATAGCCGCACCAATGATCGTGTTAGTAATTACCTTATCTTTATTCATCTTTTTCTCCTATCCAAACGTTTATTGTTACCATTCTATCACCATGGTTCTTAAAAACTGCCCATTCGAGATCTGCTCCGCTTAATACATTTCGTAAGACTTCCATCTTAGGCGTCTTAGGAATTGTTTGTCTTGGCATCATGCTATTCTCCTTGTTAAAGTTATGATAACATCGTTTGTATTCTAAGTCAAGGTTTAAATTTATCTCTTAGGTTCTTCGTATATCTAATAGAGCACCTTCCACTCTTGATGGATACTCTCCAAGATATGTTCCTGCCATAAGCATATCCTTAGTTAGAAACTTCTTGTGTTGATGCTCTACGGTGTCCCACACCTTTAGCAACTTCTTAGCCAACCTATCAAACATAATGTCTTCTAGGATGGGATCGTCATCTATATAGTAAGCATACGCCGCCATCAAATACCAAGGAACAAGCATGTTATCGTTGTTATCAATGGTATCCATCATGATCTTTGTAATTTTGGATATACTTCTACTTGTCTTCTTTTGGTTTGGGGATTGTGTGTTTTGACCAGTCATCGCAAGGATCGTCCTTCTCTTTGTCGAAGGAAGTTGAATTAATCATCATGATGGTGTCCTTCTATACTCGGTTTATTATTTATACAATAACAAACTACAATATAGATGTCAATAGCCCTATGGCGTTACAATTGTAACATTCTGTGGGCATTCCATCTTAGTATTAGGATGTTTATGGAATAGTCTGAACTCCGTGTCAGGGAACTCTCTAAACAACTGAGGCCAAATTCCTCGCCAGTTGTTAGCCAGTCTGTTGGTGTTCTGTTGACCACGATCTGATTCTAGATAGAAATCAGTAGAGCTTGTCATGTCAAAGTCGAAGATAGAGTTAAAGCCAAACATGTTACACACCTTTGGTTTCCATCTACTGACACCATAGTGTGTTGCTACGTGACCACAGTTGAAATCGGTTGCATTACGTGCATATGGTGGCACATCAAGATAGAAGCCACGGATCTGTGATGCATGTCTTAGATAGAAAGAAGAGTTCTGTTCCATGTGGATCTTAGGTCTGTTGCCAAGGACCCAATGACCAGGAACTTGTACACTACCATCTTGGATTGCTCTCATCATTTTAAAGTCAACCATTATAGTCGCAAATACATTATCGATAGCCATGGGTGGTAGATTGCACGTTAATCTAATACCCTTTTGGTCATCTCTAAAGTACCCTGCACTTTGACCATTACCAATAATGTTTACAATATCTTCGCTCATTACTTCATCATCTCTTTAATTACTTCTTTACCCTTACCGCCTGTCCAATGCACGATAGCCGCATCGTCAAACCCTGAGTACTTATCTTGTATATCTAGGCGTAGGAAATTGTACCTTGCTGGCAAAGGATTGATATGGGTAATCTCTCTGATGGGATCCCCACCAAGCATCCAATTCAACACTTCCTGATCACCAACTTCATTCGTTAGACCATCTTTGATGTATCTAGCCCATTCAGATAGAATAGGTGGAATACCCTCAAAGCCCACAACACCACTGTTGTACCAAGTACCACGATCACCACGTCTTGTAGTCCATGGACGATCTACTGCCATAGTCAACTTCTGAGATGAAATGTGATTAAAGATACCGTCTAGGTTCTTCTTAACTTCGCAATCGCTGTCGATCCACACAACCTGATCTGCAATAGCGGAAGCATCCATCATAGCGGCAGGTTTCTTAAACCAACCCTGTAGATCCTGTCTGAAGGTGTCAAACTCATAGACTGCTAGTTGCGCATCTGGATTGTGTAGGGTAAAGTTTTCTTCGAACCATGGCAACATCCAATCAGTCTTTTTATCAGCCCCTGTGATATAGAGTTTGTTAAACTTCTTCTTAGATAATGCCATAGTCTTCTCCATAATTATGTTTGGCTAGACAGCCTGTCTCATTCTGAATAGTAGTAAAACTATCGTCACAGTCTACAGGCCATGGATAGTACTCTTCTAGCCATGGGAATAGTCTGTTGTTAAGATATATATCTGTGGGTTGTGCATTGAATACCGCTTCGGCAATGATAGCTTCAGCACCCCTTGGAGTGATTGCATATGCGTGTGCTCCGGGTAAGTATTGTTTTGAAACCAATTTACCAAGACCTAGATTGGGCATAAGGTATTTACCATAGGATGGTTTACCGATGTTTACCAACCCATTGAATGGCATCTTGGGGATAGCCGCCTTGACAACCGCATCGTGTTCGAAGATAATGATTGATTCATTTAGTTCTACGCACTTCTTCCACAATAGGAAGTGTGACATGAATGCCGACACAACTCTATCGTATCTTGAATACTTCTCAAGGAAGTTCTTAACAGGAATGCCGTGCATTTCTGCCAAAGAAAACACACTCTGTTCTGGTGTGATAGCGTCAAATGCCTCTATACTATCATCATTGTGCCGTTTAAACGACTTGATGCAACGATCAGACATCTCCACACTCTGTGGATTATCTTTTATTGTGATAACAAATGCTCTCATAGTGTAGTCGTACTCCTAGTACGTTGTATCGTGGTATAATACTTCTTAGTCACACCGATATTCTTAATCATCTGTCTGCACATTATAGCATCATTAGGCCATAGGCCATACTGATAGCATGCTCTCAACAGATCATCCGCCCCATCTGGTGTTAGTATATATGCGCTGTTTCCAGCGATACCTTGAGGTACAGCAAACCCATCTATCTGGGGAACTGGTTGCACCAATTCTTTTCTATTCTGTATTATATCATGAAACTGTTGCGATTTGCGTGTTGCTCCTAGTGGAGAATTAACACCTATGATATTATACCCTTTGTTTAGGTATTTGTCAACATTAAGATTGGTGGTAAATATCGCATCGTGTTCGAATATCAACATAGGTTCTTTGTTTCTAGAACATCTGTCCCACAACCTAAAGTGGCTCATAGAGCATGCTACACGTGCATGTCTATTGGCTGTCTGATATGCCACCTTCCTCAGTCCAGAAGCCATATCGATAATCTCTCCATCCCAAGGCCAGTTCCACTGAAGTTTGTATGCCTTAACCCACTCTTCAACATCTTCTGGTGTAGTGGCTTCGAAGGTCTTTATCTTAAATTTGTTATCAAACTTAGCAGAGGATGCAATGCAATTTGCGGCGGCAGTTTCACTTACTTCATTACCCTTAATGGTTATAACATGCGCTTCCATTATAAAATACCTTTATCAACCAATGCCTGATAGTTCTTGATCTTTTCTTGCTTCGGTCCTGATGGTGTAATCTTTGTACGTACATGGATCATACCAGCGTATTGTGGATATTCTAGGTAGTTGTCATAGCACCACTTTGGATGTAGGAACTGATCGTCGGAGATCTTAACACCTGTTTTGAAAGCAAGTGTGTGAAAGATACCCTCGTCTTCCCATTGATACGGTTTATTGTATGCGTTCATCCAACTCTCATTACCACCAAGTCCACCACGTAGTTTCTGTCGCATTGCTCTATCCATCTTGTAGATAGCACCACCCCAATAAGGAGCATTCATGGATCCTTGGAATGAGTTTTGTCTTACAAGCTTAGTGTGTAGATTCTGTTGAATAGGGTTGTATAGACCAACCCCTACTTCGTCAAAGATGTCCTTATCCATATTCTTTGGAACAAACATATCAATGTCTAGCATCAGGACGTTGTCATAATCGTCATACTCTTCGTCTATCATGTAAACTTTTTGACAAGGTGCTGTTAGATGATCACGGAATGGCATGCCCAAGACAAGCGAATAGTCCGCACCCACCTGTACTGCATACTCTTGAATGTTCTTTGCGCTTTTCTTATCAAGTTCTCGCATGTTGTCAAACTTGTCAAAGTGTTGTAGGATTATATTACGCATCTCGTTTGAGCACCGTAAAGCCTACATTAACTATGCCACGTTCAATGATATTCCATTGACTATTGTTATTACAGAAACGCTCTAGGCAAGCTTGGAGTTCTGGTACTGAGTTGGTGTCATGTGCTACGATATACTTCTTAGCAAGTCCAGAGTGTAGATCCAACTCTTTCGTCATATGATAAGCTTTGTGGATACTATCGATCAACAACATA
>Ga0307995_1001683_pt1 | contig 13558 bp, 7 predicted proteins | sample EllFjometagen262_FD_203132 | JGI IMG/M metagenome (GOLD analysis project Ga0307995, IMG submission 203132) | Marine microbial communities from Ellis Fjord, Antarctic Ocean - #262 | ecosystem: Environmental > Aquatic > Marine > Unclassified | place: Southern Ocean | collected 2014-11-02
ACTTCATGTCGTAATTTTAAATCTACTCCCTCTTCTCTATCGATATCTTTTAAAAGTATTCTCGCTGCGAGCATTCCTATGTCATAAACGGGTTGCCAAACTGAAGAAAGTGCTGGAGTAAAATAGGACGAATGTGGTTCGTCATCAAAACCAATAATGGAGATCTCTTCAGGAATTCGAAATTTGAATTTCTTTACAATATGCATCGCCGAAACCGCAAGACGATCATTTACTGCAAAAATAGCATCTGGAATATTCTTAGATTTCAAAAGCAACTCTATAGGTGCTATCCCATCTTCATGTTTAAAGCCATTAGTATGGACAATAAATTCTTCCGAAACTGGAACGTTATTCTCTTTTAACGCAGAAATACACCCAGGAAGCCAAGAGGTAGATAAAAAATTAGAACCCCCCGTAATGAATGCAATTCTCTTACAGCCTGATTTAATAAGATAATCAACAGCTTGAAAAGATCCTGAATAATCATCTACAAGAACCTTATGTACCTTTAAGCCCTTGCAGTCTCTAGCAAAAACAACCAAAGGAATATTGGTTGTTTGAAATTCTCTAATATGATCAAAATTAGTATTGGTTGAAGCAGGAGCAATCAAAATACCAGCTATTTGTATTTTAGATAGCTTTTTAATAATAAGTGTTTCTTCTTCGATAGATTCATTAGAAATACATATAATGATATTGTATTGTGTTGAAACAAATACATCTTGAATACCAGTTACTGCAGTAGAAAAAAAATAACTTGTAATATCGGGTACAATAAGGGCAATAGTTGTAGATGTCTGATTCATGAAATTTAAAGCCATCATGTTGGGTTGATAATTCCATTTTTTTGCCAATTTCTTAACTGCTTTCCTGGTCTCTTCCTTTATGGCTGGATAATTACTTAGGGCACGTGAAACTGTAGAAGTTGATACATTAAGTTCACTTGCGATATCCTTAATAGTGGTTCGAGTCCTCTTCATATGAAATTTTCTATCAACTAAGAAAAACAGATTATCCTTAAAGTTAAGGAAATTATTTATCTATTGGAATAATTGGTTTTTTTTGATCAATTGTTCGTTCATTTTGAAAATGATTTTCAACTTTTTCTAAAAACATTAACTCCGCTATAAATTGCCAATCAAAATTCTGAGTTTGATTGGCAGGGTGCTCATGGTGGTCTTGGTCAAGTATATAACTTTTTGGCTTATTGAGAATGCGGGTTTTACTATAAACGGATTCAAATTTTTGACGTAACGTTTTGAATTTTTTTATAAACACATTTATTTCTTTTATAGCCCGTTTTTCCTCCTCTTTGCTCTGAGCGTTGTCAAATGCTTTAAGAGTATTTAAAATGTTGAAGTTATATTTCACTAGAATACCTACTTGCTCATAAATCTCAATTAGATACATGTTTTGAGGTTTTTTTGTTTTGATTTGACGAAGAGTATTTTGAACTTCATTTAAAGATTCTAATTGATTAGTAAGTTCTCTTAAACGCACTGAATATTTTTTGCTCCATGCTCCTTTGTTAGAAAAATCGGGTAAATCAATTATATGATCTCTTGGATCTTCTCTATGGACTAATGACTGACGAGCACCTTCTTCTTCTATAAGTATATTTGTCCATAACCCCACTGGAGAATCTAAGGCATCTATAAAGGCATATTTTTCAGATTTGAAATTTACACCAAAGGTTCGATGACGAAACGCTAATTTGAATTCAGATTTATCTCTTTGAATTCCACCCCATGTATACTCAGCAAAGGCCGCAATACCTCTTTTAAATAATTCAAAATGAGGTGAGTTGTCGTCCCAAAGGGTAAGTAATAGTCCATTATAATTTCGGTTGATAGATTGTTCAGCGAAAATCCTTATTTGATCAATATTACTTTCCTTTTGTGGCATTAAGTCCCATCTGGTTTGTCCTGCAGTAGCGCCCATAACTTTTAATCCATTATTAGAAAACCAGTCCATTGCTTTTCCGTTACCATAAGATTCTGCCTTTTGGTAATTCCATCGCATATATACACAGTTCTTTGGAAAAGATTCAATAAATGCATTAAGTTTAGGTTCATTGGCTTTCCAGATGGAGTCCACTTTTTCTAAACTCATGTTTAGATCATAAATGGGTTCCATTAGGTCCGCTTGTTTTAGCAGCATATCATCCCAAAAAATGATAGTCTTATTATGTTTTTCTGCAAAAGCACTGACTTTATTCAGCCATATTAAATTAAGTTCCAAAGCACTTTTGCCGCTATTTTTGCCTGTGGTTTGAACTTCATCACCCCCAACATGAAGATACTTCCCATAAGGAGTAGCTTCCATCGCATCAAGATACAAATCAAATTGAAGTTGGTACGTTTTTGGATCTAGAGGATTAAAGGCCCAATCACTTTTAGGGTCATCTCTTAAATTTTTGTTTATCTCGTGCTTTAAAATATATGAGGCATGGCCTAAACCCTGAACTAATGGGCTAATAGTAATGTTTCTTTTAATTGCATATTCGCTAATTGCTTTCCATTGTTCAATGCTTAAAGCATCTTCAGAACCTACTTCTGGTCGTCTTATATATTTAAGTTTGTCTTCAATTTCTAAAATAATTCCATTTATTTTTAGTTGAGCCAAATGATCCATCAATTTATAATAATAGAATTCTTTTTCTCGATGGTGTTTTACATCAATGTGAATTGAACGAAAAGCTATTTTGGGCTCATCTATAATATCTAATTTAGGTAATGAAATTTTCTGCTCAAGTGCATCTTCCGTTAATTGACTTAGAGTAACAAAAGCGTAAAACAAACCGGCTTTGTCCTGGGCATTTATGGTTATTTTTTTATCAGAAATTTGAAGTTGATAACTTTCCGGTTTACCATTTTTTTTAGGAGAAATTCCAAAGTGGAGTTTAGCTTTTAAACTGTTCGAAGATTGTTTTAATTTATTGAGTGGGCTATATAAAATAGGTAATGAATCACCACTTAAACTATAGGCTAACTCTAAGTCATTTGGTTTTAGAAATGAGTACGAAGAATCGAAATAAATTTTTGATGAGGATGGGAGGAGTTGAAAGGATTCACTTTTAGGTATCGCTTTTGAACAAGCAAAAACTATAATTAAACTTGTTAGCAATCCACATTTCATAAAAAAATTTATAATAAAATTTTTTCGGTTAAGAGATTTTTTCATTTGGATCATTATTTAATACTAAATATATTTAATTCTATATTTATGGAATGATTTTTAGCTATTTATTTCTGCAAACGTTTGCATTGATGTTGCTTTAAATATTAAATCGTCTACTGATCAATCCAAAGAAATTCGAAAAAATTTTTATTTAATAACATACTTGGCATCAAGATGATGAATTTTTGGGATGGGAAGTTATCTTATGTAATCCCAATTTTCAATTTGGTCTATAGCTTGTTCAACAGTTTCAACGGGTCTTAAACACACTCTGTTTTGACAAACATACACATAGGTCTCCCCTTCAAAAAAACGATCTTTTAAAAGCGGTAAATCACTTTCTGATGTACTGGTTTGGAACAGTACATTGGGGTAATATTCTTTTTGAAATTCAATAGACATCTCGTTTGCCTTAGGCCCTATTATAACCACTTCATAATGCTGATAGATCTGCTTAGCAAAGAGTTGACTCCATTGAGAATAATCACTACTTCTCCCTTCAGAAAAATAAAGGAGTATTCCTTGAAGCATAGCCTTTGATTTTTCTATATAATTTTCCTCTCCAGTCAATTGCCCAAGTGTCCATAAATTTTCAGCCATTACGGAATTGGCAGAAGGAATTACATTATCATCGACTCCTACAATTTTAGAAAAAAGTGTGGGGTCTTCTGTGAACGTGAAAAAAGGAGATTCCTCATCTTTAAATTCTTTAAGTACAGTTTTATTGAAGACAATGGCATCTTCAAGTAAAGATATGTCTCCAGAGTTTTTATAGAGCGCTATAGCCGCTTGTATCATGAAGGCATAGTCTTCTAAAAATCCTTCAATTTTTGGACTCCCCTTTTGATGGGTGTGAAATAAACGCTGTTTTTTATAGCTGTTTTTCTTTAAAAAAGAATATATTTTGAAGGCTTCATTGATAAATTCAGAATCGCCAAAGGCTTCATAAGCTTGGGTTAAACCGACAACTAAAAGTGCATTCCAAGAGGTTATAATTTTAGTGTCAATTAAAGGAAACTCTCTTTTTTCCATTTGAACTTTCATTGCTGTTATCCAATACTTTCGTTTTTCTTCCAAATTTATTTTTGAAATTTGATGTTTTTCTAGGAACTTTTCATTTACAGGAGTCTGTTTAAGATTGTAAAAATATTCTTCAAAAGGTTTGTCAAAATCAATATTGAAATAGTCCACAAATAAATCAATATCCTTTTGAGCAATGAGTTCTAAGCTTTCTTTGGTAAAGACATAATAGCGTCCTTCGCCTTCGTTATTATCGGCATCAATAGCTGAATAATATGCTCCTTTAGGATTGGCTAATCGATTTTTCAGAAAAGTAAAGGTCTGATAAACCCGTTCTTTAAAAATAGGGTTTTTGTTTTCCTTGTATGCATTGGCATATAAACCCAGGACTTGTGCATTGTCATAGAGCATTTTTTCAAAATGGGGTATGTTCCAAAAAGGATCTACAGCATAACGATAAAAACCACCCTCTAAAGGATCAAAAACTCCACTATGAGCAATAGTCATTAAGCTTTTTTCTAAATAATTTTTTATTTTCGTATTGCCTGTGACTGATTGAAATTGTTGGATATAATTAAACTTAACTGGAGTAATAAATTTTTGACTGCTTTTTACACCACCATATTCTTCGTCCCATTGCTGCATCCAGTATTGCATTTCATCTTCTAAAGTTGATGGAGAAATAATTTTGGGTTCTGGAGACACTTCAAAAGAATTTACTTCTTGAATTCCCTTTTCTATACGCTCAGCAAAAACCATCAATTGACTTTTGTCGTTAGTATATAGCTTTTGAACTTTTCCCAAAACTTCTAACCATTGTGTTTTCGTGTGGTACGTTCCTCCATAAACCGGTCTCCCATCAGGTAGGCAAATTACATTTAGGGGCCATCCTCCGCTGCCTGTCATCATTTGGGTGGCAGTCATATAAATGTTGTCAACCTCTGGATTTTCTTCACGATCTACTTTAATACTGATAAAGTCATTGTTCATAAAGTCAGCTACTTCTTGATCTTCAAAGGTTTCTTTTTCCATCACATGACACCAATGACAACTAGAGTACCCAATACTTACTAAAAGAAGCTTTTCTTCTGGGTTTTGATTTTGATAAACTTCTTTATCCCATCGTTGCCAAAAAACAGGATTTTTGGCATGTTGAAGAAGATAAGGACTGCTTTCGGTTTCTAAATTATTCTGATTGATATTTTTGATGTTTTGATGATCACACGATAGTATAAGGATTAACACTCCAAAAATAAAAATGCTGATGATCACATTTTTATAAGATTTTAATAGATATTTCAATTTTTTATTTTGGGTTTCCATTTTTGAATACGATTTTTTTTTGCATCGGCGATAATGAAATCACCCAGAATATCAAGTTTAATTTGGTAAGGTTGAGATAATAAATCTGCTTGATTAATAATAGTATTATTTCCGATAACGATTTCATTTGAAATTTTCTCATCTTTTGAACAAGAAAACACGATCAAGCTAAAAAAACAAAAAAACATAACTGAACGTAGTATCCGCATCAAAATTTCATTTAGTCTTTATAAGAATTAATAAAGAGTATTGTAAATTTAACATAATCAATTAAATTAGAATTCAGATGCAGTATAAAAGTTATGGTTTAGGGCTTCTTTTTTTTCTTTCTTCTTTAACAATCACAAGAGGTCAAGAGCCATCAAAGATGGCTTTAGAAACATATTTTTTTGAATGGATAAAAGCCAATGGCGATGAATATGAAATACCTATTGAAAACAATTTAGATAAAGAGATTTTTAAAAATCGTTTGGATAGAGTCTTTATGCAGGTTTTGTTGAAAGCAGTGTTGAAAAGTAGAAATTTCGAAACTTTTATTCCAGAAAAAGTATCACTATTTAGTGATGAAAATAACAATGTCTTAAAATTAGATTTCTCATTTATAGATGCAAGAAACGAAAATCAGAAAAAGACCCACTATTATAAATTTGATTATAATGGTAATCTTTTCAATCAAATAGAATAATTAATTTTCAATTCTTGTAAATCGAGTATATCCCAAATCATCGTATGCCTTAAACTGTTTTTGATTTAAAATAAGGATTTTAAACTCTGTGTTTCTTGGGGGTTTTTGTATTTCCAAAAGAAAGGTGTCAACAGCAACCCCTTGTTTAAGGTCCTTAAGTATCCATTTACCATATTGAGCTAAGCTATCTTTCTCATAACTAAAACGATTAAAAAAAAAAGTCACCTCTCCCTTGGCCTCAAATCGGATAAAAGACTGAAGTGTCGGGTTTTCAATTTGCCAATCACCAATAATATAGTTTTCAAAAGATTTTTTTGAGTTTGAACAGCTAAGAAAAAAAAGTGCGGTAAAAACAGAAACAGTGAATAAGCGCATTTAATTTATTTTTATTTGTTGTAAAAAATTATTGTTTTTTGCTGCTAATAAATAGGATATTTTACCCACCTTTATTTTTTTAATATCACGAATATCACCATCAAGATTTAATCCAGATGATAAGGATCTTTTAGATTGAAAATCTCCTTTTCCATCTCCCCTTAACCAGAGGCCATAGCTAGCATCATTTCGAGGGGTTTCAACTTCTGCATTATATAGATTTCCTCCAAGGACTATGTCAAGATTGCCATCTAAATCAAAATCATCAACGACAAAAGCATTGATGTTTGAAAATTGTGCTTCTTTTGGTAGTGGTTTGGCTATAAAAGATCCATTTCTATTTTCTAAGTAAATGTTTTTAAAAGATTTGATTTTATATTTCAGTGAATTATCCAGCATTTGGGTTGTATAGATATCTTGAAGAGAAGCACTTGCAAAGGCATCATAATTTTTGAATTTATTTTTTATTGCAGGCATTTGCTCCGAAGAGCATTGTCTCCCTCTTACTGGGTACTCTACGCCTCCTATTGAATAACTTAAAACAGCCTCTTTTACTGCATTCTTATCAAAGTCATTTAGGTAGATGCTGAATGGCTTTTCTTCAGAAGCTTGATACTTATAATTTAAACCTAGATTTCCAACAACTAAATCGTCATCGCCATCGTTGTCAAAATCACCTTTTTCAAGAGAAAACCACCAACCATTTTGGTCGGATAAAAATACCTGATCTGTAACTTCGTTAAAAGTTCCTTTATCATTTTTAAAAAAACGTATAGGCATCCATTCTCCAACTAATACTAAATCTTCCCATGAATCTCCATCGTAATCGATCCAGCTAGATGCAGTCACTAATCCAATGTTTTTTAGTTCAGGAATTTTATTTTGAGTGACGTCAACAAATTTAACTTGGCCACTAACACTTTGATTTTCCAGTAATCTTGAGCTTGCAGGGTAGGGATATTGCTTTGCCGTTAAACGTCCTCCTACAAATAAATCTAAATCACCATCATGATCAAAATCATGAGAAGAAACTTCAGCTCCACTAATTCGGGTATTGGGGATAGCATCCAAATTACGTTTAAAATTTAAATCTCCAGTATTTTCATAAAAACGATCCTCATATCCCTGAGAACCTTCATTAAATTCATTACCACCGCTAGCAAAATAGATATCATTGTCACCGTCATTATCAGCATCAAAAATTTGAATTCCTAAATCTTCATAAAATTTATCTTTTTCAAAGATTGAAAGTTCTTTAAATAAAAACTTCCCTTCTTTTGTTTGTAAATATAACGCGGCGGCTTGTCCAATTGCACCACCTACTATATAATCTTCACGTTTATCGCCATTTAAATCTCCAACAGCTAATGCAGGACCTAATGTTGAGTTTTTATGTGGAAGAAGAACCTCATCTTCGAAGTCATCGTAGGGGTTTTCTTTATGCAAAAAGGGATCACTTTGATTTATAGTTTCAAATTTTTTAATTACTATTGACGTTTCCATCCTAGGGAAAACTTCCTTGGCATAATTTTGATAATTAATTAATAAAAGTTGATTTACGGAAACATTTTCCATGATTGATTCTTTGTTGTCCGGCCATACGATTTTTATTTTATCAATTTTTCTTGCACTTCCCACGCCAAAATGAATACGTGGTGAAACAGATGACATATACCCTCTTGTTAAATTGTACTCTTGCATTTGATATTGATCTCCAATATATAGGTGTACTTTGGACCCAATGGGTAGATTTTTATTTTTACCAACTAATGAGAGATCTAAATAATTCCCTGAAGCCTGATTATTTTCATAAACGCTTGCAGTATCTTCAAGGTTATTTATAACCAAATCTAAATCTCCATCATTATCTAAATCGGAAAAAACCACACCATTAGAAAATGTTTTTTCGTCTAATCCCCATTCACTACTTTTATCTTCAAACCCTTTTTCTTTCTGATTATGAAACATGTAATTAGATAATTTCTCTGACGGTATTTTTTCAAGATAATTAAGAAGCTTAACATCTGCTTCTTTATTTTTATAATTACTATCATTTTCCATTTTATTAAAAAAATCACGATGTTCATTATAAAAATCCTTATTATTTACATCTCTACGAATACCATTGGTTATGAATAAATCTTTCCATCCGTCATTATCAAAATCTGCTAATAAAGCACCCCAACTCCAGTCTGTAGAAGACACCCCTGCCCATCTAGAAATATTGCTGAATGAGGGCATGTCATTTTTTAAATTTCCTTGATTAAGTTGTAAAGAATTTTGCATGTATTGGTGATGTAGACCAAGGGATACCGATTGATAAAAGACTTTGGGATCCATGGAAGACATATTCGCTTTAGATCGGTAATTATCAGAGGCACTCATGTCTAATTGGAAAATATCATTCCATCCGTCATTATTAAAGTCTGCACTGTCCACTCCCATACCAAAGAATGAGGTTTGCTTTAAAGCGGGTTGAATTTGGTTTGAAAAAGTTCCGTCTCTATTGTTTATATAGAGAAAGTCTGGAGAATTAAAGTCATTAGAGAGGTATAAATCAGGATAACTATCATTGTTGAAATCAGATGCTATAAGACCAAGGCTTAATCCAAAATTACTTATTCCTGATTGTTTTGTTACATCAACAAAAGAATCTCCATCATTTCGATACAGATGGTCTGAATCACGATCACTGTGATTCTCCAACATATATTTATAATAATCTACTGGGGCTGTAAAACTGGTAGGCGGATAGTTAGCAACATAAAGGTCAAGATCACCATCTTTATCATAATCAAAAAATGTAGATTGCATACTATAGCCATCATCATCTATTCCATAAGCTTTTGCCTTTTCAGTAAATGTGTTGTCTTTGTTGTTAATGTAAAGCACATTGTTATTGGGCTCATTTTTGCCACCCACAGAGCAATAAATATCTAAAAAACCATCTTGATTAATATCGGTCATTGTAACGCCAGAATACCAGCGGTTATCACCAGATACTCCTGCTGTTTCACTTATGTCCTCGAAAACCATATTCCCTTTATTAATGTAGAGTTTATTAGGAACCATATTTCCTGTAAAATACAGGTCTTCTAAGCCGTCATTATTTATATCTCCAACACCAACTCCACCTCCCAAATACATATAGGGGTAAATAAAATAGTTATTGGTATGGGTTTCATTTAATTTATTGTTAAAATCAATATTGGTTTTTTTTGAACTTAACTTATTAAAAGATTTTTTTTTAGTATTACATGATACTAACACTAATGCCATATAAACTATAATTGACAAACTTATTTTCATTAATAATGACTTTTAAATAAAACTAATAAAAAAAAAATAACCTGACATAAATGCCAGGTTATTTAAAATTAAATCCCTTGGATGTTTAATACCCTGGATTCTGTTGAATTGAAGGATCTCTATCTATTTCAGCCTGTGGAATAGGCATAAAATAAACATGATCTTTCCAAACTCTATTTTCAAACACTATGTCAGTGGTTCTATAAAGATAATCAAAGTCACTTGTGCTTTTTCTATAATTAGACGGTGTCATTGAACTTCCTGCTTTTTGAGTTGCTTGAATCAATATTTGTTGAACTTGTTTGTCTAATGAGTAAGGGCCTTCTAGCCAACGTCTCATGTCATTTAAACGCGCATCTTCATTTACTAATTCTTTATCTCGTTCTCTTTTATATCGTTCAACAAGGTCCGAACCTGAGTCGGTTACTTCAGGTAAACCGTTTCTAAAGCGTAATTTATTCAACCATGTTTTAGCCTCACCTTCATTGCCAAGATTAATATTCGCCTCTACATAATTTAAAAGAACTTCAGTATAACGTAAATAAGGCGCATCTATTTTTTGTAAATCATTTGGCCAAGATGCAGGTGTATAAGGATCAGCAAATTTCTTAAAATAGTATCCTGTTCTAGATCCATTCCAGTCTTCAATAGGTCCTTGTCTAGTATCTACACCATTTACGATAGTTCCATCAGAAAACGTGTAATACCCTGTTTGAATTTCATTAAAGTTATCAAATTTAGTAACATCAGAAGTTCTTACTTTCCATGGTGCACTGTCAAATAATAATGTGGAATAAAAACGTGCTTCTCTATTGCCATAAGGATCTTTTGCATGTTCTGGGTTATTCCAGTCAAAGTTTGTTCCATCTGCCAAAGAATATTTGGACGCCAAAGCTTCTGTTGGAGTAGTTCCTGCCCATTCATGATATCCATTAGGACCATGATATAAAGCAACCATTCCAGGTCCTTGTGACCAACCATCACCTCCGGGGTAAGTTCTAGAAGAATAACCAAACCCTTCAATTAAGCGACCCCAAATAAAATCTTGGTTTTTATCTCCTTGTAACCAGATGTCTTCATAATTTTGCTTTGCTTCGTCAAATGAAGCAGCAGCTCCTAAATCAAGTTTGTATCCAGTTGTAGCATCTAACAATGCCTTTGAAGCGGCTTTAGCAGCTTGCCAGCGTTGACCTTGTGATCCTGAAGTGTAACCAACCAGATTTTTATTTCCAAAGCCTGCAAGTATAGAAACACCTGAGTTTTTAGAAGGTTCATATAAATCGCTTGCTGCATGGGTTAAAACTCTTGACTTTAAGGCCAAAGCAGTGATTTTATGTGCTCTAGCTTTATCTGCAGGCGCATCAGCTAAAAGTGTTATCGCTTGATCAACATCAGCTATAATTTGAGTTATAGTAGCTTCAAAGCTTGATCTTGGATTTTCAGACTCACTTTCAAGTGTAAGAGGTTCTGTTAATAAAACCAAACCTCCAAACTGACGCATTAGCTGTGAATAAAAGTATGCTCTCATAAAGTAAGCTTCTCCCAATAATCTTTTAGTTAAAACTGCATCAAGTCCACCTTCGTTTGCATTCAATTGTTGAATTGCAATATTTGAACTACGTATAAAGGGATAAATCCGAGTCCAACTGAACCATTCAAAATCAATATAACTACCTGCAGGATTCATTTTTCCTTCGGTATATCCATCCACACCACGGCCCGGATGCGTAAACACAGCTTGATCTGTAAATGCATCAGTAGTTTCCTCACGGGTGAGTGTTCCTGCCCATGTACCTTGATATAGGTCTAATACAGCAGCTTCTGCTAATTTTTTTGATGACCAAACATTATCACCAGCAACTTCGCTTAGTGGCGTGGTACTTAAAAAATCGTCTTGACACCCAACCAGAACTAGGCCAAGTAGAAATAGACTTCCAAATTTTAAAAAAATATTTTTCATTTAATTTACGTTTAAAAAGTTATTTGTATTCCAGTTATTATTGTTTTTAATAGAGGATATGCGCCACCATTATTTACGGAGCCACCTCCTGCATTTCTTGTATTATTAACATTCGCTCCATTTTGTAAGACTTCTGGGTCAAAAGGGAAATCTGTAATGGTGATTAAGTTTGTTCCCGATACAGAAAGGCGAATACTTTCTGCTCCAATTCTACTACTGATGTTTTCAGGAAAATTGTATCCTAACTCTAATGATTTTAATCGAATAAAATCACGTGTAATTAATGCATAATCGGTTTGGCCAGAATACCATTGATCCCCACGATCCGCTAGTCTTGGAGCAGCTCCATTTGGATTATCTAATGACCATGCACGATTAAGAACATCGCGCTGAACGTTGGCTAATGTTCCAGACATAAAACTCCACTCGTAGCTGTTGTAACCGCCAGAGGCTCCATTCCAATACATATTAAAATCGAAATTTTTATAAGTTAGTGCAGTATTGAAACCGAATTGAGTATCCGCAAAAGCACTTCCACCTACACGAGTTTTATCAGCTGGAGTAATTTTACCATCACCACTTATGTCTGCTACTTTCGCATCACCAGGCTTTAACAATGGAGTAACTCCACTATAATCTAAAGTTTCCGAGTCGATTTCTGCTTGCGAACGAAACACTCCGTCATAAGAATAACGTAAAGGACGACCAAGTTCACCACCAGTCTCACGTTGCCATGGACGGTCAGCAAAATCAGGCTCATCAACAAATACAAGTTTGTTGTTAGAATCACTAAAGTTCGCTGAGAAGCTATAGGTTAAACCGGAATTGGTTTCACCATTAAATCCTGCAGTAAATTCAATCCCCGCGTTTTCAAACTCTCCAATATTTTGAGCTGGAGGGGTAATACCACTGTAAGCAGGTAAAGTCTTATTAGGTAGAGTTAGAATGTTTTCTCTTAAGTTTTTGAAGACTTCAAATCCCAATGACAGTCGATTGTTTATTGCTCTTAAGTCAAGTCCAAAGTTAGCAGATGTTTGAGTCTCCCAAGTAATATTTGGATTCGGAACTTTTGTTTCGTAAGCTGTTGTAGCAATATCTCCTAAACTGGTTGCAGAAAACCCATAAGAAGCTAAGAACTGGAAAGGAGCAACATTGTCATTCCCTAATTGTCCCCATGAACCTTTAAGTTTTAAGTGATCTAAGAAAGACACATTATCTTTAAAGAAATCCTCTTCTGAAAGTACCCAACCTGCAGATGCTCCAGGGAAGAAACCATAACGGGTGTCTTCGGGAAATAAATAGGATCCGTCATAACGGAAAAGTGCTTCTACTAAATATTTTTCTTTATAATTATAGTTGACACGGCCATAGTAATTCAACCGAGCAACTTCATAACCTGTTCCTTGACTATATTGTCCGTCCTGTCCACCAAAACTTAACTGATCCAAATCATTAGATAAGAAAAAGCGTTTGAATGCCCGCGTATAACTTTGTTCTGATTCTTCTCGAGTGATTCCGCCTAATACTTTAAAGTAGTGATCACCAGCTTGCTTTTCATAAGAAGCATTTACAGTAGCTGTGATGTCGGTTTTCGTTATATGATCTTGAGTTAAACTTGGATCTCCAGGACCACGTTGAGCAGCAGTCAAACCTGAAGAGTTTTTGTTGATACCATCCCAAGTGTATAATTCCCAAGGACGTTGCCA
>Ga0307995_1001685_pt1 | contig 13547 bp, 14 predicted proteins | sample EllFjometagen262_FD_203132 | JGI IMG/M metagenome (GOLD analysis project Ga0307995, IMG submission 203132) | Marine microbial communities from Ellis Fjord, Antarctic Ocean - #262 | ecosystem: Environmental > Aquatic > Marine > Unclassified | place: Southern Ocean | collected 2014-11-02
CTGCTTTTCGATATTTCTAATACTAGCATAGACAATATTTAGCTTGACGCTTAAATCATTACTATGGCATTCATCACATTTTACAAATTCGTATTGAAAATACTACTACTTTTGGAAAATTAAAAACTTTAAACATATACTTATTTTTCTATTACTTTTGGGTTCTGGAACTAAAATTCAAGCACAAGAGCTTACAAAAAAATCCATGAAGAAATAGAAGTAAGCAAAGATGCACTTATTGAAATCGCGATGTTCAAAATAGCTCAAAAAAATATTTAGGATTCCACGGAAGTGAATTCTCTGGCAATACCGTTAATATTAACTCTGATTATGGAGGAGTAATACTAATATGAAAACATTAATACACTATTCATTAGTAATTGCACTAACGTTATTAACGAACTGCACTGTATCGAATATTACTGAAGACAGTATTACTGTTTCAGGAATAAATTTTTTAAAAATTGTAAAAGGAAATGGAAATATAAGGACTAAAACCCATACAACTTTAGATTACCATAAAGTAGATATTTTTGGTAGTATGGATGTTATATTGGAAAAAGGTACAGAAGGAACCATTAGAGTAACTACCGATGAAAACATTCATCAATTTGTAATTATTGAATCTAATAAAGGAGTTTTAAACATTAAAATTAAAAACAATGTAAATATTAACACTAGAAAAAGTATTCATATAAAAGTACCTTTTACAAGTTTGGATAATGTATATCTGACTGGCTCGGGTTATGTTTTAACTAATGATCAAATTAAAAGCGATCAATTTGAAGCAAAAATGACTGGTTCTGGAGAGATGAATCTTGATATTGATGTTAATAGAGTAGACGCTAAGGTAATTGGTAGTGGAGATATAAAAATCATTGGCACTGCAACAGATTTAAAAATTAAAGTAACTGGATCTGGTTATTTTGATGGAGGATCTCTTATTGCTCAAAACGTTGAAGCCAATGTTACCGGGTCTGGAAAGGCATTAGTTGTTGCAAAAAGCAGCATTAAAGCAAGGGTTTATGGATCTGGAGATATAGAATACCTAGGAACCCCTAGTGCAAGTGATAATAAGGTAATAGGATCTGGAGATATAGAAGGGGAGAACTGCTGCTAATGTTAATACATTATTTGCAATGAAATGAATAAATTTTTAAAAGTACTAAAGGGTTTCTTAATTAAGAAAAATACATAAAATAATGAAACTAAAGTCTATCATAACATTATCATTTTGCTTCTTAATATCCTATACTGGGATAGCTCAAATTAATCGGAAAACAAGAATGCGAAGAATATTATTAATTATAATTTTAGTGACTTCGGTACATAAAATTAATGCACAAGATTTTGAAAAAATTGCGAAGGAGATTATGGTAAAAGATACCATTCCAGAAATGACTTTTGCTATTATTACTGAAGACAGTATTACTATTAAAAAAGTTTTAGGACATCATAAAATAACCGAAATAAATGAGAAGTCTAATGTTAATATTGATGATTACTTCCATTTAGGTTCAAACACAAAAGCAATCACAGGTTTTATTGCTGGTTATTTAGTTGATAGCGATAAAATACAATGGGATACAAAACTTTTTGAATTATTCCCTAAATTAAAAAAGAAATCTAATAATGATTACCACAGTATAACCTTGGAAGATTTACTTACGCATCAAACAAACATACAACCTTTTACTGATGGTAGAGAGTTTCAAAAATTACCAAAATTTAAAGGTAATAAACAACAAAAAAGGGTGGAATTTTCAAAATATGTGTTAACACTCAAACCTGTTGATAATACGAATACTACTACTAGCTATAATTATTCAAACTCAGGTTATAGCATAGCAGCAATGATGCTTGAAAAAGTTTCAGGAAAATCTTGGGAAGATTTATGCCTTGAAATCCTGAAGTCTGAAATGAATATTGATTTCGTTTTTGGGTGGCCTAACCGTAATTTAAAAAATCAACCTTTTGGCCATTGGGTTGAAAAAGAAAATATTGTTCCAGTTTATCCCGATGTGGATTACGATTTAAGTCTGGTAGAACCAGCCGGAAATATAAGTATGAATATAGGAAACTATGCGAAATTTATTCAAATAAATATAAAAGGCTTATCCAAAGAAAATAAATTCCTAAAATCTAAAACCTATAAATTTTTACACACAGCCAAATCTGATTATGCTATTGGTTGGGAAAATATTACTAATGATGATAAACAGATTTCTTCTCACTGCGGTTCTGACGGAACTTTCTTTTGTTGCGCAGAAATTGATCGAAAAAAAATAATCGCTTACGTAGTTTTTGTAAATAGTGGAACTATAAGCGCTCGATCTGGAGTTATTGAAATGATGAACGAACTGATTAAAAAATAATACTGTTGGTAACACTGTATATGATTTATCGCTAGTTCTAACTACTTACGAAAACCCTTGTGGATTTTTGGGGTTTGATTTGGTAAGTTTCAGAATTCATGAAATTTATATAAGAAGATAAACGAGAACAAAAGTTCCTTTTATCCGGAAACAGAGACCTATAAACAGGACGTTTGTTCTCGATATAACTAGTTACCTGCAAGCACAAAACAAAAGTTAAAACCGAAAGAAATGTTAGAAAATAACATGGAATTTATTAAACAAGTAGTAGAAATAACGTTGCAATCAAAGTTTTAAAAATGTTTTTAAAAGATAGAAAACGCCCCTAAAGTTAATTAGAGGTGTTATTCCTGAAAAGTAGAGTGATTCAACAACCGGGTCTACTGGTCGTTGATTGTTCAGTATTTGTTTCATCTTCTTTTTCACAAGAAATAGAGATAATAAATATAATAGAGACCATTGCAATAATAAAAATAAGCTTTTTTATTGTATTTGTTAAAGATGTTTAAATTTTCAACTTGGGAGGGTTAACTTATTTTATTTGCTCTGGTCTTTTAAACCATATACTTGCTATAAACATAAAAGCAATTGTAGCCCAAATAACAATTGATGGAAAATCTGGAGTCAAAGAAGCGGGACCCATTTCTACAGTATAACCAAATTGGGTAATAATTGATTTTGCACTTGATGAAATTTCTACTCCAGTTTGTTCTAATTCAGAAAGTTGATATGAAATGCTTTTTTGAGTTTGGACCATATAAGAAGATACTTGTAATCCAAAAAATATTATACAAGTACAAAATAATGTCAATACGACATTAGAATAAACTGGCATATTAAGCTCTCTTGACCTTCTTATAAGATAAAAAGCTAATACTGTCATTACAATTACACATAAAAGGTAAATTGCATTATTTATAAGGTTAAGATTAGATATTTGATAAATTTGAAATTCATTCATTTTAATTGATTTATGATTAATAAGCTACTAATATAAAGAAATCTACAATAGCTCTACTCCGTGTTTTTCTTCCTGAACTTAATGAAGAGGATATGCCTGTGGTTTAAAAGAAAACGCCACTAAAGTTAATTAGTGACGCTTTTAAAAATAATTATTCTTTAAGTCAAGTATTAATATTTTTTTATTAAAACCCTTGTGAATGTTTTTGACAACTCTGAACCTTTAACTGATTCTGAAAATTCGCTAAAAGCTTTCGCTTCTGAATCATTTTTAGGGCCAAAATTAAATGCTGAATTTAAATCAGAATATGTTCCGTATATGTATGTACTTTCTGCATTTTCAGTGCCGTGAATTATCTGACCTACCCCAACAGAACCTTCAAAATTTATTGATTTAATAAGTTTACTGAAAGCACCAACAAAAGTATTTAAATTAGAGTTTGCCACTTTAAAAACCCACGCTTGACCAATCGGATTTGAATTATCAGTACCAACAGAGTAAAGATCTTTTCCTGCAGAAGCTCGAGAACTTTTAACATAATTATTCATTTTTGAAATATATAAGTCCCAGTTAGAACCACTTAGTGAATTTCTGAAATCAGCTAGAGATTTAGAAGATTCACTAGTTATACTGATTATATGTGTAGCTTTTTCACTAGAACCTTTCAATGGAATACTTGAAAATTGAACAGTAACATCTGTTCCTTTTTTGTGATTAGAATAGTAATTATCAACTAATCCAGCCACTGTGGCAACATCTTTAGAATCTACTTCTAACAATACATCATACCAAAACACATTTTGAGAGAACAAAAAAGAAGAAAATAATAAAGTAATTAATAAAAGTGTTTTTTTCATTTTAATTGATTTATGATTAATAAGCAACTAATATATAAAACTTTTGAATATCTCTACTCCGTTTTTTTCTTCCTGAACCTAATGAAGACGATATGCCGTTGGTTTATTAGAAGGGGACTAGCTCTCTTTTATCCAAGTAGGCATAAAATTTGATTTATGGTCAAGGCCAATAATTTTTTTATAGATTTCGGGGCGTCTTGCATTTCTATATCTATAACCTCCAGAAAGAGGAATTTTATCTTTTGAAATAGTTGATATAGTAATGCCGTTTTCAAATGATTTAATTTCTGACAAAACCTCGCCATAAGGATCAATTATTAAAGAGTTACCGTTTTTCAAATGATCTCCATCATAGCCAATAGGATTGGAAAAAGCATAATAAACACCATTATCGTACGATCTTGCATGTAACCATTGCATTTATAATAGCTTCTTCGACAGCTTGAAGGGTTGGTTCTAAGAATGGGGTAATCAAATCATTTGAAAAAGTTTCTACTGTTGAAATTTTATCTCGATTAAAAGCGTTTTCATTTGCTGTTGAAAAAGCTGAAAAAATTTCAAAAGAAATATGACAACTTAAAAAAAATAAGGAGAGTCTGACAAAAAAAATAGTAAAAATCAAATTTTTACAATATTTTCAACTTAATTATATTGTTTGCTTTCAAACATAAAAGATCTTTTGGATTGTTTATTTTTAAATTTGCTATTTGTTTATTTCAATACTCTATTTAAAATACCATTATTTTATAGATATGGTAGCGAACTATATAAAAGTAATGTCAATGTTTTTAATTGGTCTGAAACTTAATGGATAGTGAAGTATTATACCATATTAACTTTAGAATATGGAATTAAATAAGATAGAAAAATATCAACCCAGTTGCGAGTCAGATAATACTCTAATTTTTCATTTCTTCCTTTTATAAATTTACTAATAGATGCTAAATATCCATAAATTAACCAACCCTAAAAAACTTACCTTTAACGTCATCTTAAAATGCACCATTAAATTAATTTATAAATTTTTAAAAATATGAATATCGATTTGGTATATCTCTGGGTAGATGGGAGTGATAAAAAATGGATCAACAAAAAAAAACGTTTTGTTGACAAAAAAATAAATATGATAGGGCGTTTTAAGGACAATGGGGAGTTAATGTACTCATTGCGTTCTGTTGAAAAACACATTCCTTGGATTAGAAAAATATTTATTATAACAGATAATCAGATACCAGCTTTTTTAGTAAAAAATCATCCTAAAATTGAAATTGTTTATCACTCTCAGATTATGCCTAAAAACATATTACCTACTTTCAATACTAGTCTCATGGAATACTTCGTTTATAAAATCCCTAACCTTTCTGAGCATTTCCTTTTTGCAAATGATGACACATTTGTTCAAGCTGATTTAGAACCCTCATTTTTTTTTAAGCAAGGAATTCCTTTAATGAGAATGATACATAATCCATTAATCAAGTATAAATTTAAACTTAAAAAAGCACTTAAAATTAACATAAACACCTACAGATTAGCAATTAAAAATGCATATACCTTATTTGAAAAAACACACAATATATTTTATCCCATCACACCACATCATAATATAGATGCTTGCTTAAGAAGTGACTACAAAGTAGTGGTAGAGGATGTTTTTAAAAAGGAGATAGAATCCATGCATCTTAACAGATTTAGAAATAAAACCGATATACATCGTATACTTATTAATTATTATGCGCTAGCAAATAAAAGTGGGATTCTAAAATATGTTACTCGAAAAGAATCTTGTCGGATACGGGTGCATAATATAGATTATCAAAGATACATTGATAAATATAACCCCAAATTATTCTGTTTAAACGATACGGAACATGCTAATGATGACCATCGAACTGAGGTGGAGCCTTTTTTACGAAAAATGTTTCCAAATAAAACTTCTTTTGAAAAATAAGTAGATGCAGATGTCTTACAATTCAAATTCAGACTTTTCTGACAAAATAATTTCAAATGATTGTTTTAATTTTTCCATTGTTTGTTCGTAGTTCCTAATATGGATGTTATCATTTAAACAAACTAAAGAGTAAGATTGGTCGCGTACCGCTTTGATGGCTTTTTTTGATTTAATCATTAACGGAAACATTTTTGTGTCCTTATAGGTATTGTACGGAGAGAAATTTGAGCAACAAATTTGCCAGGTTCTAAATAATTCTGGTGTATAATCGTTTTTATTTCTAAATCGATGAAGTGACATTTGTTCTAGTTCTTTACCACAGTGTTTCCAAACATCTTCGAAAGTGCTTTTTAGAAATGGTTGTGCATTATGGGGTGTATGCAAGGTTATAAATTTGTTATAATGTTTTAGTAAAAAATTCAACCTTCCTCTACTTCCATAGGTGGGATCATACCACTTCCACGAATCTTTTTTAAACACCTCTTTTTTATTAAAATGTCTATTGATTAGTCGTATATTATTTTTAAGCATCTTTTCAAACTGTGAAATCCCAGTATTTGTACGAAAAGCAGCTATATCCTTGGGCAGCCCATTTTCAAAAAAGCGGGTTGGAGTCAGGTTGTTTGTAATAAAGAAATCATCGTTAAAATACACAAATTGCTCCGATAAATTGGGAATTTTATGCATATAGATTTCTATTAAATTAGAATTAAAAACAGGCAAATATTTTTCAGGTATAAATTCCCTGTGGCTTACCATTTTAATCTTTGGGTTTTTGGTGTTGAGCCAATCTGGTTTTTGACCAGAGGTTATAAAATGAACTTTTCTAACCCAAGGGGCAAAAGCAGATACACCACGAAACCAATACTTTAAAAAGCCATAGTCTCTAAAACGCGCCTCCGATAACCCATTGACGCTATTATCAATTTTTCCTGAATATCTAGAAAATTCATCTTTCCATATAGGGTCATCCATATCAACCCATGTTATCACAAAATCTATCTCCACAAATTAATATTTTTTTAATACCCTTTTATAAATAAGCCAATTTAACTTAATTGAAATCTTTAATTTAAATATTTCTTAACCCAATGATAAATCTAGATTTATCATGTTAAAAATACAGGTAAATTCCTAAATCGAGTAAAAAAAATGGATAATTCAAAAAATAAGGGAATCGATCCAGTTAATAGTTAAAAACAACATTGAAAGTATTCAGGATAGTCTTGATCTAATGAATCCAAAAGACAAAATAAAGTTCATGGTAGATCTCATAAAATTAGTTTTACCAACATTAAGATCTGAGGATGAAATTAAAAGTATTTCGGAAACCCCTAGCATTGAGGACAAGTCAGCAAGAATTGAATGAAGCCTACATTCAAAAATTAATGGAAATCCCAGAAGAAAATTTTAACAAATACCATGAATGAGATTGAAAAATATTTAGAGAATCCGCGTGCACTTGACAAAAACGGAAAGCCTGACGAAAGCTTGTTTGGAGTCAAAATGTAAAAAAGCTTAAAGGCTGCAAAAATTTCAACAAAATTATATGAAGGCTCTTCGGGTTATTATAGATCTGACGGGGTACTACAATTTTAATGAGTGATATTTTAATTTACTTCAGGTCAACTGAAGACGAATAAAAAAAGTTGCTTTCTTTTTATTGTTTTCATGAATGCGCCTTTAATTAAGTTTAGAGAGTTTTTTTGTATTATTACTTTTATTATCAATATGAAAAAAATCAAAGCTATAATAACAGGGGCCTCAGGAATGGTAGGTAAAAGTGTCTTGTTAGAATGTCTAGAAAATCCATTAATTGAGAAAATTCTTTTAATTAATCGAAAAAAAATAAACATAAATCATTCTAAGGTTAAGGAATTTATATTAGAGGACTTTATGAATATTGATACTTTAAAAAATGATTTAAAAGATTATAATGCTTGTTTTTTCTGTTTGGGAGTTTCTGCTATTGGTATGAGTGAAAATAAATATACTCATATAACATATGAAATAACAAAGTCATTTGTAGATATATTATATAGCTTGAATCAAAATATTACATTCAATTATGTTTCAGGTACTGCAACTGATAGTTCTGAGAAAGGAACTGCAATGTGGGCCAGAATAAAAGGTAGAACAGAAAACTATATTTTAAATAAAGGGTTTCTCGATGCATATATGTTCAGGCCTGGAGCTATCATTCCTGAAAAAGGAATCAAATCTAGCACAAAATGGTACAATATTATTTATGTTATAATAAAACCTATATTTCCAATATTGAAAAAAAATATAAATATTACTACTACTACAAAATTTGGACAAGCAATGGTAAATTCATTAGTTTTTCCTCAAAATTTGAAATACTTAGAAAACAAAGATATAAATATACTTTCTCAAAAAAGTTCGAAATTTTAAATGAAACTTTACTTTCTTATGTTAAAACTATTTTCTGTCCTGAGCATATTTGTGTTAATGCTTTCTTGTTCTTCTAGCAATAATGATGAAGAAAGCCTCGTGACACCTGAAGAAAATAAAATAGCATTTGATTTTTATTCGCACGATATATCTGAGATATAGGAAATGTCAAATGGTGTTTATACGGCTTTTGCATCAGGAAATTCAAATATATTAAAAGGTAGGCTAAAATAATTTACGTTAGATTTAAACGAAAACAATCCACAATGGGGAACTTGTCCTTAAACTACAGGCATATATCATCTTCTGTAAGTTCTACAATACACTTTACCAAGAATAAAACAAGCTACTAATAAAGTAAGTGAAGACTTGCCTTTTAACAAAAGTTTAAAGAAAAATTATAATAGCATTGTGAGAATTCATTTTTTTAAAGTGGTAATATCGCATATACTTTATTTCATTATTTAGATTTTAGTTAAAGTTGAATGCGCCTCTAATTAATTTTAGGGGCGTTTTCTGTTATAAAAATCATGTGCAGGGACCCATAAGCAATTTAGCCCCCTTTTAATCGAGGAGTTTTTTTGTAGATTAGCTGGTTATTAATCATAAATCCATTTAAAATGAAAAAAGTATTATTATTATTTATCGCTTTATTGTCCATATCGATGTATGCACAAGATGACATTACTTATGAATCTGCTGTTTATATCAATGACGTAGCTATTTCTGAAATTCCAAGATTTGTCGAATTACACAAAAAATTTACTGACATGTCTTTAGGGAAAAATAGGACAATGACTGCAGAATGGGTTTTTAGACACTGGTATGGTTCAGGTCACACCTTTGTTATTTATTCTCAGTATAATTCTATGGAAGATTTTCACAAGGATCCCGATATTGCAAATAAAAATATTAAAGCTAAAATAAATGCAACAGAAGATACAAATGAAAAAGAAAATCTCTGGAAAGAATGGACAGAATACAGGTCCTTTTCTAATGCGCATTCAGATGAAGTTAGAGTAGCTTACAATGCAACCGGATTTTATCAACTAGAAAAAACTGATTTTGATATCCCTTTTACTATGGTAGTAGGAAAATACAACTCCTCAGGGAAATGGGGAGAGATGGGAAAAGCATTTTTTGATTGGAGGATTAAAGATTCTGTAGATAATGGATCTTCAATGTCTGGTGGAGTTTCTTATCACTTTATGGGGAAAAGTTCTGAAGTAGAAGTCTGGCAATGTTACACGAATTTAGTTGAATTCGCAAAAGCAGTAACAGCTAAAAATCCAGAATCTGAATTAGCTATCAAGGCCAAAAAAACATTTTGGAATCTAGTCGATGGGGCTCATGAAGATCAAATTTATGTGCACATAGGTCATGTAAACATGGAAAAAGGAATTTTTGATTTGGCAGGTAAAGACCGTTAAAAATAAATCTATTTGTAAAAAGGTGCTTCGGCGCCTTTTTTTATTGCCTTAAATCAAGCTTTTGACTACTCCTATATAGCCGCTTTCTATTTCTTGTTTTCATGAATACGCCTCTAATTAAGTTTAGGGGCGTTTTTTTTTAAACCACAGGCATATCATCTTTAGTAAGTTCTACAATACACTTTACCAAGAATGAAACAAGCTACTAATAAAATAAGTAAAGACTTGCCTTTGTTTATTGATTAAATGATTTTAGAGGTATCATCAAATTTATCTTGATACTCCCTATGAACTTTAAGGATATCATATTTCTTTCCCTCTAGTACACAATCTAATCTTCTTAAAACAACAAAGGGAAGGATTACATCTCCATATTCATGTTGTTTGAACAATCTCCTAAGGACATCATCACAAACATTCCAAATAAAGGATGATATTTCGTTATGGTTAGACATCTTTTAATTTTTTTAAAAGATATAAAGTTTGAACTGATTCAGCAACTTAAAAATAAGCCTTTTTAGGCGCTTATTAGGCTCAGAAACATCAATTATACCAATTAGCGATGAAGTGCTCTTAAAATAACCTTTCAGAGTCTCAAAACGGCCCCTGATGATGCCTTAGGCGTGTGAGTTCAAGACTAGTGATGCCAAAGGATTAGTGTCATGTGTCGAAAATTTTTCCCCCTAATTATATATATTATTACTATTATTATTCTATAAAATATAAAATCAATTTTTAAATTGACATTATCGACATGGCCCTGACAATAAGTTACTTAATCGACACAAAAATAATCAATATCGACACTTTTAGTAAATTTATGGCGTAATTGATTTTTTCAAAGTGTAGCGTATTTCCAACGGTTGCACTTATTTCATAAGAATTAAGTTGCTCGACACAAAAAAGTTAGCCGAAGCGACACCTTTAACCAAAATAGAATTTGGATGTATAATTAAAATGTTTGCCTTTTAATTAAACCGTTAATTAGGGTAAATTATTGTAAGCCCAATAGATTAAAATGAACTGAATTGGTATTCTTAACCATAGAATCCATGGAGAAATTCCAAGTTGATTTCCTGGAAATAGCATATTAACATGCACAATTAAAAATATAATTAACATTGCTATTAATCCCCAAAGAGCAAGACTTCTGGTTTGTGGAAAAAGTATTCCTATCCCCAAAACAATTTCAGCAACACCGCTTAGATAAATTAATAAATCATGTGCCGGCAAGAATTTTGGCATCAGTGGTCTATAAAATCCCGTATGAGTAAAATGAACTATTCCAAGAATGGTATAAATTATACCCATTAAATATAGTTGAATCATAATTTTCTTGTTATTAAATATAAATAGTTCCGACTATGCTTTGATAATAGGTAAATAAAGATTGCAATTAGGGGGAATAACTTTATGTTTCAATTACCAGTATTAGATTAATCAATGATTTTTTTAGTCAATTCAATGACAGAGGGTTCTTTTAAATAATAATCTAAAAAGTTTTTAATCTTTCTATAGCCTTCAAGTTGATTTTCTTTCTTGCGAAAACCGTGGCCTTCATCATCAAAAATAACATACTCTACTGGAATTTTATTTTTTTGTAATTCAGCCACAATTTCATCTGATTCAATTTGAAGAACTCTTGGGTCGTTAGCCCCTTGAAGAACCATTACAGGGTTTTTAACATTACTTGCGTGGAACAAAGGAGAGATTTTCTTTAATCTAATTGAATCAGCAGAGTAAGGGTCTCCTAATTCATCATATAAGGCTTTTCTATTTGCCTCCCAATATGAAGGAATTGACTTCAATGTTCTTATCCAGTTTGTAACACCAAAAATATTTACACCTACCTTAAATTCATCTGGAGTAAAAGTCATAGCAGCCATAGTCATATAGCCTCCATAACTTCCCCCAATTATACCAATTTTTTCCTGGTCAATATATTCTAGTTCTTGCAACCATTTTTTTCCCCAAATACAATCTTTTAAATCGTTTTCTCCATGATTTTTGTCATCTAATTTGTAAAAAGTTTTTCCATATCCACTACTTCCCCTATTATTTACAGCAAGAACAGCATAACCTTGATTTGTTAAATATTGAATCAATGGATTAAAGTTCATTCTCGACTGCCCACCAGGCCCACCGTGAACCCAAACTAGCGCAGGAACTTTGTTGTTTTTTGAACCTTGCAATGGCTTGTAAAATATTGCAGGGATTTCAAGACCATCAAATGATTTGTATCGAATTACTTTTGCATTCACTAAATTTTTTGAGTCAATATTCTGATTTAAACTATTCGTGAGTTTAACAAGTGATTTATCATTCAAATCAAATACATATAAATTATTTGGCATTTTAGACGACCCAACGCTCAATCTTAATTTATTTTCAGTTTCTGAAAATTCAAGACCAATTATATCTTCATCTTCAAATGATGGGAATTTTATTTCTTTATTTTCAAGTTTATTATAAACTTTAAGAATGTTTTTTCCATCTTCATTTATCCCAATTACACGATATTTTTCGCTTTTACTGAGGTAACTATACATGACATCCCAATTAGTTTCAAATAAAACAGAAGAGTCCCCAGACCCTATGTTGTGTTCCATTAAATAAGCGAATTCTTTACCAACATCCGTTATATAAAAAAAGCTTTTATTATCACTAGAGAAGCCTGCACTTGAATAATTCCCAGGCATTGAAGAAATTTCAATTAATTTACCACTAGATAATTCAAAAAGAAAAAATGTGTTTTCACTTGTCGTAATTGAATTAGAAAGCAATAAATACTCCTCATTATCAGAAATGGAAGAAACAGACATATTATTATTGTTTTCATAAATCAAACTTGACTTCCAATCGTTAACCGACATTTTATATAGGTCAAAATATCTTGAATCTCTTTTGTTTGAAAGATAGTATAGGATTGAATTGTCTTTAGACCATTTATAAAAGCTACTTTTTTCATTTTCCCCAGGAGTTAAATCAAGTAAACCACCATCTTTTTTTTGAAGGTATAGATGGAATATTTCATTACCTCCCTTATCTGCAGAATATATGAAGGCATCAGAATTAGGAACATAAGAACGAATAAAAAACGATTCTTTTTCTGAATGGGTAAGTTGACTAGCCTCTCCGTTATTAATATTTACCTCATAAATATTATAAATACCACTTTCATTACTACTATATATTAATTTGTCTGATGATGATGAAAAATAGCCCCCGGAAATTGCAACATTATTAAAAAATTCTTCTACATCATATTTTGCAAAATCTTTTTTTTGAGATTTATTACATCCAATGATTATGATAAGCGAAATAAAGAAAATTAACTTTTTCATTTGATTTGTTTTTATTCATTACAATATATGAAAATGGTTCAAATTGATAATTGGAGCAAATCCCGTCATTATTATCAAAACATTTTTTTTAAAAAATGGATAAAAATATCAAAAAATGACCGAAAATTGAATATTTTGATTTCACGTAAGTAGCATTTCATCTATAACCACACACTTTTATCAAAGTGTAAACAAAATTACTCCCACATAACCTAGT
>Ga0307995_1001686_pt1 | contig 13546 bp, 9 predicted proteins | sample EllFjometagen262_FD_203132 | JGI IMG/M metagenome (GOLD analysis project Ga0307995, IMG submission 203132) | Marine microbial communities from Ellis Fjord, Antarctic Ocean - #262 | ecosystem: Environmental > Aquatic > Marine > Unclassified | place: Southern Ocean | collected 2014-11-02
CGCTGGAGCGGCAATGCTGAGGGTCTGTAGTTTCGATGTGATATCGACACCTAGTTCAGCAGGCGTGGTGGCATCTATTGGCTTCTTCTTAGCCTTCATGATGTTTGGCAATGAGGCGTAGCGCGGCTCGTTTAGCCGTAGGTCGGTCGTCAGGATTGCTGGCAGACTGAGTAGTACTGTCTGTTCCCCGCCATCGATCTCGCGTGCCACTTCAATCTTACCGTCTTTTATTTCGGCCTTGCTGGCAAACGTACCCTGAGGGTAATTGCATAGCGCCGCAAGCATTTGTCCTACCTGATTATTATCAGTATCGATGGACTGCTTTCCTAGGATGACCAGGTCAATACCCTCTTTGTCGACTATCGTCTTGAGAATCTTGGCAACAGCCAGCGGCTCTACCTGCTCGTCAGTCACAACGAGTACGCCTCGATCGGCACCTAATGCCAGCGCAGTGCGAATTTGCTCCTGACTAACTTGAGGCCCTACAGAGACAGCGATGACTTCATCTGCCGCACCCGACTCTTTGATTCGGATCGCCTCTTCAATAGCAATCTCACAGAATGGATTGATCGCCATCTTGGCATTGGTAAGATCGACGCCAGTGCCGTCGCCCTTAACTCTAACTTTAACGTTCGCATCGACGACGCGCTTTATCGCAACAAGAATCTTCATGGATTCTCCATAGTAGTGTCTAACAAGAATGGTTTAGCTTTTCATCACTAGCAAGCAACTAGGTCGGACTGCAGAAAATCCTTTTTCACGGCCCGAAAAAAGGTGGCAATAATGCCGTTTTTAGCGGTTTAGGTCAACAGAGGCAGCCATTTCAGCAGACGAATTTAGTCTCTGGATTCCGTCACACCTTGCTCATCTAGTGTAAAGAATTGCCCTCCACTCCAAATGCCCAGTGCTGACTCTCCTGATTCGCCTTCTCTAGGCACCGCTAGATCAACTAGGCGATAGAAAACGGCACGATTTATCAGTGCATCAAGACCGCTTCGTACAGGGATACTGGGGTGTGGCTCACCGCTATCTGGGTGAACCTGAATATTCAGTGGATGGTCTTCTCCAGCCGTGACTTTCTCGCCAATATTCGTGGTGAAGGTTAATTTCTGCCGGCTACCCTCTCCCTCAACATCCATGTCGAGAGCCACGAAGGGGCAGTCCTCGACTTGTATCCTGACTTTCTCTACCGGTGTTACCAGATAATAGTCGCCATCATCTGCGATCTTTAGAACCGAGGCGAAAAGCTCGACGATCGCCGCGCGCCTGATCGGTTTTCCCTCGTGGATCCAAGTCCCATCTCTGGCGATAACCATATCCATGTCGCCGCAGAATGGCGGATCCCACAGGTGTACTAGCGCGGGCCCGTGACCCTTGATCTTACGTACCATATCGAAGGGGTCGATAGCCTCGCCCTCTTTATCACTACTATCGTTTGAGATCGCTCTACTCCCGGGCTAACTAGTTCCTGCTGCTTACTAACAGCTCCTACCACCCTGTCAATAATACGGCGTGCCTAGTGCTACCGTAAAGCCCGCTCGAGTATCTGCATTGCCCGTTGATTGCCTAGGGCTGAATAGGCCTAAGTGTTACACTTCATATTTACGAAACAGCTTAATTACCGAATATCCCAAACACGTGCCTGTACCTCGATGCCTCTAATACTTTGCGAATCAGAATTCAAAGAACTCTTCACTCAAGATCTGCCGGTGATAGATGTTCGCGCACCGTTAGAGTTCGAGCACGGCGCGTTTCCTAATGCGGTCAACTTACCTCTGCTTCTCGATGACGAACGACACGAGATAGGGAAAAAGTATAAGAGTGCCGGAAAGGATGCCGCGATTAATCTCGGGAATGAGCTCGTCAGCGGCGAGAGCAAGGCGGAGCGCCTAAGCAATTGGCAAAAGTTCCTGCAAGCAAATCCCTCAGCGGCAGTGTATTGCTTCCGCGGCGGATTACGCTCTCAAACTACTCAGCAATGGCTGGCGGACCTGGATATCGATATCCCCCTCGTCGAAGGCGGGTATAAGGCACTGCGGCGTTACCTGATCGATACCATAGAAACAGTTAGGCTAAGCTCCCAGTTCATGATCATTGGTGGAAAAACTGGAAGCGCCAAAACTCATCTGCTCAACGCGCTGAACTTCAGCATCGATCTCGAGGGCCTCGCCAACCATCGCGGCTCAGCATTCGGCAAACGTATTCAGGGTCAGCCTAGTCAAATAAATTTTGAGAACCAATTAGCCATCGCCCTTCTGAAACTACCCTTTGAGAATGCCCAGCAACTCTTTCTGGAGGACGAGAGCAGATCGATTGGCTCGATGTCTATTCCGAAAGAATTCCATGACAAGATGACAGCCTCCCCAATCGCCATGCTCGAGGAACCTATGGAAGCTCGAGTAGAAACAATTTACAAAGACTACATCTACTCCAATTTTAAGGATTTCCAGAACGACGACGCAGATGCTGCCCAAGAAAATTTCTCTCAGTTTCTACTAGGGAGTCTAGAGCGGATACAGCGTCGCCTAGGAGCCGAAAAGCATGCTGAACTCCATACCACGATGGAGCAGGCGCTGACCCACAATGATCCCGCCGAATCCGAAGCGCTACACAGGCAATGGATTGAACGACTGCTATCCGAATACTACGACCCCATGTACGAATACCAGATGAACAAGAAACTCGATCGTGTCATCTACCGCGGCAGTAGAGAAGAGTTCTTGGCCTGGGCGTCACACATCAACAGGCAGCCATAACCCATGGCTATCCGTCGCTTTGACATCGATGCATTACTACCACTGCTTAGCAATGGCTTCACGCTACTAACGCCTAACAACCGAGGCGTGGATGGAATACTGCGCGAGTACGCGAGCGGTTTCCGCAGTAGCAGCGAGGCTACGAAGACCTGGGAGCGATCCGCTGTCTTTGCAATCGACATCTACATTCAGCAGCTATGGCAACTGGCCGCATCTCAAGCAATAGCACCCTTCAATGAGACGCAACTACTAAGCCGCTTCGATGAACAGGAAACCTGGCTACAAATAGTCCGATCTAGCTATGAGAAGTATCCGCTTCTCAATAGCGAAGAAACTGCAAGCTCAGCTGCACGTAGCTATCGATTCTTTCAACAATGGGACGTTGCTTCGAGCCTTGATCCGGAACGCTATCGCAATGCAGTCGACTTTCAGACATTTCTAGATTGGAGCGAGCAGTTCGAGGCACACTGCAACAAAATCAATGCTGTTAGCCTCAGCGACGCCAGCAGGATAATCGCAAAACATATCGAAGAAATTAGTCCAATCCTGCCGAACAAGATCGCGCTTATCAATTTCAATCAGCCTCCTCCTCTGTACATAGAGCTGTTCGATGCCCTAGCGCGCGTTTGCGAGCTTGAATGGCCGCGCGTTCCCGCCCAAGATACACAGTTAGGACCGGTCTTCGCCGATAGGGACAACGCTTATCGCAGTTTTCAAGACAACGGCACGGAGGTTAATGCCTGTATCGATTGGTGCCAAGACAAGGCCAGAGACTTCCCAGACTCACACATCGGCATAGTAGTTGATCACAGCCGTTCCCTAGAACCGATGATCGAAGAGGCGCTCTTTAGAAACAGCAAAGCCAGCAATAGTAGTCAATTCGATATCGCCGATCATCTTAATCGTTATCAAAGCACTGAGTCGCTAGCCGAGTTGCGGGACTTTAGCGTCGCTTTATCGCTGCTTGCGCTCAACCGTGAGCTCATAGATAGCGAACGTTTTTGCAAGTTACTGCAGCTACCCAATTTACTTGGAGTTGAAGACGCACCACAGGCACGCATTGCGCTGGAGATAGCTCTGCGTGGAAATACAGAAGCCGAGGTTCGCCTCACGCAATTGCGTTCAGTCATGTTGCAAAACGAGCGCAGCCATCACTGCCCTGTCCTAGCCCAGACATTACTCGCCTTTAGCGAGCTCGCTAGACACGAACACAATCATCAGCCGTTACGTCAATGGCTGCAGCTGTTTGGCAAGCAGTTACAACTACTAGGCTGGCCCGGCAGCTCTTCAACCGAACACAATCAACGACAAAGCTTGCTGTGGCAGCAATGTATTCAGCGCTTTGCGGCCTCATCAAGCGTGCTCGGCAATATTTCACTAAGTAGCGCTCTTGGGAAGTTGCAGACTTATCTGAAACAGTCCAACGTAAATCTAAATTTCGATGACCGCCGACAGATCTCTCTCGTGGATATCGAAGAGGCGCAGGATCTGTCGTTCGATCACGTGTGGGTATTGTCGGTTGATGACAGAAATTGGCCACAGGCTATCAACCCGGTGGCGTTTCTTCCTTACAGTTTGCAACAGGCACTAGAAATGCCGAGTAGCTCCAACCAGCAGCAGTTAGATACCGCGCTCACACAATTGATTTCGCTCCGGAAAAACACCAAAGCAGAGCTAGTGATTAGTCACCACACGCTGGAAGAAGAACTCTCCATCAGGCCTAGCGCCCTACTGAAAGAGATCGCCTTCGAACAAGCGAACGCTAATGAAGTTATTACTGGAGGCCATTCGCGTAACCGAATGACTAACAACCTTGAGAGGGTTGAAGAGAAACTTCACATTCCACTGACCAGTGCTGAAAACGTGTCCGGTGGAACTGGCTTGCTAAGCAACCAATCCAACTGTCCGTTTCGAGCCTTCGGCAGAAACCGCTTGAAGGCAAAGGGGTTAGAAGAGTTTAGCTTTGGCCTGAATTCCTTAGTAAGAGGAAATGCCCTGCACAAGGCACTAGAGCATATCGGCCAACAACTGGGCGATTCCAAAACACTCCATGGCCTAACCACTACCCAGGCAGAAGAATTGACTGCGGCCACCTCCGAAATTGCTATCGACTATCTCAGAAAGCTCCACCCCGAAACAATGACCCCCGCCTTCTCATTGCTTGAGAAAGGCAGGCTAACGAAACTGCTAGAAGGTTTCCTGGCACTCGAGAAGCAGCGCAGCGAGTTCACCATCTTGCATAACGAGAAGGATGTATCCTGGCAACATTCGCAGCTCTCACTCAATCTGCGAATAGACCGTGTCGATCAACTGGCCGATGGATCTCTTGCCCTAATCGACTATAAGACAGGAAAATTTACTAGCTATAGATGGTTTGACGATAGGCCTGATGACTTACAGCTCCCGCTGTATCAGATTGCAGTCAGCGCAGATACCGATCAGTCGGTTAGCGCCACACTCATCTTTCAGCTCAACGCCGAAAACATCGGCCTAATCAGCCCCTTGGAGTTAACTGATTTTGGCGCAGACGTTAAAGTCAGTAAACAGGCTAAATTCTTCGAAGGCGGCTGGCCGGCATTGCAAGATTATTGGAACAAGAGCATCCACGCGCTTGCGGAAGAATTCGAATCCGGGCTCATAGCCGTCGCTCCAACGCGTGGCACTACTACCTGCCAATATTGCGAGTTAGGCCCGCTATGCCGAATAGCCGAAACTGATCAGAGCCAGATACTCTTGAGCGAAGACGAGATATGACGAGCACGGCAAAGCAGATCATCGACTTCGATGCGCGGCAGAACGCGCTAGATATTACGCGCTCCATCGCCGTGCAGGCGCCCGCCGGCTCAGGCAAGACAGAATTACTCAGCCTACGCTTTCTCAAACTTCTCGCCGTATGCCAATACCCAGAAGAAGTGTTAGCTATAACCTTCACCAAGAAGGCAGCCAATGAGATGGCGCAGCGGATCCTCAATACACTCGAATGGGCGCAGAAAATCGATCCCAATAGTATAGAGACACAGTTAGACCGCGACAGGTATCAGATCGCCAACAGCGTGTTAGCGCAGGATGAAAAGGAATCTTGGCAGCTACAGCAATCGCCAAACCGGCTGCGCATTCAGACGATAGATAGCTTCTGCAATTTCCTCGCAAGCAAGCTACCAATTCTCTCTAACTTTGGCGGCCCGCTACAGATAAGCGAACAGATCGATGACTGCTATCACGTTGCAATTCGAAACTGCCTAAAGCTACTCGATGAAGACCTGCCCATCTCCACCGCTATCGGCGAGTTGATGCTGCACTTCGACAACGACAGCAACAAATTAGAAACTCTCCTTACCAACCTATTGAAGCAGCGCGAACAATGGATCGGCGATATCGTAGGCGTTGCGAGTTCTCCTGAGCAGGCCATGGAGTATCTTGCCTCAAACCTATTGGAGCTGATCGATGAATCCATCGAGAACGCACAGTTACTTTTAGAGCCCTACGCCGCTCAATTAATACCGCTACTTCGCTACGCGACAAACAATCTTCACGAACAGGGAATCGATTCCGAGCTGCTGCTGTGCAGCGACCTGATCGACCTCCCGGAATCTAGCCATACGAATCTGAATGCATGGATCGGCCTGACTAAACTGCTGCTTGTTAAATCCGATTCAGCATTCCGCAAAGATGTTAGAAAAGACGTAGGCTTTCCACCGCAGTCAGGCAACAAAGAACAGAAGTCACTACAAAAAGAAAAGAAGGACGCCATGAAGGCGCTGCTGCAGTTGATGGCGGAATCGCCAGAACTCTTGCAGGCGCTGGACTATCTTCGCAGGCTGCCCCTACCCAATGACGACGAACTCTCTTGGGACTTTCTCAACACATTGACCCTAGTGCTTCCAACCCTAATGGCTCAGCTGGAACTCGCGTTTACGCAGAAGAACAAAGTCGACTATCCACAGGTAAGCTTGGCGGCACTGAGTGCGTTAGGCACTGAGGACAATCCTACAGACCTGGCACTTAGCCTCGACTATCAGATCAAGCACATACTCGTAGATGAGTTCCAAGACACGTCGTCGTCGCAGATGGAATTAATGCGCAAGCTGACCGCAGGCTGGGAAGATCAAGACGGTAGGACACTCTTCGTTGTGGGCGATGCGATGCAGTCTTGCTACGGTTTTCGAAACGCCAACGTGGGCCTGTTCATTCGACTGCGAGAAAGTGGCATGGCTCATATCCCGATGACGCCAATAGACTTGTTAGCGAACTTTAGATCGGACACGGGCGTCGTGGACTGGGTAAACACGGTATTCTCCGGCGCCTTTCCTGAGCAGAACGACATCTCCCGCGGCGCAGTGAGTTACTCGCACTCCCACGCGGTGCATCCACTGGACATCGAAAACGCTGTGTCGACTCGCATCTACCAGTTCGATGAAGACAGCAAGACTGAAGCCTACATCGAGGAGGCAGCGTATATTGCCGATGAGATATCGCGCCTTCGCAGGCAGCATCCCGAGCGCGAGATAGCGATACTGATACGTAGCCGGGGTCACCTGAAATTCATACTACCGGCACTTCGCGAGGCCGAGATTCCGTGGCTGGCCAACGAAATCGACAGGCTGGATACACTGCCGATCATCACCGACCTGATCAGTCTAACAAGCGCCGTATGCAATCATGCAGACAGGCTTTCTTGGCTGGCCATCCTGAGAGCCCCGTGGTGTGGAATATCTCTGGAGGATCTGCATGTCGTAGCAAACTTTGGAAAGAATATCAGCGTATTCGAGAGCATGACCCAGTTGAGCGAAGACACACAGAACGCCCAGCAGAATAACCCTCTTAGCGCGGATGGCCTACTCCGCATAGTAAAGCTAACTTCAGTATTGCGCGGCGCTCTCTCGGCGAAACAGCAGACAGGAATAAGCCGCGTTATTCGCACTACATTCAAGGAATTAGGCGGCGAACAGATTCTTCGATCTGATTCTGAGCGCGACAGCCTAGAAAGGTTTTATGAAATCTTAAAGAATTCAGAAATCGCTGGCAGCTTAGAAAACTTCGCCGAATTCAAGTCGAAGATTGAGAGGAGCTTCGTCTCCAGCGCGGCCGTAGCTGCTGATGCAAACCCAGTACAGATCATGACGATTCACAAATCCAAGGGACTTGAGTTCGATCATGTATTCCTGCCCGGGCTCGCGCGGCCTAGCCGCGCCGACGAAAAGTCGCTACTGCTGTGGCATCAGCGCTTAAACCAACAAGGCGAGAACAAGCTCTTCTTAGCGACGCTGTCGGCAACGGGAAACGAAGACAATAACCTTTATAATCTACTGCGCTTCGAGAAGGCGGAGAAGTCACGATTAGAAAGCACGCGACTCCTGTATATCGGTGTCACTCGCGCCATGAAATCGGTCTACCTCTCTGCCTCATTAGCGGACAAAGAAGGCGAAGCGGCCACTCCTGGTTCCGGCACATTGCTCGCTACCATCTGGAAAAACCTCATCGAAGAATCGGTCGACTACCTACCTATACACTCCATGAGTATGCCTTTTAAGCAGCAAGATCCTTTGCAGACACCCCCTTCACTTCTACGACTACCCGCAGCCGCATTCTCCCCCAGCGATTCTTCAGAAACAGCTGAAGAGTTACCGATCGATCAAGGCGATGACTGCGCACCGATCGAGCTGCTTGCAGAAAATCACCTGCAGATTGAGGTCGGTAATCTCGTCCACGAGGCGCTGCAGAACTACCTAAGCAACAACCGACTTCTGGATGCCGCCAACCTTGCAGGTTTGAAGATCTACTGGAAAAGACGGCTGAATGCGTTCTCGTTCGCTAGCAGCGAAATCGATAACGCTATGGCGAAGATCGAACAGTCCCTGAGCAAGACCCTGCAGGATTCTGAACTCAGCTGGATTTTTGATCACGAGCAAGCGCAGAGCGCCGCCGAACTCCCACTACAGAGTTACGCGAACGACTATGTGCACACCCACGTAATCGACCGCACATTTATCGATGAGACTGGAGTGCGCTGGATCATCGACTACAAGTCTTCGCAGCCGTCTAACAAGCAATCATTGGAGAGTTTTCTCGCGGAGCAGGTAGCACTCTACTCGGGCCAGCTGAGCAGATACCGAAGCCTGTTTGCGAGCGAAGAAAATAAAGGGATTAAGACGGCACTGCTATTCACTAGCCTACCTAAATTAGTCGAGTGCGTGTAGAGGAGCCGACCACCTCACAGCAGCCGACTAGCAGTCACATATCGTGATCGGAAATTGCATAGATTCCCGAGGCATTGCGCAGATAGTCTTTGTAGTCCATCCCATAGCCGAACAGATAGCGATCAACGACCGCCAGGCCTACGAATTCCACTGCAATGCCCGCCTCTTTGCGATCGTGCTGCTTGTTTAACAACACGGCAGTGTGCACAGATGCACAGCCCTGCTGCTTACAATATTCGACGATCAGCTTCAGCGTTGTGCCAACATCGAAGATGTCGTCGACTAGAAGAACTGCACGGCCTTTGAGAGACGCGCTGGGAAAAACCTTCCACTGTAGATCTTTGCCAATAGTTTTCCCGCGATAGCGCGTTGCATGCAGATAATCTAACTGCAGCGGAAAATCCAGACGAGTCGCCAGCTTGCCGCTGACGATTAAGCCGCCATGCATGATACAAATCACTAACGGGTTCTTATCCGCTAACACGGCGCTAATAGAAGCTGCCATCGAATCTAAGGCGGCTTCTACCTCGGTATCACAATGCATTAGAGTAGAGCGCGCCTGAATTTCTACGATTTGTTTCGGCGTCATCTGATTAAGGCTCTTCCCTGATCGCAGTCTTTCTTAGCATTCCATCAATACCGTCGAGCGTAGTCGTTGGGAAGGCGAAGTCTGCACCGTGCGAGTGAACGATATCGACAATCTTCAGCAGCACATCCTGCTTTACTTCGTGAAAATAAATCCAGTTCGTAGTCTTCGTGAATGTGTAGATAAAAAAGTCGAGTGACGAAGCGCCGTAGCTCAAGAAGTTTACGATCAAGGTTTGTTTCTGATCGATCTCCTCATGAGACTGCAGCATCGCCTTCACATCTTTAACAATGGCTTCCATCTTGTCGGAGTCTGAATAGCGAAGACCGATATTCTCCTTGATGCGCCGGTTCGACATGCGCGAAGGGTTTTCCAGTGAAAGCGTATTGAATACAGAATTCGGTATATACAGCGGCCGCTTATCAAATGTGCGCACAACCGTTAGGCGCCAACCGATCGCCTCTACCGTTCCCTCAATTTCTCTGTCTGGCGAACGTATCCAATCCCCGAGAGCGAATGGTCTATCGAGATAAATCATAAGGCCGCCGAAGAAGTTGGCAAGCAAATCTTTTGCTGCAAAGCCTACAGCGATGCCGCCGACACCACCGAACGCCAATAGCGCGGTGATTTCTATTCCCACAGTAGGCATCGCAATCAGCACTGCAGAGATAAAGGTAGAAAGGCGCAGCACTTTCCCAAGCGCATAAACAGTCGTAGGGTCGAGAGTCGTGCCTAGCTCGCCTGCCTCTTCTCGCTGAATCTCTAGGAGGCGATTTTCTGCTCGAGTCAAAAATCTCACAACAAACAAAGCGATCAACACTATAAAAGTGAGCTGTCTAAATACGGCTAGGTTATCCGCTGAAAACAATTCCGTATCAATATAGCCGTCACTTACCTCGACGGCCCATAACAGCCCCATTATCAGAATAAACCAACTCATCGGTACCCGCGCCGCTTCGAACAACGCATCGTCCCAGGCATTGCTAGTCTTCTCGAAATGACTGCCGAGAACCTTGAGAAAGCGCATCGCAATCAAACGACCAACCAGCGTGATCGTAACTACAGCAAACAATTCCACGCCCCAACCTAGCTCACTCAACAAATCTAAAGACAATAAATTCTCTGGCACTTTCGATACTCTCCAATTTAAAAAGATTTCCTCTAGCTGCTGCTAGATGAATTAGTTACACCGACAATTTGCCGATTAACTGTTTAGTCTCCAGCCATTTATCACTCTCATACAGGCCAGCATGTTTACTCGCGTTCTTCGCTAACATGCAGCCGATTCTATTATTGCCCGGCTGTTGCTTCTCGTGCAGATAGTCCACCACCGCAGCAGCCTGTTCCGGCTGGTTACAGACCAGCACCATATCGCATCCCGCAGCTAAAGCCATGTCGGCACGCTCGGTAACCGAGCCCGCACTGTGTGCAGCATTCATGGTGAGGTCGTCACTAAACACCACCCCATCAAACCCCAGCTCTGTGCGTAGCAAGCCCTCTATCCAGACTTTCGAGAAGCCCGCACAATGTTCGTCGACCTCGGGATAGACAATATGCGCAGGCATTATTGCATCCAATGACTGAATGCATTTAGTAAAGGGAATTAGGTCATTCGCTCGAATCTCTTCTAGGCTGCGCGTATCGGTTGGCAGCTCGGTATGAGAATCAGCCAACACCTTACCGTGGCCTGGGAAGTGCTTGCCAGTAGCCGCCATGCCAGCGTCCTGCATCCCTTCGATATAAGCGAGACCAATATCCCCCACTGTAGCGCCGTCACCTGAAAATGCTCGCTCCTTTATTACCGGGCTATTTACATCGAACAGATCTAGGACAGGAGCGAAGCTAATATCGACCCCATATTGCATCAGCTCGGCAGCCATCGCCCAGGCACAGAGTCTAGCCGCCGCTATTCCCTGCTCTGGATCATTCTCGTATTCTAGGCCGATAGCTCGCAGAGGCGGCAGTGTTAAGAACTCCTCGCGAAAACGCTGAACGCGACCTCCCTCCTGATCTACTGCGACAAGGAGGTGGTCGTTACACTGCTTGATTGAGGCTACTAGGTCTTCGAGTTGTTGGACAGATGCGTAGTTTCTACTGAAGAGAATCACACCGCCAACCTGCGGATGCGTTAGCAGTTCTCTCTCCTCAATCTCCACGTCCAGGCCCTTTAGGTCAAGCATGACCACGCCAGTTTCGGTATTCGTATGCTGCATTTGGTTTACCCGACTAGTGAGAAGCGATTATCACAAATATGTTCGAAGCTAGCAAAAGCGGTTCTTCAATGGAGTCAATCGCTTAGCAAGCGCTATTAATTTAATGCTTAAAGTGAAGATGATTTATCGACCGATTTCGCTTCCATTGTCTGATTAAAACTCACTATAGTTGAGCTTTAACGGAAGCAATAGTTCAATCTTTAGCACTAAAGCACTCATTACAAGGAGTTCATTCATTTAAATTTGTAGGACCCTGGAGACAAGGCGATGAATAAAATTCTGCCCGAGGTTTCTGCTTGGTATCAAGAACCGCCCAGCGGAACCCTCTTCGAAGTTGTCGCAATTGATGAGCCGAATAGCACCATAGAATACCAGCTGGTCGATGGCGAGCTCGGTGAATACGATCTCAGCACCTGGCGTCAGCTCAGCATTTGTGAAGCCGAAGCGCCCGAAGACTGGCGCACCCCCTTTGAGCTTAACAGCAAAGATCAAGCCTACTCGGATCAAGTGTTTGTCCCAGAGAACTTCTCTGGCGCGCTTTTAGATATTGAGCCGGATTCACTAGACTTGGGCGATGATTTTCAGATTACCTGAGCCTTGAGCCCGAATAAATCTTATAAATCATAGTCCTAAAGTTTTATTGTCATTGCCAGATAACTGTATATAATTACAGTATTTTTACCCGCAAAGGACAATAACATGCTTAAGCTCACGACCCGGCAAGAAGAAATCCTCGCCTACGTTAAGGAGTATATGCACGAGACTGGCTACCCGCCTACTCGCTCTGAAATAGCCAGCAAGATGGGCTTCAAATCACCGAATGCCGCCGAAGAACACCTGCGAGCACTAGCTCGAAAAGGTGCGATCGAGGTTCTACCTGGAACATCCAGAGGCATTAAACTACCCATTAACGAACAGCTAGGCCTACCCATCATCGGCCAGGTAGCGGCCGGCAGCCCAATCCTCGCGCAGGAATCTATCTCTGACTACTGCGACATACCTCCGGACATGTTTTCACCCAGAGCTCACTACCTACTCACCGTGAAAGGCACCAGCATGATCGATGTCGGTATCTATGAGGATGACCTGCTCGCCGTACACAAAACCGATCAAGCCAAGAACGGAGACATCATTGTGGCGAGAATTGATGATGAGGTAACGGTTAAACGATTGGAAAGGGGCCGCAGCAAGTACAAACTCAGCCTGCTACCGGAAAATCCTGATTTTGAGCCAATCGAGGTAGACCTGAGAAGCTGCGATTTCGCTATAGAGGGGATCAGTGTTGGGGTAATACGGCGCAATATTTAGCAGCGCCTCTAGTCGAATATTTCAGAAAGCTCTGTGTGACAGCATACACGGCGTCACACAGAGCGTAGCAAGGGCCGCTAGTCTTTCTTAACGGCCTTCTTCTTTGCTACTTTCTTCTTCGCTACTTTCTTTTTCACTGCCTTTTTCTTCACCGCTTTGGCTTTCTTCTCCGGCTTCGTTACTACCCACTTGCCGCCTTCATGAAATGCCTTCCATCCAGTAGCCTTCTTGTCGACCTCCGTTTGCACATATTGCTCTTTCGTCTTCCGAGAGAAGCGAACAAGCGTTTTATTACCGGCATCGTCTTCTAACGGTGCCTCCATCAAGAAATTGTACTTCGGATCAATCTCAGACTTGTACGGGAGCAATTCTTCTATGTAGGGCGCTCTTGTCTCGCGATTTCTGGGAAACTTACTAGCGGCCAAGAACATGCCTGACGCACCATCGCGTAGTACATAGTGGTCTTCAACCGTCTCACAAATTAGC
>Ga0307995_1001689_pt1 | contig 13536 bp, 10 predicted proteins | sample EllFjometagen262_FD_203132 | JGI IMG/M metagenome (GOLD analysis project Ga0307995, IMG submission 203132) | Marine microbial communities from Ellis Fjord, Antarctic Ocean - #262 | ecosystem: Environmental > Aquatic > Marine > Unclassified | place: Southern Ocean | collected 2014-11-02
TTGCCGAAGTTGAGGACGCGTGAGGACTAGTACCCTGACTCATTGTTATGACTGCCGCTCCGCCACTAGTGCAGGTCGATGTCATCGTGCCAGTAGACTGAAGATCGTCTCCTGCGGTCTGATCATAGGCACTGAACGCAATGTTACCGGTCACTGACATAGCGCAGGCAACCGCAACTGACGTGCTAACCGTCATGGTGCCCGTTGCCACGGCAGCGTAGCTAGTGGAACTAAGACCCATGGATCCGGCGACGATTGCCGATGCGATCGCAAGTTTAAGTTTGCTTTGATTAAGTTTAGTCTTCATACTTTTTTCCTTTTGTTAATAAATGCAGTTGTCTGCAAAGGGTAGTTAGTTCGCATCGAACTGATCTGAGGCGAAGAAAACTTAGACTACCCATGCGTTTTCAGAAAGTCAACAGATTTTACTTACAATAAAATTTGTATAATAATAAAATCTGTTTAATAATAAAATCTGTTTTATGGGTCTGTCACCCAAAAAGTCACATAAAAACCTGCGTAAGTTGACACTTAAGTAATGCTATTCACTGTGCAGTCTATAAAGTCGACTTTGACTCTCAAGAGCTGATAAAAAATGATATTTCTGCGATCAATAAAGAGTGAAGGGTCAAAGAATTAACCTACCGCGTTGAGACTGGCGAAATTAACAGCCGCGTAAGTTAAGGGAAATCAATCGCCAAACCGGGGTCACTTTGATCGTGGTGATCCACAATCAAATTGACGTCATGAGTTTTGCCGATGAAATTGTGGTGATGGAAGATGGTTTATTACAACAATTAGGTACTTCAGAGGAGCTCTTTTCATGCTCTCAGAATGATTTTGTAGGCCATTTCATAGGCTCATTACTTATGATAATGACCAAACTTGAGCCATGCCAGCGGGAGCTAGCCACTGAAGCCCTTAGTTTGACTCATCAGTCGTACACTGAAAGCAGCAACCTACTGTATTAAATGGGTATTAACACTTTTTTATAGCTGATTTTATTTCGTTTTTAGTGTATAAAAACGATCCAGATTAACATGTATTATTTTTTTTCTTGTGTTTTTAATGCGAAACTTTCAAAATTATTACAAAAACATCTCGAGTATTAGTTTTCAGAACCGTCTGCTGTATAGCTCGGGCATTGTCAGTCACGCACTCAAAGAGGCGGCAATGGGTGTCTTTATCCTGTTTTACTATAAGCAGGTGCTGGGCTTGTCGGGGACGCTAACTGGTCTTGCTATTGCCATTTCAATTATCTGGGACGGCATCAGTGACCCTATGATTGGCGCCTGGTCAGACCGTTTGCGCTCGCGCATAGGTCGCCGCCATCCGCTAATGATTGCCGCTGTTATTCCACTGGCTTCAGGTTTCGTCATGCTGTACGGGCCACCCGACAGCGTGCTGAGCGACCAAGGGCAGCTGTTTACCTGGCTGCTGATCAGCATCCTGCTGGTACGCACAGCCCTGACCTTTTTTATGGTGCCCTACCTAGCCCTGGGCGCAGAGATTACCAACGACTATCAAGAGCGCTCACAGCTGGCTGGCATGCGCACCATTATGGCTTGGTTTATCGGTACTCTTGCTTCGGCTACCGCCCTGATTTTTTTATTCAACGAAGAAAATGGCCTAGACGGCCGCTTTGTCATCGATAATTACCATTTTTTTGGCTGGATCAACGGCTTCCTTGTCATACTGTTTAGCGTCATCTGCATTGCTGGCACCTGGCAATACATTCCCAAGCTCTCCAGCGGCGCGGCAAATGCCAGCGGTAATATGCTGCGAGATCTATTCAGCACATTTCGCAACAAGAACTTCAGATACATGGTGATTTTGGATATGGGCCTGGGTGGTATAGGCGGCATTACCGCGACTTTGCTAATGGTGACTTACACCTATTTCTGGCAACTGGATGCGACCCAAACTTCCATACTGTTTGCCGGTCCCATTATTCTCGCGATACTGTTGGTGGCCGTGTTTTCCGGATTACTGAATCGACTGTTTGAAAAACAACAGTTACTGCGCCTGACCTGCGCTTTGACCACCATCAACCTGCTCTGGCTGACACCGTTGAAACTGTTTGACCTGCTACCCGATAACAGCACGGTGGTATTTGCCTTGATCTACGCCAACTGGGCAGTCCATGTGACCATGACTATTCTGCGTGTGATCGCCGTTCAGTCGCTGCTGGCCGATATCGTGGATGAGCAGGAGTTGGCCACTGGCAAGCGCCAGGAGGGCGTGATTTTTGCTGCTGCATTCTTTTCCGCCAAATTCATTAGCGGCTTTGGCTACCTAATAGCCGGCCCGTTTCTGGACCTTATAGGCCTGCATGCTGGAGCACGACCAGGCGAAGTGTCCAGCACGGTATTGTGGGGTCTGGGCCTGATTATGGGGCCGGGGCTGGCGATTATCATGCTGCTACCCCTGTGGATGTCATTCAAACTGAAAATGAGTCACGCCAGTCAGTTGGAAGTTCGCCAGGCCCTCTCACAGCGACAACAGGCAGCTGAAAGCGGCAACAACGCCACAGACATGGCCAATAACTAACTTGATGGTGCTAGAAACTACAGGCTGTTGAGTCCATTGATTTCTTCACTTAGCCTAACGTGAAGTTCGGGGCTGGCATCGGACGCGTAAGCCAAAAGTATGCTCTCTAAAACCTGATGGCGGAATTGATTCAAATCAATGAAGCCACCAACCCAGTCAAGTCGCCCAAGTCGGTTGCTATTGTGAACTGCCTTCATCATTGTGCTGGGTGGGATATTCCCTAAAAATAACCCACTCTCGTACCACTCCTTTCTCGGCTCTGCTATTTGTTGTGCCCGCTGGAAAAATCCACCCGGAATTCTAGGATCAAACAATTTTAAATGCTCTGCCGACATAAATGCGGCACGATAAAAATCCGAATCTTGCTCGAATGCAGTAACCATGTTATCGAGGAAGAACTTGGCATTTTCAATAGGGTCGATAGGCGGGTGGGATAGGAAAGTATCCTGCATTTTTTCAATTAAACTTGACACCAATTCTTTAAAGATGTCACTTTTTTTCCCGAATAGGTTATGAATTGTTGGCGTTGATAACAACGCTTCGCTGGCAAGCCGGTTTATCGTAAAGGCTTCTGCACCTTCCGACGCCATTAAGTTAGTGGCAAGTTCGAGGATACGTTGCCGGCGTAGCTTTTTATTTGCCTGGCGAACGGTATTTCCATAAGCAGGATTTGGAACTTTCTTTACCATTTTGTGTTTGGGCATCCATTTCTTATAACTATACTACGTCTGATTGCGGTCTTCTGCAACCAAATTTTTGTCAGAGTAAAACTTGTTATTTGGCTCCAGTAAATTTGCCGCATTGGAATAGACATTGGTGTCTGGTGCAAACACTTAATGCAAGGCTTGCTACTCACTATTATGATGCAATTTCGCCTCAGGAATTGACGGTTATATGCCAAGGAGGCTAAGGTTGTTAGGATGGATCCAAAACTGACCCATGTATGTAGGTATTTATACCCAACATTTACAGTTTGAAGCGCGATGATGAGGAGGAGTGGCTAGAGATATTATCTTCAGTAAATGATTTAGCAACAGAATTCGTAAGAGGAGAAATTAAACGGGAGTTTGAGAATTCGGTTTCAATAAAGCAACAAGACAAAGCTTTCAAGCTAGAGGACTTAACTACACTGATAGCTAATATTAAGAAAGACTATGATGAAAAAATGTTAAAGCAAGTTCAAGAATTTTCTTTTCAGCTTGAAGACTTAAACCTAGATATAGCTAATGCTTTAAAAGATTATGAAATAAAGGTATCGAATCGACTAGCCTTTTTAAGAGAGCAAGCGTCTATCGCTCGCAAGTTAGACGTGGCCAAGAGCACTATCGAAGCGCAGAATTTTTCTTCTGCTGCCAGCAACATAACAAATATAAAAACGGACTCTCCCTTTTATATGAGAGGTTACGAGGCGATTGAAAAAGAAATAGAGCTTATCGAGTCACGTGAAGACAAGACTGCGTTTGTTAATAGTCTGTTAGATTTAGAACAAAAAAAACGAGCTATACAACAAGATAAAACACTTGATCGTATTCAAGAAGTCTGGAAGTCTAGTCCTATAATCAACTCATCCGAATTTATTGCTGTTTCGTTTAGGGGTACCAAAACAACTTTTAAGTATGACAACAAGAAGCTATCTTTACTTATTGCTTTATCGATAATACTTGGCGGAATTATCGGCGTGATCTATGTTTTGATTTTCAATGCTGTACGTAATCGTAAAGAAAAGATGGCTAAAGCGTAAAAATAATTTAAGATGATTATCAAGAATAATCAGTTGATCTAATCTAGGCCAATAAGCGCCAAGCAATGGCTTACCCAATGTCATTAAAGGTATCAACAAAGTATACTTAATGAATGAGAACAAGGTTTACAACTGTCATACTGAAGTGGCATATTTAATTTTTCCATCTAACTAGAGGTGATATAATCACTTCATTTATAGTAGCCTTGCTTACTTGGTATAACACCTCTTACACCACCTTGTGGACTGTCAGCATCACCATCCCTACGAGGTATCAGATGGATATGGCAGTGGAATATAGTTTGCCCTGCTGACTCACCGTTATTCATCCCAATATTAAATCCAGTGACTGATGTGTCTTTCAACTCGATACTTTTCTTAGATTGATCCAGCAACTAATAGCAAGTATCACGTTCTTGGCTGGTTAAATCAAAATAGGTTGCAGCATGTCTCTTAGTTATAGCAAGTGTATGCAGTTCAGTTACAGGGTAGCCATCATAAACACTATAGGCTAAATCATTCTCTGCAATGATTCGGGCTGGATCAATCGTGCAAAATAGTCAATTGCTAATTATGGTTTCCAATGGGGTGGCAGTTTATTAATGGTTTCGGATAGCTGGGTCAAATCCCATTCACCTGAGCCATACCGACCAGTAGTGATTGAGTTATCTGCATGACCCATCAATGCTGGCATTAAGTGTTTGTGGATTTTAGGCGACTATAAATCTATGTGGTGGGATAACTGGTGGGACATATGCATAAGATATATAAAACCCAAGTAATATCAATTACTTGGGTTTTATATATGGCGGAGAGCGAGGCTGTCTATTGATCCATCGAACTTGATCCAGCAAGACTGGTATTAAATGTGCGTGGATTTTAGCTGAATTTGGATATTCAATTAATTTACGCCTAGGGCGTAACCCCTGAGTAACCCCGGAAGTAAATTTATTAAGAGAAATTCCAATGGCCCGTCTAAGCCATTGGTTTTTATAGAGAATATGGTGGCAACACCGGGATTCGAACCTGGGACCCCATCATTATGAGTGATGTGCTCTAACCAACTGAGCTATGTTGCCGTTTTGTTGACTGCTTTTGCCAACTGACTCGCTAAATTTAGTTTAGCCAGCCGAAGGGGCGCGATTTTCCCTTGAAGACTGGCTGCTGTCAATAGCGGATTTGCTGTTGTTTATACATTAAAACGAAAGTGGATGACATCGGCTTCTTTCATGATGTATTCCTTACCCTCTAATCGCCACTTACCTGCATCTTTTGCGCCTTGCTCACCTTTTCCGGTGATGAAGTCGTCGAAGGCTATTACTTCGGCACGGATAAAGCCTTTTTCGAAATCAGTGTGGATAACGGCGGCGGCTTTGGGGGCCGTGTCGCCAACTCGAATGGTCCAGGCTCGCACTTCTTGTACGCCTGCGGTGAAATAAGTTTGCAAGTTAAGTAGGCGGTAGCCGGCGTGAATCACGCGGTCTAAGCCTGGCTCAGTGAGGCCTAGCTCTTTTAGGAAGTCTTCGGCTTCTTCTGCATCTAATTCGGCAATGTCGGCTTCGATCGAGGCACAGACGGGCACGACTTCGGCGCCTTCTGACTCGGCGAATTTAACTAGCGCATCGAGATGTGGATTATTTTCAAAACCATCGTCTGCCACATTGGCAATGTATAGCGTTGGCTTGGCGGTAATTAGATGTAGTTCTTTCATCCATTTTTGCTGGCTTTCATCGACTTCGAAGGTTCTCGCGCTCAGGCCTTGTTCAATATGTGCAAGTATTTCTTGCATGAAGGTCAGCTTAGCCTTGGCATCTTTGTCGTTAGACTTGGCCAGCTTTCGGTTACGCTCAATTTGACGGGTGACAGATTCCATGTCGGCTAGGAGCAACTCGGTGTTAATAGTTTCGACGTCACTTAAAGGGTCGATTTTGTTGGCAACGTGGATAACATCTGAGTCTTCAAAGCAGCGAACAACCTGTGCAATGGCGTCTGTTTCGCGGATATGACCGAGGAATTGATTGCCTAGGCCTTCTCCTTTTGAAGCACCTGCAACGAGTCCTGCTATATCAACAAACTCCATTGTGGTTGGGATGGTCTTTTTAGGTATAACAATTTCTGCCAGCTGAGCTAACCTTGGATCGGGTACTTCTACGATGCCAATGTTGGGGTCGATGGTGCAAAACGGGTAATTTTCTGCAGCAATGCCCGCTTTGGTCAGCGAGTTGAAGAGCGTCGATTTACCGACGTTAGGCAAGCCTACGATGCCACATTTAAATCCCATATCTTTATGCTCTTATTACTGATTTACTGTTGAGGGTGTCTCTAAAAATGGTGATTTTCCTGTGAGAGCAAGAAAGCATCGCGCAGAACCGTGGCGTACGCAAAGTACATGTAGATTCGAGTACGGCGCTAACGCGGCTATCGCTGGGAAAGTGCATTTTTAGAGGTGCCTTAAGTGTGTAAAGCTTGCATGGCTTTATCTAACCGACCTTCAAATACCTGCGGCATAACGTTGAGCGAGCGTTGGCTGGCTTCTTCTATCGCGTTTTGGTCTGAAATTGAAGGTTTGTGCAATACGTAGTTGATTACCTGATTGCGGTCTCCAGGGTGGCCTATGCCAACTCTGAGCCGGAAGAAGTCTTTTACCGCCAGATGATTGATAATGTCTCTGAGGCCATTATGCCCTCCGTGACCACCACCTTGCTTGAGGCGATTATCTCCTGCCGCTAGGTCTAGCTCATCGTGTACGACGAGAATTTGGGCCGGTTTTAATTTATAGTATCTTACTACAGCGCTAACAGACTGACCGCTTCGGTTCATAAACGTCTGAGGTTTGAGCAAAATAATATCTTTTGAATTTGAATGGATTTTGGTTTCGGCAGCATTAAATCGCTTGTCAAACCGAAATGAGACTGACAGTTGCTGTGCCAAACTATCCACAAACCAAAACCCGGCATTGTGCCGGGTGTCGGTATAATCAGCCCCGGGGTTACCGAGGCCGACTATTAAGCGTATGTCTGCTTCAAGGGCAGCCATGTGCGGTCTAGCTTTCTTCGCTATCACCTTCAGCATCAGCATCATCTTCTGCTGCAGGTGCTTCTGGTGCTTCGTCTGGTACGATTTCGGCGCGGGTTTTGTGAACAGATACAACGCCCAAGTCGTGGTCACCATCTTCGTCATGCGTAAGCGCGACAATCTCAACACCCTTGGGCATTTTGATTTGTGACAGGTGGATCGATTCGCCCAGTTGCAGTTCTGCTACGTCGATTTCGAGGTATTCAGGAATGTTTTTCGGCAAACAGACGATTTCGATTTCTGACATCATTAACGATAACATTCCGCCATCGACTTTAACGCCAGCACAATCTTCTGCATTTAGTGTGTGTACTGGAACAGTGACATGGATCGGCTTTTTATTGTCGATACGGAAAAAATCCGCGTGCATGATTTTGTTCTTGTAAGGGTGACGTTGTAGGTCACGTAAAACAACCTCTTCAGTCTTTTTACCTACGTTTAGATCGATCAGCTGCGTGTAGATTGCTTCATTTTCAAGCGCATGAAAGAACTTGTTATGCTGAAGCATGATGGATATTGGGGCATTATCGCCACCGTATATAATTGCTGGTACCATTCCTGTGTGTCTTAGGCGGCGGCTCGCACCTTTCCCCGAATCCTCACGTGGCTCAGCATTCAATTGAATGTTGTCTGACATTGTTGTACTCCAAAAACAAAAAACCGTCGAAATGACGGAAACCTTCTTTGCGACCAAGAAGGAACTTAACGCTGAGGGGGTTTCCCCTGATCAGCGATCGTTAATCCATATACAATGAACTAACAGATTCTTCGAAATGTATGCGCCGTATTGTTTCGGCTAACATTTCTGCGACTGATACCTGACGAATCTTTGTACACTGTGCGGCCGCAGCTGACAGTGGAATGGTATCGGTAACAACCAGCGCATCAAGCACTGAGTTCTCAACATTTTCTATTGCCTTACCGGACAATACGGGGTGAGTACAATAGGCATAAACACCTTTTGCGCCACGTTCTTTCAAGGCTGCACCGGCTTGGCATAATGTGCCCGCTGTATCCACCATGTCGTCGACGATGATGCAAGTTTTACCGTCCACTTCGCCAATAATATTCATCACCTTAGCCATATTGGGCTGTGGACGACGTTTATCGATAATGGCAAGGTCTGCATCGTCGAGTTGCTTAGCGACCGCTCTGGCACGCACTACACCACCAACGTCAGGTGATACAACAATCATGTCGGGGTATTTCTGCTTCCAAATATCACCCATTAAGATCGGTGACGCGTATACGTTATCAACCAGGCATTCGAAAAAACCCTGAATTTGGTCTGCATGCAGGTCAACCGTTAAGACGCGATCTACGCCAACACTGCTGAGCATATTAGCAACTACTTTGGCAGTTATCGGTACACGCTGAGACCTGACCTTACGATCTTGTCGGGCATAACCAAAGTAGGGGATAACCGCAGTTACCCTGTCAGCCGATGAGCGCTTTAAGGCATCAATCATGACTAACAATTCCATCAGATTATCGTTGGTTGGCATGCAGGTTGGCTGGATGATAAATACATCTCGACCACGAACATTTTCACCTATTTCGACTGCCGTTTCACCATCACTAAAGGTTCCAACTGACGCGATGCCGAGGGGTATATCCAGATAGCGTGCAACTGCCCGAGATAGCTCTGGGTTTGCGTTGCCCGTGAACACCATTAAGTCGTCTGTGTTTACACTACCAGCCATTGGGTCACTCGCTCAAATTGAAATGAGGTTTGATTGCACTATCATTATTCTAGTTCTAGTTCTGCCGAGTCAATCTTTAACTCACGGCCAAAATCTATTTTAATATGGCTGGGGCGGCAGGATTCGAACCTACGCATGCCAGGATCAAAACCTGGTGCCTTACCGCTTGGCGACGCCCCAATATACTAACTTCTTTACTACAGTATTTCGCACTGCTCAAGTATTGGATTTTGGTTCATTGCTTTCACAACAAATGCACTCCAATACTTGGGCGCGAGCGATCTTACACTTTCAGCCTGCTCGAGGCTATCGAAACTCGCAAAAATACAAGCTCCGGTTCCAGTCATTTTAGCTTTCGAGTATTGATTGAGCCAATCGATAGACTTTTGAATGCCTGGATATAGCTGACAAGCGACTGGTTCGCATACATTACAACCAGCACCCGTCAGAAAGGCGCGTATTGTGATGGGATCACAATTGCGTGTCAATTGCTCAGAGGCAAATATTTCACCTGTTGAGACAAATACCTGCGGATAAATCACAACATACCATGGTTTTGGTAGATCAAGAGGCGTTAGCTCTTCACCAACACCACTTGCCCACGCAGATTTACCTTCAATAAAAACAGGAATATCCGCCCCTAATTCTAACCCCAGAGTGGCCAGTTCGGACTGCTCTAGATTTAATTTCCACAGCTTGTTCAACACCATTAATGTTGTTGCTGCATTTGAGCTACCACCTCCCAGCCCGCCGCCGATGGGAATGTTTTTTTCAATGCTGTATCTCAATCCCAACGTTACCTGATATTTAGACTGTAATAATGTTGCCGCCTGAAGAATAATGTCATCTGCCTTTTCTACCGATGTTTGGCTGTCGGTACGAGTTATTGACCCGTCTTGCGTTACTTCAAAGGTTAGATGATCATATAAATCAATAAACTGAAACACAGTCTGCAGTAGATGATAGCCATCATCACGCTGGCCGGTAATGTGTAGCATCAAATTGAGTTTAGCTGGCGATTTAAATATCAGGGGAGGGGGTGTCATTAGTCTAGTCGAAATTGGGAAATATCGATTCTTGCTCGACCGCTGCTTCAAGATTTTTCCAGCGCTCTATGACTATCTTCATCCCCATATTGTCATGTTTGAGATACAGTCGTTTCGGTAGCTGCTGAGCCTGATTTTCCTCAGAAAAGTAATCCAAATAATTGATCAGCCAGTCATTTTGTCGCAACGACTTTAACTTGCCAGAGCCGTATATTTCATAGTTAGATTCGACATTAGGCTGAGGTAACCCTTTGATCCAGGACTTTAAACCACTCACCGGAATGCTCCAGCCCAACAGATTGATCAGTAGCCGTTCGGGCGTTGCGCCAAGGCTGTATTTTCCATCCGCTAGGGTGAGTTTAAACTGCTTATTTTTATCGCTTGAAACATTTGACTCTATTCGAATAACCCCTTGCCCAAAGGGTGCTTCGATCACCATTGAAAAGTATTCGTTTTGACGACTCCAGTTAATTCCAACGGGGTAGACTTTGTTTTCCATTGGCTCATTTACAAGGTCATTCAATCCAGCTAATCCTTTATATCGTTTGGCACTTAATAAAATGGCTACACGAGCATGAATTTCCCATTCGTTAATATTGGCTAATTGCTGCTGTCGTAAATCCCATTTTTGCTCACTTTCTTGGGTTACCTGTAATTCTGGAGTTTGACTACAGGCACTCATAAAGGCTACTAAAATAATGACCAGCAGGCGTAATGATGGAATTTGTTTAAATAGAGCCATGCATGAAAAAATAATGCGTACTCTATCCATGATTAGGGTCCATTAATTGACCCGTGTATCAATTAGGTATTTGCGATTGTAATCCATTTATTGCATTAAACGCTGCATAACTCGTTTGATGACTGTGTTATCAGGTGTTTTTTCTAACGCTTCTTTCCATACTGTTTTAGCGTCGGCCTTGTTACCACTAACCCATAACACTTCGCCCAGGTGTGCTGCGATTTCGCTGTCATAGTATTGAGACAGTGCAGCCTGCAATAAACCAATAGCAACGTCATAGTTTCCCATTCGGTAATTTACCCAGCCAAAACTATCCTGTATCGCAGCATTGTTGGGCAGTAGCTCTACGGCTCGCTTTAGCATGTCGTGGGCTTCTTCGTAACGGTCTGTCCGATCGGCTAAAGTAAAGCCCAGTGCGTTCAGTGCATGTGCGTTATTGGGTTGCATTTTAAGAATAGCTTTTATGTCTGCTTCTAGAATATCGAGACGATCGACTCTTTCCGCCACCATTCCACGGGAAAACAATAGGTCAACGTTGATAGGTGAGATTTTTAACGCGGTATTATATACCTCTAACGCCTCATTAAATTGCTCCGCTGATGACAATATTTCACCTTCGGTCATATAAATTCGAATCAGGGCACTTTGCGTTTGACTGCCTTTACGCATTTGATTTAAATGCTCCCGAGATTCTTTTATTTGATCTACTGAGCCAAGTAATACAGCTATTCTGAGCTGGGCATCAAAACGGTATTCTTTTACCTGCACCTGACGATACCAGTCTATTGCTTGGTTGGGCTGTCCTTTACCTTCAAAAATTCGTCCCAGATAGTATTGTGCCTCACCTTCTCGTAAATTTAGGTCGACCAACCGGGCCATATATTTTTCGGCATCGTTCAACCGTTGTGATTCAAGTGATAATAAACCCAGCGTGTAGAGCAAGTCTGGATCATTTGGTGATGTTTGATAGAGCCTTTCAAATTCGACTCGGGCCAATTCATATTGCTTTACATCAACCAATAACCGCGCAAACGTTATGCCAAGGTTTTTGTCATTTGGGCTGTCCTTAACGGCTTGTTTGAGTCTAACAACCGCTTCTTCAGGCCGTCCTAACTTCAGTAGAATTTTGGCTTGTAAACTGTACACGCCTTCGATAGTTTCAATTTTCAGTGATTTTTCAAGATAGCTGAACGCTTCTCTGGTTTGCCCGGCTTGCGCTGACAATACACCGTGCAAATATTGCGCATAGGCTTTTTGGGGATAGTTTTGTGCAGTTTGGCGTGTAACTTTTAATGTAGTTTTGACATCCTTTTCTCTGGCCAAAAGTCCTGTTAATGAGCCAAACAATACTTTGTCGCTAATCTGACTGCTGGAAATCACATTTTCAAGATAGCGCGCTGCTGCTTCAGGTTTGCCCTGGCGTATGTAGATGGCAACGATCACTTGCTTTGCTTCTAGATCATTTGGCGATAGTTCTAATTGACGGTTGGCCGCCTCGAGGGCTGCTTCAAATTTATTGCCGTATATTGCAATACGAACAACCCGGGCAGCGATCTCAGGGTTATTTTGTGATTTTGCAACCATCAGGTAATTTTCCATCGCAAGATCAATATCACCCCGTCTAAATGCGAGTTCAGCAATTATCATGCGGTAGGTATCATTACTTAATTGATCAGGTCGGACTTGACTACCGTCTTGAGACAAATAGTTAATTTGAGCCTGATCAATTTTCACGTCTGCTATGCCGGAGGGCTGCGATCCCGGTAGTCCGACACACGCGGACAGCAATAACAGAGGGATAACTATCAAGAAGCTGCGTTGTCTCATTGTCAATTTCGATACCATAGTATTTCTTTAGTTGTTTTCTCGTTCCCAAAGGCGCGTGCAAAATGATGTCAACTTAGCCACACTGAGTGTAGCACTGTGTTCCACAAGCGAAAAGTTTGTGTTTTATTTACTGTCACCTTTTGCATAACCTATTCGTTTCAAGGCACGTTATGGCGCCTCTAACACCGTTATTATTGTTCGATATGATCGATTTGAAATAGTTTCGTTCCTTTATTTTCAAAACAGTTGAGGATTTATAAGGCTGGCCTTGTATTTAGGAGGGCAATGCCTGAAAATTACGATCTAATATTTAACCTCTTCTTGAACATGACACTATTGTCACTTGGCATTAACCATCAGACTGCTCCTGTTGATATACGCGAAAAAATTGCGTTTTCACCTGAGCAATTGTCTGGCGCCTTGCTCGAACTACAAAAAATACCCACCGTAAACGAGTCTGTCATCGTATCAACCTGCAATCGTACCGAGATATATTGCGATGTGGCTGATGACTCGCTTTGCGCTATTGCTGATTGGCTTTCTAGCTTTCATCATATGTCAGATGACTCGTTAACACCTTATTTATACCAACATACTGATCACGAAGTGGCACGCCACTTATTTCGTGTTGCCTCGGGGCTTGATTCTATGGTCTTAGGCGAACCGCAAATTTTAGGGCAATTAAAAACGTCCTATGACCAGGCCCGCGTGGGCAATAGCGTTAATACTATTTTAGATCGTCTTTTTCAGCATTCTTTCAGTGTTGCAAAAAGAGTTCGTACCGATACTGAAATTGGTTCGCACCCGGTGTCTGTCGCATTTTCTGCCGTTAATTTATCAAAGCAAATTTTC
>Ga0307995_1001691_pt1 | contig 13525 bp, 14 predicted proteins | sample EllFjometagen262_FD_203132 | JGI IMG/M metagenome (GOLD analysis project Ga0307995, IMG submission 203132) | Marine microbial communities from Ellis Fjord, Antarctic Ocean - #262 | ecosystem: Environmental > Aquatic > Marine > Unclassified | place: Southern Ocean | collected 2014-11-02
ATAAATTACCAAGAATTGTATCAGTTCAAAATCCATATAATTTTTTAAATAGAACTTATGATGTTGGTATGTCAGAAATTTCTATGCGAGAAAATGTTGGTTTGCTTGCTTACTCACCTTTAGCATTTGGTTACTTGTCTGGTAAATATAGAAATAACGAGATGCCTAAAGATTCAAGAATGGGCTTGTATGCAGATATTTGGGGAAGGTACAGAAAAGATAGAGCTTATGATGCAGTTGATGAGTATTATAAACTTTCTAAGAGGAAAAATATATCGCTAACGCATATGGCTCTCGCCTATGTCAACTCAAGACCTTTTGTAACTAGTAATATTATCGGTGCAACAACCATGGAACAGCTCAAAGAAAATATTGAAAGTATTAATGTTAAGCTAGACGATGAAATTATTGATGAGATTGATCTAATACATCACAACTACCCTAACCCAGCACCCTAAAACAAATAAGTCTTTAGTATTAAATAGAAATCAAGTAATTAAATATTATGAAATTTAAAAAGTTAGGACATACAAATATAGATGTGAGTTTAATTTGTCTTGGGACAATGAATATGGGTGAACAAAATACTCAAGAAGAAAGCTTTGAACAAATGGATTATTCTTTTGAGCAAGGTGTAAATTTTTTTGACACAGCAGAGGTTTATGCTGTTCCACCAAGAAAAGAAACGCAGGGTAAAACAGAAGAGATTATTGGGAATTGGTTTGTTGAAAGTAAAAAAAGAGAAAAAATTTTTTTAGCAACTAAAATGGTTGGGCCGGGTGTTGAATGGATAAGAAACGGTGGTGGAAATTATACTGAAGAAAATGTCGCTAAAGCTATTGACGGTAGTCTAAAAAGATTACAAACTGATTATATCGATCTCTACCAGTTACATTGGCCAGAAAGAAATACTAATTATTTTGGCAAAAGAAATTATGAACACGACTTGGGTGAAGGAAAATGGAATGACCTTGAGTCCGTTTTAAAAGTTTTAAAAAAATTTGTTGATCAAGGTAAAATTAAATACGTTGGAGTTTCAAATGAAACACCCTGGGGATTATCTAAATTTATAGAAGTAGCAGAACAACTAAAACTTCCAAGAATAGTTTCTGTACAAAACCCTTATAATCTGCTGAATAGAGCTTATGATATTGGAATGTCTGAAATTTCTTGCAGAGAAAAAGTTGGCTTACTAGCTTATTCACCTCTAGCTATAGGTTATCTTTCTGGAAAATATAGAAATAATGAAATACCAAAAAATTCTAGAATTGGACTGTTTGGAGATTTCTGGACCAGATATAAAGAAGATAACGCAAAAAAAGCTGTTGATGATTATTACAAGTTAGCAAAAGAAAATAGACTTACCTTAACTCAAATGTCTCTTGCTTTTGTGAATTCAAGACCTTTTATGACGAGTAATATTATTGGAGCAACAACTATGGAACAGCTAAAAGAAAATATTGGAACCGCAGATATTGACCTTAGTGATGAAATCATTGAAAAAATAAATTTAATCCACTCAAATAATCCTAATCCTACACCGTAGCCTTCAAAACGTTGAAATTAATTTAATTTAGTATAAAAATTTTATTATGAGCTTAAAAAAAATATTTTTAACATTAGCCATTGTGTTGTTTGCTTCAAAAACCTTTGCGACCAACCCAGTCTCTAGCGGAACATTCAAAGACTGGCAGGTTTTTACAGCAAATACCGAACAGGGTAAAATTTGTTTTGCACAATCAAAACCTAAAACAAGATCACCTAAAAACTTTAAAAGGGAACCATCAAAATTATTTGTAACTTTTAGGCCTCAAGAAAATATAAAAGATGAGGTTAGTGTTACTAGTGGATATGTTTATAAAACGTCTACTGTAAAAGCAAAATCAGGTAGAAATAATTATGCTTTTTTTTCCAAAGAAAATTTTGCTTGGATAGCAGATGAAAAACGAGAGAGAAAATTTATAAAACTTATGAAAAAAGCATCAAACATAATGCTTATATCTAATGAACCTAAAGGATCACAGACAGTGGACCATTATTCAATGATAGGTTTTTCTAAAGCGTATGAAACAGCAAAAAAAAATTGCAGTTAATTAATTAATGAAAAAAATAGTTCTAGCCTACTCTGGTGGCCTTGATACTTCGATAATTTTAAAATGGTTACAAGAAAACTATAAAGCAGAGATTATTGCTTATACGTCTGATATTGGTCAAGTTATTGATAAAAAAAAAATTATTAAAAATGCAAAAAGACTTGGCGTTAAAACAATAATTATTGAAGACCTTAAAAATATTTTTGTTAAAGACTATGTTTTTCCTATGTTAAGAGCGCACGCTTTATATGAGGGTGCTTATTTACTAGGCACCTCTATTGCAAGACCTTTAATAGCAAAAAGACAAATTGAAATAGCAAAAAAATATGGTGCGTATGCTGTGTCTCACGGTTCTACAGGTAAAGGAAATGATCAAGTTAGATTTGAATTGGGATATGCTTTTTTCGGAAAAAAAATAAAAGTTATTGCGCCATGGAGAGAATGGGGCTTAGCTTCTAGAACAGATTTAATTAAATATGCTAAAAAAAATAATATTCCGATACCTAAAGATAAAAAAGGGGCACCTCCTTTCTCTGTAGATGATAATCTTTTTCACACTTCAACTGAAGGTAAAGCTTTAGAAAACCCTAAAAATTCAGCTCCAGAATTTATTTTTCAAAGAACGGTTTCCCCAGAAAAGGCTCCAAATAAAAAGACAATTGTTAAAATTGGTTTCAAAAATAGCGAACCTATTTCAGTTAACGGAAAAAAACTTAGCCCATCAAACTTATTAGAAAAATTAAATCAGATTGCAGGTAAAAATGGAGTAGGCAGAATCGATCTAGTAGAGAATAGATTTATAGGTATTAAATCGAGAGGAGTTTACGAGACGCCGGGAGGTACAATATTATATGATGCTCATAGAGCTATGGAATCAGTGACTTTGGACAAAGAAACAATGCACAAAAAAGAAAGAATCATGCCAACATATGCTGAGCTTGTTTATAATGGATATTGGTTTTCTAAAAAAAGGATCAATTTACAAAAAATTATAGACAAAAATAAAAGTAAAGTTAATGGCGTTGTCGTTCTTAAAGTCTATAAAGGTAATATAACAATTATGTCTAGAAGAACATCTAGCAAAGCTTATTCTATGAAACAGGTATCATTTGAAGAAAATAAGACATTTAATAAAATCAAAATAGAAAAATTTATTAAATTCCACTCAAAACAGTTAAATAAATCTTAAAAGTCTGATACGATTCTCCTAATGAACTCAGCGATTCGAAACATACAACTAGTTGCAGTACTTGCCGTTTTAGTTGCAACAATAATTGCATTCTTTGTAGAGCTGTCAGTTATGTATGAAACAAGAACTGTTGGTTTAGCTGATTTATTATTGATGTTCATTTATATAGAGGTTCTTGGTTTGGTGAGGTCATATTGGGAGACTAGATCAGTAAGAATTACTTATCCTCTCGTGATCGCAATTACTGCTCTTGCCAGATATATAATCCTTCAAGATAAAAATAGTGACCCTGCAAATTTAATTTATATTGCTCTTGCAATATTGATCGTGTCTGTAGCAACAGTTGTTATAAGATTTAGGAATAGTAAGTATCTTAAAATAGATAGCAAAAAATCTAACGATCTTTAAAACATTCTAAAGTATTTTTTAAAAGACAGGCAATAGTCATTGGGCCCACACCACCTGGCACTGGGGTTATAGCTTTTACCTTGTCTTTAACTTGTTCAAAGTCAACATCTCCTACTATTTTATCTGCAACTTTATTTATACCAACATCGATAATGATAGAATCTTTTTTTACCCAGTCTCCTTTAACTAAATTTGCAACACCAACTGCCACGACTAAAATGTCAGCTTTCTGACATTCTAATTTTAAATCTTTAGTTTTTGAATGGACTATTGAAACTGTACAGTTTTCATTAAGAAGAAGTTGCGCCATAGGTTTACCGTTTAAGTTGGACCTTCCAATTATAACGGCATGTTTTCCTGTTAAATTTTTTTCTATATTTTTAATTAATAATAAACATCCTAAAGGTGTGCAGGGAATTATAGATTTGTATCCTAACGAAAGATTTCCAACATTGATTGGGTGAAATCCATCTACATCCTTTGAAGGTTTAATTGTATTTATGATTTTTTCTTTGTTAATATGGGTTGGCAAAGGTAGTTGAACAAGAATTCCAGAAACGTTATCGTTGTTGTTAAGTTCTTCAATTTTTTCTAAAATTTCTGACTCTTTAACCTCTTTTGAATACTTAATAACCTCAGAAGTAATTCCGACTTCTCTGGAGTTTTTTTCTTTATTTTTTACATAAATTTGACTTGGAGCAAAATCACCAATTAGTATGACAGATAAGCCTGGGGATTCATTAGTTTTTTTTTTAATTTCTAAAATTTCTTTTTTAATTTCTTCTCTTAATAATGCCGCTTCTTTTTTTCCATCTAATATCATTTTTAAAGTGCAACTTTATAAAATATTTCATTAATAAAATTTCTTAAAAAAACTAAAGATAAAATGAGCACTATTGGTGAAATATCTACCGTACCCAGATTTGGCATAAAGCTTCTAATAATCTTTAGAGGTGGATCAGTAAGTTTATGTGAAATTTCTAGAACTGAATAAACAAAACGATTACTTGTGTTAATAACATTAAAAGCTACTAACCAACTTGCTGCTGCATTAATAACTAAAACCCAGATATAAAGTCTGACGATATCATTAAATAAGATAAGTATAGAATTCATTAATTTTTTTCTACGTAAATTGAAGTGCTCGGAAAAGCAAAAGACACTTTATTTTTTTCAACAATATTTTTTATTTCTAAAGCAAGAGTATCCTTAACATTCATCCACTCTTGGTACTGCTTAGTTTTAGTAAAGCATATTAATTTTATGTCGATTGAACTAGCAGCAAATTGATCAATTTTAACAGATAAAATCGCATTATCGTTTACGGCAAAATTTTTATTTTCTCTTATATAGCTTTCTATTTGATCTTTAATATTTTTTAGTTGTTCGCTGGTTGTTCGATATTCTACTCCGATTATCCAATTTATTCTTCTATTTGTAATTTGTGAATTATTAATTACAGCTTTTTCTGCAAATTGAAAATTTGGAATTGTGGCTAAAGATTTATCAAATCTTCTAACTACAGTGGACCTAAAACCAATTCCCTCAACTGTCCCTTCTATTACTCCATCCACAAATATCCAATCACCTACTTGAAATCTTCTTTCAACTAATACTAATATTCCTGAAATTAAATTTTTAAATAAATCTTGTGCTCCTAGTGCTACAGCTACTCCAAACAAACCTAGTCCTGCAATAATTGGACCAATTTTTATTCCCCAAAGTTCTAATACAGCGGCGGCACCTAGTATTAAAATTAATACTTTTATAGCTTTAATGATCCAGTTAATTAAATCTCTAGAAAGCAAGCTTCCTACAGATTTAATTACTGTTGAAAATGGCCCGATAATTTGATGAAAAGACCAAAAAATTAAAATTGTAATTAATGATCTATTAATTATATCAACGACATTACTTTCAACAGTCAAAAAACTTGTCGAAACAAAAAAACCAAGAACAATTGGGAAAAACTTTGCGGGACCTTCCATGGAAAAAACTAAAGAGTTGTCAAACTTATTAGTTGTTTTTAAAACATATTTTTCTAATTTTTTAACGACAAATTTAGCAAATATTCCTCTCAGAAAAAGAAAGAAAAGAAAAATTGTTAAAGCAATAATTATTTCAGAAATATTTATTCCTGAAACACCGTTTTTCCAAACTTCTAAAAATAAATCTTTAAAGTTTTCTAATACATTCATTAATTTAAATCTTTCAATTTTAAAATTTCATCACCAGGATTAAAAATTTCAATTCTTTTCCATCCTTGGGATTTAAAAATATTTGCTACTTTTTTACTTATACACATAACAATTGATTGTGTCACTAATGGGTTTAAGTCATAGTTTTTCACTATATTTATAAAACTTTCCGCACTTCTAGCTGAATAAATATAAATAAGATCAGGTGGGAAATTTTCTATTAATCTTTTGTTTTCCTTGTTTAGATTGCTGATAATTTCAGAAGAGTAGTTAATAATTTTTTTTATTTTTAACCCCTCATTTTTTAATTCTAAATCTAGATCGTAAGAAATATTATCGCCACAAAAGTAAGCAAAATTTGCGTTTTTATTAACTTTGTCTGAAATCATTATTAGATTTTTTAAAGCGTTTACTGTTCCGCCAGCGGACGATGTGTTCACAAAGCCTGACTGTCTTGCGATTTTTTCCGTAATCGAACCTACACAAAAACAATGTATAATTTTACTCATACTACTTAGCTTAAGATTTCTAACTGCGTTTGCACTTGTAAAAACAAAAGCATCAAAGTTATCTGGATTTACTAATTCTGTTTTCACGGTAGAAATTTTTAAGGTTGGTAAATTAACTATCTTATGGCCGCAAGCAAAAAGTTTTTCCATTAAATCTTCAGCATCCATTAGTGGTCTCGTAATTAATATGTTCATTTTTTTTTAAAACTATTTCCTGCTTTTTTTAAAATTTCTATTCCTGCTATTTCCCCTATATTTAATCCGTCTTCTCTTTTACCTCTTATTTTGTAGTTAAAGTCTTGATTACCACTATCAGAAAAAAGTTGTGCTGACAAAATGAGTTCGTCGTTTTGTATTGTTGCTAGCCCACCAACTGCCGTATCACAATCTCCACCTAATGTTTTTAAAAGACTACGTTCTGCTGTTGCACATTGTTTTGTTTCTTCGTTGTTAATTTTTTGTAAGAGCTTAATAATATTTATATCGTTCTTACGACACTGAGCAGCGATAATACCCTGTCCTACTGCAGGCAACATTTCTTCAACTGAAAAAATATATTGTATATTATTTTCTAATTTTAATGTTTTGATTCCTGCTAATGCAAGAACTATTCCATCGTATAATCCATCTTTTAGTTTTTGAATTCTAGTGTCTATATTCCCTCTAATGTTTTTAACCAAAATATTTTTATTAATTAATCTTAACTGAAGGTCCCTTCTTCTTGAGCTTGAACCCATAATCCCATCTTTTAATTCTTTAAGGTTTGAATGCTTAAAGCTGACAAACACATCTCTAGGATCGTTTCTTTCGATGTATGCCGCTATGTTCAAAGATGGTATTTCTTCGGTAGCCATATCTTTTAAAGAATGAACAGCTATGTCTATTTTTTTGGTTATGAGACTTTCTTCTATCTCTTTGCAAAACAAGTTTTTTCCACCAATTTCAGATAATTTCTTATCATAAAATATATCTCCTGATGTTTTGATGCTTAGAATTTCAATATTATCGTTAGATAAGTTTGACCCTGACCCGAGAATCAATTTTTTTACTTTATCTGCGTAGGCTAAGGAAAGTTTACTACCACGAGCTCCTATTGTAATTTTTTTCATTATTAATTTATATTTTTAAGAATTTTATTTTATACTATTCTTATATTGTGTTCATAATTTAATGAAAAAAAATATTACATTTTTAGGAATTGAAACTAGTTGTGATGAAACTGCAGCATCAGTAATTCAAGAAAATGAGGCTGGTTCCGCGATAATACTATCAAACATTGTATCTAGTCAGATAGAGGAACATGAAAAATTTGGTGGTGTTGTCCCTGAATTAGCTGCTAGATCTCATGTAGAAAATATAGATTTTATCATTAGCAAAGCATTAAAAGATAGCAAACTAAGAATTGAGGAAATAGATGGTATAGCAGCAACGGCTGGTCCTGGCTTAATGGTTTGTCTAACTGTTGGTCTCAATGTTGGAAAATCAATTGCTGCTTTTGCTGATAAACCTTTTGTAGCTGTTAATCATCTTGAAGGTCATGCTTTAAGTCCTGGTTTAGAAAATAAAATAGAGTTTCCTTATTTACTTTTGTTAATTTCTGGAGGTCACTCACAGTATCTAATAGTAAGAGATGTTAATAAATACGAGCAACTTGGCACAACTATTGATGATGCTTTAGGTGAAGCATTTGATAAAACGGCAAAAATTTTAGACCTTGGCTATCCGGGTGGCCCAGCTATTGAAAAATTTTCAAAACTTGGTGATAAAAACTTCTATAAACTACCAGAGCCAATTATTAATAGGGGAGGATGTAATTTATCGTTTGCAGGCCTTAAAACTGCAGTCCTAAGAGAATCTAAAAATATTAATGGAGATCTTCAGCTTAAATACAATCTCGCTGCTTCTTTTCAAAATACAATAAATAAAATTTTATTAAAAAAAACTAAAGAAGCTATGATGCAATTTAGAAATAAAACATCATTGAAAGAAGAGATTCCATTTATCGTAGCTGGTGGAGTTGCTGCCAATCAATCGATAAGAGAAAATTTAACAGAAGTGTGTATGGAAACAAATTTTATACCTTTATTTCCTAGTTTAAAATTTTGTGGTGATAACGCTGCAATGATTGCGTGGGCAGGAATAAAGAGATACAAAAAAAAATTAACTAATAAATTAGACTTTGTTGCTAAATCAAGATGGCCACTAGATCCATCTGCTAGATATTTAAAAGGTCCGGGATTAAAATTTTAAGCCAATCATTGTCTAAAATGGGTTTTAAGGAAAAAATTCAATATAACCGTGTAATCTTGGTGAGCTGAGCAGATAGTTAGTGCAAGAATACCGGAATCTATTGTGCTATCATTTTTTCATAAAACGAATCACTTCGTTTTATGAAAAACTAATAAAAGAAGGAGTACTTATGAAAATATTAACTGGATTAAGCGCAACGTTTGATAGCTTAACCAAAGTAATTATATCATTACTTGGTTTAGGTATCGTAGTTAGCCTATTGGGTGGAAATGTTCCATTCGTAGGTGACATCGCTTCTAACATTACAGGATTAGTTCAAGCATTAGGTGATGCAGGTATCGTAGGATTAGTAGCTGCAATTATCATTTTAGGCTTTTATAAATAGGCTAAAATTAATAATTATCACCTTAGAGTGTTTACATTCTAAGGTGATGACTAACTAAAGAAAGAATTATGATAAATTGGATTAATAAGATCAAATTTTATTTAAACAAATTTTTAGAAGTTGGAGTTCTTTTGTTGGCAGTTTCAGTCATCGCTGAAATAATATTTGGACCAGATGTAGCTTTTTTTGGATCTCAAGTAACAAAAAACTTAATTGCTTTAATCAATACTCTTGGAGACCAAGGCGTGGCAGCTTTAATAATAGTTTTTGCTGTCATATTTACTTACAGAAAATTACTTAAATAATTTACAAAATTTAAAACTCATACATGCCTGTTCAATTTATAGGCGTGTATGATAAAAATGGTCATCTAATTAACTGTATATTTGTTACGTATATTTTTTTTAAATAATTTGTTAAATTTTTTAAAAAAATAACTATGTAGGGATTTAATTGAAAAACCTAGTATTAAATTTTAATAGCAAAAAAATAAAAAAAATTAAGAACCCTAAATATATGTTGGGGGGCAAAGGAGCCAATTTAGCTGAAATGGGGAAACTTGGTCTTCCGGTTCCTCCTGGTTTTATAATTTCTACAGAAGTATGTAAAAAATTTTACGAAAATAAAAAAAAATTACCTAAACAAATTCTAAAAAATATTAAGTTAGAATTAAAAATTATTGAAAAACTAACGAATAAAAAATTTGGTAGCATGGAAAACCCTCTACTAGTTTCTGTACGTTCTGGAGCTAGAGTTTCTATGCCCGGTATGATGGATACTATTCTTAATCTTGGTCTAAATGATCAAACAGTAAAAGCTTTAGCAAAAAAAACATTGAATGGAAGATTTGCTAAAGACAGTTACAGAAGATTTATCCAAATGTATAGCAACGTAGTCCTTGATATCGAGGAACATTCATTTGAAGAAATGATTGATAATCAAAAATTAAACAAAGGGGTTTTATTAGACACCGAGCTTCAAGAGAAGGATTGGGATGAGTTAATACAAAGATTCAAAGAGCTAGTTAAGAATCAAACTAAAAAAAACTTTCCACAGAATGTTCAGGAACAGCTTTTAGGAGCAATTAGTTCAGTTTTTTTATCATGGGATAGCCAACGTGCAAAAACCTACAGAAAATTAAATCAAATTCCTGATCACTGGGGTACGGCTGTAAATGTGCAATCTATGGTGTTTGGAAATATGGGTAAAGACTGCTCAACCGGTGTTGTTTTTACAAGAAATCCTTCAACTGGTGAGAATGTTTTTTATGGTGAATACTTAATAAATGCACAAGGAGAAGATGTTGTGGCAGGAATCAGAACTCCACAACATATTACAAAAAAAGCTAAAATATTTTCTAATTCAAAAGAAAAATCAATGGAAGAGGCAATGCCAAAAGTTTTTCAGGATTTAAAAAGAACTTTGTTCAAATTAGAAAAACATTACAAAGACATGCAAGATGTTGAGTTTACTGTTGAAAGCAAAAAATTATGGATTCTACAAACTAGATCAGGCAAAAGAACCGCTGATGCTGGAATTAAAATTGCCGTTGATATGGTTACAGAAAAATTAATTTCCAAAAAAGAAGCAATTTTAAGAATTGATCCTAATACTTTAGACACTTTACTACACCCTACTTTAGATAAAAAAGTAGAAAGAAAAATTATAGCTAAGGGTTTACCTGCTTCGCCTGGTGCAGCATCTGGAAAAGTAGTTTTTACCGCTGAAGAAGCTGAACGGCTTAATGAAATGATGCAAAATACTATTTTAGTCAGGCTAGAAACGTCGCCTGAAGATATTCATGGCATGCATGCAGCAAAAGGTATTTTAACTGCAAGAGGTGGAATGACAAGTCATGCTGCGGTAGTAGCTAGAGGTATGGGTAGACCTTGTGTTTCTGGTTCAACTGAAATTACAATTGATTATGATTTAAATCATTTTAAGTCTAGAGAAACTATTATTAAAGAAGGTGATATAATTACTATTGATGGAACTAGTGGAGAAGTGATGCTAGGTACCGTACCAACAGTTCAACCAAAAATTTCAGGTTATTTTTTGACTATTATGAAATGGGCAAATAGATTTCGAAAATTAAAGGTAAGAACGAATGCAGAAACAGAAAAAGATTCTAAGGTCGCGAGAGATTTTGGAGCTGAGGGGATAGGGCTTTGTAGAACTGAACACATGTTTTTTGATCAAGAAAGAATTTTGTCTGTGAGAGAAATGATTTTATCTAAGTCTACAGAGGACAGAAATAATGCTTTAGCAAAACTTTTACCTCATCAAAAAAATGATTTTAAATCTATTTTTAAAATTATGCAGGGATTGCCTGTTACAGTCAGACTCCTTGACCCACCATTACATGAGTTTTTACCAAAAACAGATAAAGAAATTGAAGAAGTTGCAAGGTCGACTCATTTAGATTCTAAAGAAGTTAAAGATAGAATAGAAGAGCTACATGAACAAAACCCGATGTTGGGACACAGAGGGTGTCGACTCGGTATTTCTTTTCCAGAAATTTATGAGATGCAGTGTGAAGCTATATTTGAAGCTCTTATTGAATGTAAAAAAGAAAAAATAAAATCTATTACAGCCGAAATTATGATTCCACTTATCTCTACTGACACAGAACTAAAAATATTAAGGACACTTGTTGATCGTGTTGCTAATAAAATTCAAAAAAAAAATAGAACTAAAATTGACTATACTGTTGGTACCATGATTGAGCTACCACGCGCCGCGCTTCAGGCAAAAGAGATTTCAAAATATGCTGATTTTTTTAGCTTTGGCACAAACGATCTAACTCAAACCACATTTGGAATTAGTCGAGATGATGCAAATAAATTTTTAAATGATTATTTAAATAATAAGATATTTGAAGTTGATCCTTTTGTTAGCATCGATCAAGATGGTGTTGGAGAGTTAATTAAAATTGCATCGACAAGAGGAAGGAAGACTAATAAAAAAATTAAACTTGGTATTTGTGGTGAGCATGGGGGCGATCCTAAAAGTATTGAATTTTGTTCAAAGACTGGCCTTGATTATATCTCTTGCTCACCATTCAGAGTTCCTGTAGCAATATTGGCTGCTGCACAAGCTGAATTAAAAAAATAAATAATGAATAAAAAAATAAAAACAGTTTCAAATCAAAACTCTGAAATTTATGAACTTTTTATGAATTCGGAAAGACATTCATCAAAATGGTCTGGTTATTTTCAGGTATACGACCAAATTTTTGAAAAATTTAAAAATAAAAAAATAACATTTGTTGAGGTGGGCACAGGTAATGGTGGGTCTCTCTCTGTTTGGAAAAAATACTTTTCTAAAGATTCACGAATAATAGGTATAGATTTTAACCCTGAAGCTAAAAAATTAGAAAACTATGGGTTTGAGATTTATATTGGAAATCAAACAAAAAAAGATTTTTGGGATAGTTTTTATAATAAAGTTGGAAAAGTAGATATTATACTGGATGATGGTGGACATAAAAATTTACAGCAAGTTAGTACAGTCCATTATAGTCTCCCATATATAAAAGACGAGGGTCTGATTGTTGTCGAAGATACACATACAAGCTTTATGAAAAAAGAATTTGGTAATCCTTCTAGATATTCATTTATAAATTTTTGTAACTTAGTTGTTTCGTCTATACATAAAAGATGTAATATTTTAGGAGGAAAACTTAATTCTTATTCAGAAAAAATATTTTCTGTAGTTTTTTATGAATCAATAGTCGTATTTAATATAAATAAAAATAAATGTAAAATAAGTGAAAGTGTTCAAAATAATGCAACTAGTGAGTTTATTGTTGATTTTAGAAATAATGAGTATTTTTATAAAACAAAAAAAATTATGAATACACGGTTTGGGCTTTTAAGTAATAATAAATTATTTAAGAAAATTTTAAGAAAAATATTTTACAAAAACTTTCTTTTTAAACTTTATGAAAATGTTAAATTGAAAAAAATATTTAATGAAATAAAAAAAGACATTTAACGTAGCAAAGTGGGATAGTACGGCTTTATTGTAATAAAAAAACAGTATTGGTTAATGAAACCAATGCTCCTTATACTTCGATAAACCCCTACTGTCTTCCATTAGCTTTTACTTTACTTTTTTATCTAGGGAATTTTATTAATAAAGCTTATTAGCACTGAATTTATAGCTCGTGGTGTTGTGAGGTTCTATTTTCCCGCAACAACCATACCTTCTACTAACATCGTTGGAGCATTCGTGGAGTATTTAAACTCAAGATCATCTGCTAAAGTTATATTTTTAAACATGTCATTAAAATTTCCAGCTATAGTAATTTCACTAACAGGATATTTAAATACACCATTTTCCAACATAAACCCTGTTGCACCTACAGAATAGTCTCCAGTAACCAAGTTACTTCCATTACCAATTGTTTCAGTAATATATAACGTTTTTTGATTTAATTTTAAAAGATTTTTGTATGAGATAGTCCCTTTTTCAAAATATAAATTGCTTGT
>Ga0307995_1001693_pt1 | contig 13515 bp, 13 predicted proteins | sample EllFjometagen262_FD_203132 | JGI IMG/M metagenome (GOLD analysis project Ga0307995, IMG submission 203132) | Marine microbial communities from Ellis Fjord, Antarctic Ocean - #262 | ecosystem: Environmental > Aquatic > Marine > Unclassified | place: Southern Ocean | collected 2014-11-02
AACTCTTAATAATAATAACTCATAATAGATTAAAAAGGGGATGTAGCTCAGTTGGCTAGAGCGCTTGGCTGGCAGCCAAGAGGTCGTGGGTTCGAATCCCATCTTCTCCACTAATCGAAACCCTAACTACTTTATAAACAAGTAATTAGGGTTTTTATTTTTAAAACTTGTACGATTATTGTACGGCCAGTACTACTAAAAACCCAAAAAATCTCAATAGTAATTTATAATTGGTACTATCCTACTCAAATAATATCGGTTTTCTTTTGACTGGAGGTGTTTGTATAATGATATATAATAGTGAGGTTCTGAGTTTCTAAAAAAACTTAGTGATAGTTAACATTATTAAGCGCCTGATCTATGTCATTAATTATATCATCCATATCCTCTAAACCAACAGAAATACGGATAAGATTGTCAGAAATCTGAACTGCTTTCCTTTCTTTGTGACTCAATTTACTATGAGTAGAGAATGCCGGCTGCGTTATTATCGTTCTTGTGTCTCCTAAGTTTGCAGACAATGAACATAATTTAATATTGTTTACAAACTGTTGACCAACTCCTAATCCTCCTTTAACTTCAAAAGCAATTATATTTCCACCTCGTTTCATTTGTTTTTTGGCAATTTTATATTGAGGATGTTTTTTTGAAAATGGATATCTAACTTCATTTACATGGGGATGTTTATCTAGAAATTTGATTACTTTTTCAGCATTATCACAATGTTTATCTAAACGAACTGCCAAAGTTTCTAGACTTTTAGAAAGAATCCAGGCGTTAAAGGGAGAAAGTGCAGGTCCCGAATTACGAGCAAATAAATAAATTTCCCTGATAAGTTCACTTTTTCCTACAGTAATTCCACCCATTACACGTCCTTGACCATCAATCAATTTTGTAGCTGAATGAATGACTAAATCAGCACCAAATTTTATAGGTTGTTGCAAGTAAGGTGTTGAAAAACAATTATCAACAATAAAAATTACTTTTTTTTGTTTAGCAATTCTCCCAAGTTTTTCTAAGTCTAAAACTTGCAAACCAGGATTAGTAGGTGATTCAACATAAATTATTTTAGTTGTAGGTCGAATCAATTTATCAATTTGATTCAAATCTACAGAATCGAAATAGGTTGTTTTAATTTTCCATTTTGGAAAAAACTTAGTAAATAAAGTATGTGTTGATCCGAAAACAGCACGAAATGAAATAATATGATCGCCAGCATTTAAAAGTGCAGCAAAAGTAGAAAATATAGCACTCATTCCTGTAGCAAAGGCATAACCATCCTCTGCACCTTCAAGCTTACACATCTTTTGAACTAATTCTGAATTGTTAGGATTGGTAAATCGACTATAAATATTTCTTTCTTTTTCTTCAGCAAATGAGGCGCGCATTTCTTCAGAATCTTCAAACACAAAACTCGATGTTAAAAACAAAGGATTACTATGCTCCATATACTGTGTGCGTTCAATTTGAGTACGAATTGCTTTAGTTGATAATTTTTGTTCACTCATTATTATGTATTTAATTAATAATTAAATTTATAATTAGAATTGATTTGAGGGATAAAAAAGGTGTGAAGCATCTGCTTTAGCACTTTTTTAAAGAGGTTGCAATCAGTCAAATCGTTCCTCTAACAATAAATATGAATGCAAATGTATGTTTTTTTATTTAACAATAGTAATTATTAATTGGGACTACCCTACTTAAATAAAATCGGTTTTCTTTTGACGGTAGGTGTTTTGATAAGTATGTGTAAGCCGCTCTAATAATCCATTTAAAGTAAGGTACTGTTTTACAGGTTTGCTTCTTTTTTTAGTATTACTGTAATAAAAATCAATCTCACTAAAATAAAAAGTGTCTAGCTCGAAATTGAAGTTGTTAATATTGTGATATACTAATTAAGTTGTTTTTTATTAAATTGTAATTAAAATAATCAAAGAAATTAATCCAGTTGTTATTTTAATGATAGAAACAAATGATACAAGAACTAAAAGATAATTACGGTCACTTATTTGAGGATGCATTATTAAACGAAATAAACCAAGTAGGAACCTTTAAAGAAGTTCCTGAAGGTTTTAAAATGATGGAGATTGGTGATTATGTAAAGGCAATACCTTTATTAGTTTCTGGAGCTATAAAAATTTTGCGCCAAGATAATGATGGAGATGAACTACTTCTCTATTTTTTAGGGAAAGGGGATACTTGTGCAATTACCTTATCTTGTTGTTTAGGACAAACCAAAAGTGAGATTAGAGCTATTGCAGAAACCGAAGCAAAGCTCATCATGGTTCCTATTCAAAAAATGGAAGAATGGTCTGGAAGATATAAAAGTTGGAGGAGTTTTGTTTTTGAAAGTTATCATAATAGATTAAACGAAATGCTAGAAACTATTGACAGTATTGCGTTCTTAAAAATGGATGAACGTCTTATAAAGTATCTTAAAGAGAAGGCAAGAATTTCACAAGACAAGACAATACATAATACACATCAAGAAATTGCTTATGAGTTACACACATCAAGGGTTGTGATTTCTCGCTTACTTAAAAAGCTAGAAAATCTAGGAAAAGTAAAACTTCATAGAAATCTTATAGTAATCAAAGATATTTAGAAATTATCTGTAACCTATGTTACTGTAGAGTGAATATTACTTCTATACATTTGCTTAAATTAAACAAAACTATCATTTATGGAAGTTATTGAAATTTTTGGATATGCCTCTGCCCTAGCAATAGGTATCTCTCTTGGACTAATTGGTGGTGGTGGTTCAATATTAGCAGTACCTGTTTTAGCGTATTTATTTTCTGTAAATGAGAAAGTTGCAACTGCTTATTCTTTATTCATAGTAGGTACTAGCGCTTTATTTGGTGGTTTGAAACAACACTTTAAAGGATTGGTAGATTGGAGAACCGCAATAGTATTTGGTATTCCTGCAATTATTGGTGTTACAATAATAAGATATTATGTCGTACCAGCACTGCCTGATATTTTTTTCACTGTAAGTGACTTCAATTTTACAAGACGAATGGCTATGTTTGGTTTATTTGCTGTACTAATGATACCTGCTGCATTTTCTATGCTAGAAGAACGAAAAGAAAAAGAAAATACAGGAGATATTCAATATAATTATCCTTTAATCTTAGCAGAAGGTCTAATAGTTGGCGCCTTAACTGGTATGATTGGTGCAGGTGGTGGTTTTTTAATCATCCCAGCTTTAGTTATTCTAGCAAATGTAGAAATGAAAGTAGCAGTTGCTACATCATTAATAATTATTGCCTTAAAATCGTTGTTAGGTTTCTTTTTAGGAGATGCCTTAACTATGGAGATTGATTGGCCATTTCTTACCATATTTACCTCATTGTCGTTGGTGGGTATATCTATAGGGAGCTATTTAGGAAACTTTGTAAATGGCAATAAACTAAAGAAAGGTTTTGGTTATTTTATTTTTGTAATGGCCATATTTATATTTTATATGGAATTTTTCATACAACAATAAGTGTAACTAATGTTACTGTACAGATTATAAATAAATTATAATTTTGAATGTCATTTTAAATTAATAATTATGAAAATAGAACAAATATATACAGGGTGTTTATCACAAGGGGCCTACTATATAGAAAGTAATGGTGAAGTTGCTATTATAGATCCTTTACGTGAAGTAAAATCATATATAAATAAAGCTAAGTTAGACGATGCAAAAATCAAATATATTTTTGAAACGCATTTTCATGCAGATTTTGTTAGTGGTCACGTAACTTTAGCTAAACAGACTGGCGCTTCCATTATTTTTGGGCCAAATGCTGAAACAAGTTTTGATGCTATTATAGCAAGAGATGAACAAGTTTTTAAATTAGGAAATATTACTATTACAGTTTTACATACACCAGGACATACCATGGAAAGTTCTGTTTTTCTTTTGAAAGATGAAAACGGAAAAGACCATGCTATTTTTAGTGGAGACACATTGTTTTTAGGAGATGTAGGTCGTCCTGATTTAGCTCAAAAAATGGGAAAAATAACTGAAACCGATTTAGCAGGTTTTTTATACAATAGTTTACGTACTAAAGTAATGCCTTTAGCAGATGATGTTATTGTATATCCAGCGCATGGTGCTGGTTCTTCCTGTGGAAAAAATTTAAGTAAAGAAACGGTAGATACTTTAGGAAATCAAAAAGTTACAAATTATGCGCTACGTGCAGATATGACAAAAGAAGAGTTTATTAAAGAAGTAACAGATGGTTTATTACCACCACCTCAATACTTCCCATTAAACGTAAAAATGAACAAAGAAGGTTATGATGATTTTCAAGATGTTCTAAAGCGAAGCGCACAGGCTTTATCACCAGACGCTTTTGAAGCTACCGCTAATGAAACAGAAGCAGTTGTTTTAGATGTTCGTCATCAAAATGAATTTGCAAAAGGGCACATACCACGTTCAATATTTATTGGATTAGATGGTAGTTTCGCTCCATCTGTAGGTGCTTTAATTGCCGACGTTAAACAATCTATTTTATTGGTAACTCCAGAAGGTCGTGAAGAAGAAACTATTACACGTTTATCAAGAGTTGGTTTTGATCAAACTTTAGGCTATTTAAAAGGTGGTTTTGAAGCTTGGAAAAAGGCAGCTAAAGAGTATGACACAGTTAGCTTAATTACTGCTATGGCATTTAAAAAAGTAAAAGAAAGTAGAGATGTGCGAGTTTTTGATGTTAGGGAGGAAGGTGAATATTTATCAAAACATGTTTTAGGTGCAAATAATACCCCTCTAGGTTATTTAAATAATCATTTATCAGAATTTCCAGATACCGAAACATTTTACGTTCACTGTGCAGGAGGTTATAGAAGTATGATTGCAAATTCCATCTTAAAAAGCAGAGGAATTCATAATCTAATTGATGTTAAAGGGGGTTTTAAAGCAATAAAAGAAGCTAACATTAGCGTGTCAAACTATGTTTGTCCATCAACTTTATAATAAAATTAAATGAACTGGATTTTTGAACCTTGGCCTTGGTATGTAGCAGGTCCTATGATTGCATTTATTATGTTTTTACTGCTAATGGTAGGTAAAAGCTTTGGCATGTCTGCAAACTTAAGAACAATATGTGCTGTTTGTGGTGCAGGAAACAAGGTAAACTTTTTCAAATTTGACTGGAAGTCTCAAAAATGGAATTTAGTTGTAGTTATTGGAGCTGTAATTGGTGGTTATATTGGTTCACATTATTTAACTACAGACATGGCAGTCGCCATTAATCCTGATACTATTGCTGATTTAAATGTCCTTGGGTTTGAGAGCGCTGGTAAATCCTATTTACCAGATGAACTTTTTGACACCAGTTCCTTATTTAATGTTAAAAGCATTCTTATTCTATCTATAGGCGGGTTACTAGTAGGTTTTGGTGCAAGATATGCCGGAGGATGCACTTCTGGTCACGCAATATCTGGATTGAGCGACTTACAACTACCATCCCTTATTGCGGTAATAGGTTTCTTTATTGGAGGCCTTACAATGATTCATTTTTTATTCCCTTTAATATTTTAATCAATGAGAACACTTATATATCTATTTATCGGAATCCTTTTCGGAATTACCATGTTTAAATCTGAAGCTGCTTCATGGTTTCGCATCTATGAAATGTTCAAATTTGAATCTTTTCACATGTACGGCATAATTGGTTCAGCCTTAACTATTGGTATTATTGTGGTGCAGTTTATAAAAAGATTTAAGATAAAATCTTTTTATGGCGAAAAAATAAACTTTAACCCAAAAGAAAAAAGTTTTAGTCGTTATATGTTTGGTGGAATTATTTTCGGATTAGGTTGGGCATTAGCAGGTGCTTGTCCAGGCCCCATGTTTACACTTGTTGGTGTTGGTTATCTTCCTATAATAATAGTTATCATAGCCTCAATAATTGGAACTTTTATTTATGGTCTAGTAAGAGATAAGCTCCCTCATTAAACTTTCTACACTACTAAAAACCCAAAAAAACTCAATAGTAATTATTAATTGGTACTACCCTACTCAAATAAGATCGGTTTTCTTTAGAGTGGAGGTGTTTGTATAAGTATGTGTAATAGTGAGGTTCTGGGTGTGTGATTTTAATAAAATATTATTAATTTTAAAATATATGACCGTTACTTATATTGTCTTTGACGATACAATTATTGCTTATAATTTTTAATAAATTCTATGGAAAATCTTACTAATTCTTCTATTCTTTTATAATCAAAATCACCATTAGAATCTTTAGTGATTAATTTAGAGCCCATTCCAACACAGGTAACACCAGCATTAAACCAAGCTTCTAAATTTTCTTTAGTCGGAGAAACTCCCCCTGTTGGCATTATGTTTGTCCATGGCTGAGGACCTTTAATAGCTTTCACAAACTCAAAGCCATAAGTGCCGCCGGGAAACAATTTGACAACCTCACAACCTAATTCTTCAGCTTTTGCTATTTCACTAAGTGAGCCACACCCAGGCGACCACATTACTTTTCTACGATTACAGTTTATTGCAATATCTTCTCTTAAAACTGGAGTAACTATAAAGTTAGATCCTAAACTCATGTATAAAGAGGCTGTTGCTGCATCTGTTACCGAACCAGTACCTAAAATCATTTCTGGAAATTTTTTAATTACAAATTTATTTAAATCCTTAAAAACTTCATGAGCAAAATCTCCTCTTGCTGTAAACTCTAGTAGTCTTGCTCCACCATTGTAGCAAGCGGTAACAACTTTTTTACATATTTCAATGTCTGAATTATAAAACAAAGGAACTAACCCTGTTTGATTCATTTTATTAAAAACCTCTATTCTTGTGAAATTTGCCATAATATTATCTTGCTACTCTTCCTGATGAATCTCCTTCTACTAATTTATTAACTTCATCTACAGTTACCAAATTAGCATCTCCCTTAATCGTATGTTTCAAACATGATGCAGCTACTGCAAAATTAAGAGCTTTTTGATCATCGTTCTGGAATTCTATTAAACCATAAATTAATGCACCCATAAATGAATCGCCCCCACCTACTCTGTCGACAATATCTGTAATTTGATATTGAGTACTTTTTAACATTGTAGTTCCATCATACATAACTCCAGCCCATGTGTTGTGTGAAGCTGATATAGAACCTCTAAGAGTTGTGATTACTTTTTTTGCTTTTGGGAATTTTTTCATCATTTGTTTACAAACTGAAAGAAAAGCTTCAGCTTTAACTTCTTCCCCCTGTGTTTGAACTGTTATACCTTCAGGCTTAATATCAAAGTGCATTTCAGCATCTTCTTCATTTCCAAGTATAATATCACAATAGGATGTTAATTCTGTCATAATATTTTCTCGTTGAGAGTTATTGCAATATTTCCAAAGTTTCGCTCTGTAATTAAGATCAGTGGAAATAGTAATTCCTTTTTTATGAGCAATTTTAACAGCCTCTAAGCATGCGTCAGCTGCAGATTGTGAAATAGCAGGTGTAATTCCTGTCCAATGAAACCATTCTACACCATCAAAAGCTTCATCCCAATCTATCATTCCTGTTTGGATTTCAGACATGGCAGAATGAGCACGGTCATAAACGACCTTACTACCACGACTTACAGCACCTGTCTCTAAAAAATAAATACCTAAACGATCACCTCCATAAATCATGAATTCAGTTTCAACACCTCTCTTACGCATTTCCATTTTTGCAGATTGACCAATGTCATTTTCAGGGATACGTGTTACAAATCTTACAGGGACTCCGTAATTTGCTAAAGAAATAGCAACATTAGATTCTCCTCCTCCATAAATTATGTCAAATGAATTAGTTTGAGAAAAACGTAAAAATCCAGGTGGAGATAAACGCAACATAATTTCTCCAAATGTTACAACTTTTTTCTTCATCTTTTTTCTATATATATTTAATTAATAATTAAATTCCTAATGCCTGACCACCACCAATTTGAATTGTTTCTGCAGTAATAAATGAAGCGTTTTTACTAGCTAAAAAAGATACTACTGATGCAACTTCCTCAGGTTGACCAAGTCTACCTAGCATAATATTGTTCTTCCAAGAAGCAAATACTTCTGGTTTAGTAGATTTAATTTGCGCATGAAATGGTGTGTCTATTGTTCCTGGTGAAACAGCATTTACTCGAATTCCATATTCAGCTAAATCCTTAGCTAATGCTCTAGTAATAGCGTGAACTGCCGCTTTTGAAGTTCCATATATACCTGCGCCTGGGCCGCCAGCATTCCAACCTGCATTAGATGTATAATTTATTATGGAGGGGTTCTGACTTTTTTTTAGAAACGGAATAGAAGCTCTTGATGTAAAAAAAGTTGAATCTAGGTTTAAAGCCATTACAGATCGATAGAATTCTGTTGTCATATCTTCAAATCTAGATCTACCTCCTAAACCTCCAGCATTATTTACAAGTACATCTATTTTTCCAAATTTATTTCCAATAAGATTTATATTTTCATTAACTGCATTTTCATCTGTAACATCAAATCCATAGTATTCTGCACTTATTCCTGAGGAAGTTAATTCCTTAACTAACTCTTCGCCCTTAACACTTTCAATTCCGTTTAGAATAACCGTATATCCTTCATGTCCTAATCTTTTTGCAACTTGGTATCCTATACCACCACTAGCTCCAGTAATTACAGCGACGTTATTTTTTAATTTACTCATATTTATTTATTAATTGATGTTTATTTATTTATTTGAATTGGCTTAATTTCTTTTATCAGTATGGTAACTGACAGTACTGATAAAGGAGCTAGGATAGCTAAAATTATAAATGCTGGAGTATACGAATCAACTGTTATAATCGGTATTAACCAATTCATAATAATTACTGAGACTGCACCAATACTACCACCCAAACCTGCAAGAGTTCCAACAGATTTATCATTAAGTAAATCGCTAGGAATAGTTTGTATGTTACTAATAGAAAATTGAAATCCAAAAAGAACCACAAAAACAAATGAAACAAACTTCTCTGGTGTATCTGCAAACAAAATAGCACAAATAATACCAACAAAAATTATTATTGCACCTATAGTAATTACTTTTTTTCTAGATCTATCTAATGAATTTTTTTCCATTAAATGCTTTACATACCACCCACCTGATAAACTTCCTATCATCGCACCTACATAAGGGAACCAAGCATAAAGACCAATTTCTTTTACATTAAAACCATATTGATCTGCTAAATAAATTGGCATCCAAAAAACAAAAAGCCACCAAATAGGCTCTATAAAAAATCGTGCAGAAATAGCACCCCATGCTTCTTTAATTGATAGTATTTCAATTACGCTAAGACTTTTAGTATCCTCATTAGTAATTGAATCATGACTATTGTCTTCTAGTATGTACTTTTGTTCCTCTTCTGTAATCCAAGGGTGATTTTTAGGTTTAGTTTTGTTAAAAATAAGCCAAGGTATTATCCATAAAAAACCTAATACACCTATTATAACAAAGGTCCATCTCCAATCATAAACCTCAAACAATTGTGATACTAATGGTGCCGCAACTATAGAACCAATTGCTGCTCCAGAGTTAAAAATTCCTTGAGCTAATCCACGTTCTTTGACTGGAAACCACTCAGCATTATTTTTAACAGCACCAGGCCAATTACCAGCTTCTGAAACTCCTAACAATCCTCTAAAGATTCCAAGGGATGCAGCTCCTTTTGCAAAAAAGTGAAGAACCGATGCCAAAGACCAGAAAAAAATAGATAAAACAAATCCAATTTTGGTTCCTACTTTATCATAAATTTTTCCTGAAATAAATTTACCAGCAGCATAGGTAATTGTAAAAATATTGATGATCCATGCATAATCTTCTTTTGTCAAACCTAAATCCTCACTCATCGCAGGCCACATAATTCCAAGAGCGGAACGATCAATATAATTGATTATGGTAGCTATACATACCAAGCTGATAATCCACCAGCGTAAACCGTTGATTTTCATAATTTATATTTAAAATGGAAGCAAACAATAAAACAAAAGCTAATGTGCGTTAGCTGATTTTTGTATTAGTGAATAATCCCTCTAATATTATATATTAGGTCTTGTACAAATATTGATACAAAACACTAAAGTGTTCTTTCATTTTTTCTTCAGCTAAGGACGAATCTTTCATCTTAATAGCATTAACAATAGCTTCATGTTCTTTAATTGCATTTACAGCCATATCTTTTTTACAAACATGATGTTTTTCAAATTCTGTGATAATTTGTGGTGTAATAGACAGCATTAATTGATCCAAAGAAGGATTATGACTTGCCTTAACTATGGCTAAATGAAACAATAAATCTTCTTCAACTGAATCTTCTCCAGCTAATGTTTTTTTACGGTAATCTGATAATGCCATTTCAATTTCATGTAAGTCTTCTTCATTACGTCGAGAAGCAGCAAATTTAACAGATTTAATTTCTAATAAAATTCTTGTTTCCACCAAGGATTTAAAATCTAGAGCAGGAAGACTAAGAATATGATTAATCATTCCGTTAAGAGCTATTCTTCCCAAATCAGCAACATATGTCCCACTCTGTTTCATGGATTTTAAAAGACCATAATGTTCAAGTTTTTGAATCGCATTTCGGATGCTTCCTCTAGAAACACCGAACCGTTCGGCAAGTAACCTTTCAGAGGGCAATTTATCACCTGGTTCTAAATTTTTTAGATTAATTAGTTCTTTAATTTGAGAAATAATAAAATTATCTCTGTTATCTAAACTATCTATCTCTATTCTTTCAACAATTTCTCTTTTCATACATAATCTGGTTAACCAAATTTAAATAATTTAATGTAAACACGAAAATTTTTATCTCACTAAAAAGAAGGTATTCTTGATTATAATTATCCGCATTCTCAATATAAAATTTAAATACATTCTTTTTAATTAATGTGATACTTCTAAACTATAGTAACTAACTTTTGCGTAAGATCCTTCATCACGAGATTGGAAATAGTTTCCTGCTTTGAAATAGTTTTCAAAAACTCCCCATTTATCAATATGAATTCCTTTGTAAACTTTGTATTCGTTTTTATTTAAAACTACCACAATCTTCCCCTTACTGACACGAACTTCTAACTCAAATTTTCTAAAACCAACTTCTTGATCAAAATTAAATCCATTATCATCTCCCCAAGCAATTTTATCTAACATATCCTCATAAGTTGAATTTAAATCTTTTAGAATCTTTGTTTTAATACGTACTTTACCATTATCCCAATAAATTTTTAATATGGGTGGTGCATTATTATCCTTTTGACCGATTAAATCACGCTGTTCATTAGAGAGTCTACCGTGAATTTGCATAATCATTATTTTATGATACTTTCCAGATGAATCTTTAGATACCTTATCAACAGAAAGTTTACCTTTCATTAAAGCACCTTGATCAAACTTCCAATTTATATTGTTGTTTCCAGGAACCATTTGTTCTCTTAATTCAGATCTTGAATATTTTGAATTAGGAGTTGTTGCTTGGGTTGGTTCAGCATAAAAAACAATAGCACCTCTTCTAGAATCCTTATACATATAAGAACTTAAATCAAGAATAGATTCGTATTCTAAAATCTCAGGATGTTCAACTACAAGTGGTTTACCATTTGATTTTTGAAATGGAACAGTTACAGACCAATTTGTTAAATCAATTTCAGGATGTTTTATACTCTTTTTTCTTTGTTTATTATTTTTTTTTAAATTCTCTTTTTTTTCTATTAAAATTTCTTGAGAATAAACTTGGGAAAAAGAAGCAAACAAACAGAAAAAAACAAGGGACATAACTATGTTTATTGTATTTATCTGCTTCACAAAAACAAAACATGATTTAAAAAAAAAAAATAAATTAATCAACCGGATAAACTTTTACATTATCTGCATAAGCCTCATCATTAGTAATGGAATACATCCAAATAGAAACTTTACCGTCTGCATTAGATGTAAACTGTTTTTTAATTACAGTAAAATTACCTTTACCATTAGCAATATCTCCAACGGCTCTAGCTAGTGGACCGTTGCTTGAACTAATAACTGCATTAGCACCATCATCAAAATGTCCATCTAAAATTTCAACAAGAATTCTATCTCCACCAGAAACATCAGTTTTATCAGTTTTAATAGCGTGGCTAAATTCAACATAATACTCACTATTTGGAGTAACTTCAATAGATTGATAAGCATATCTAGATGTCCCTGAAGATGAAGGGCCGTCTGAATTTGCTGAAGTAGAGCTGGTGTATTTAGCTCCCTTAGTTTTTGATGCTCCGGAAGGACTTCCGTCATAGTTATTAGGATCACCATCAGATGATCCATTATAAGGGTTTCTAGTTTGACTAGCCGGTGCAGAAAAACTAGACACTTTCCAGGGACCATAATCGCTATCTGTAAAATCACCATTTACAATTTCAGGTGTTACAGCTGCAGGTGCAGGAGGTTGTTTAACCTCAACCGTGGTTGAATATTTATTTGTAACATTTAATTTATCTGATGCAACTAGAGTTACTGTATAAGTTCCTTCTCCAGAATATATATTATCTGGTTCAAAGGATGTTGATGCGTTTCCATCTCCAAAATCCCAACTATAATCTGTTGCACTAACTGATTGATTTTTAAAAGAAACTGTTTTCCATTCATCGTCAGGACCCTCATTTTGAGATGCGCTAAAAGCTGCAACTGGTGGAGTCTTATCTGCAATTGAACCTGCTTCAGGATATATTTCATCCTCACAAGAAATAAATAAGCCAAAAGACAGTAACAAGACAAGCGTAGTAGTTGTTTTTAAAAACGATTTTGTGTTAAATTCTGTTATTGTTTTCATATTAATTTTTTTTATTTTACTAGTATCCAGGGTTTTGCGTTAATAATCCATTACTCAAATTGATTTCTCTTTGAGGAATTGGTAATAATAGATCTGATGAAGTAAAACTTGCTCCTAATGAAGAAGCAAATGCTGATAGAACGTTTTGCGCTTCACCCATTCGTATAAGATCAAACAAACGATGATTTTCAAACGCCAATTCTACTCGTCGTTCATCCATTAACTCTTGTTTAGTAATAACAGCATCGCCGTCGTCAGCTAATCCAGCTCTATTACGTACAGCGTTAAAGGATGTTAATGCTGCTGAGCTTGACGTTGAATCACTTCCAGCTAGAATAGCTTCTACATGTAATAGTAATATATCAGCATATCTTAAAACAATCCAATCATTTCCAGCTCTTGTAGGATCACTAGATGTAGCAGCAATTCCTAAAGATGAATCTCCATCAGGCAGATATTTAACAACCTGATTTTGAGTGTTTTGACCGCTATCTATCCTGTAAGAATACATGGTTCGATCGCCGCCCATCTCATCAAGTGCTGATTTTACATCATTAGTTAGGTAATTCACTCCTGATGTTCTACCAACAGCATTAAGCCATTCTGCAGAAAAATTTTGACTTTCTTGAGAATCAGGTACATAACCAACAGCAAAAATAATTTCTCCATTACCTTCATTGTAAAATATATCTTTAA
>Ga0307995_1001694_pt1 | contig 13514 bp, 11 predicted proteins | sample EllFjometagen262_FD_203132 | JGI IMG/M metagenome (GOLD analysis project Ga0307995, IMG submission 203132) | Marine microbial communities from Ellis Fjord, Antarctic Ocean - #262 | ecosystem: Environmental > Aquatic > Marine > Unclassified | place: Southern Ocean | collected 2014-11-02
TCGAGCGGGAGAATGAATTCATGGACACTAGCTCGGTGCATTTTATTACTACCAACGATTCAGAAACCCAGGTCATAGGCACCTGTTCGATTAGCAATATTGTTCGCGGTGTTTTTCAATCCTGCCATATGGGTTATTCGGTGGACAAAAGCTTCGAGGGCCAGGGAAGAATGCAGGAGCTCGCGGAACATACGATCGAGTACGTGTTCTCCGAATTTCGACTGCACCGAATAATTGCTAATCATATGCCACAGAACAAGCGCTCTGAGGCGCTGCTGAAAAGACTCGGCTTCGAGCGCGAAGGCTATGCGAAACGTTTTCTGAAGATAGACGGTGAATGGGAAGATCATGTTTTGAACTCTCTGATCAACAAGAACTACGTTGGCTGACCTAAGCAGGTACTGCAAGGAGTGAGAGGGCGAGGACATGGCATGTCTAAAAGTGTAAGCGTTAAGCTAACAGCGGATAGTTTCGGATCGGGGTATATCTAGCTCCTTCTGGTAGAGTCTCAGAACGGAAAAGTTGAAAGGACTCGACGATCAAATTTCCCCACGCCTTATTGCAGTAAGCTTCTAGTCGCGCCGTAAGCTCAGACCTTCCCCCGGCTTGGAATCTCGCGAGCGTAATATGCGGCAAGAATTTCATTTCTTCTATAGGGTATCCGAGAAATGTGAATGCCTCATTCAGATTGCTCACAAATTGACTCAGTGCATCATTCTCTTCAATACCCATGTACAGGGAATTTTTGAAGAATCCTATGCCGCGAAATTTGAGATTGAGAGTTGCTTGTTTGGCGCTCTGATTTCGTAGAATCGAATCCAGTAGTCCTACTTGATCAGTATCTACGCTGCCTACAAATTTCAGCGTGATGTGTAGATTCCCGGTAGGCACTAATCGCAATCTGAATTCCTCGTTACTCGCGAAGCCTTCCAGTTCATCAACTAGCGGCCATGCGGCCTCAGTAAGGGGAGAGGCGATGGCTACAAAGCAGCGTAGGGTCGTAGTTGTCGGATTTTCGATCATTTCTGCAATTCTACCGAGCTTTATCCGTGCTGTCTCGGGAGGCCATGCATCGCAATTGCGGGCGATATCGAATAAAATCCTCGGTCCTTCGGACATTTGCCTCTGCCGAAAGATGAATCCAAATTAGCTTATTGAGCTGAACAGCTGAGCAATAAAAATGACATCACACTCTGAACATCTAGCAGAAGCGAATGCCGAACTGGGCCTGTTGAAGCGGCAGGTGATGGTTGCTTGTTCTTATATAAAGGGGAAGTGCTCAACCGGTGAAGGCTTCGATGGAAAGCTATTGGATGACTGGCAGCTTCCCAGCTACGAATTGGCCTTCTGCATGGCGGAGCTGTCTGCTGCAGCGGCATTTAGTGATTACGCACAGAAATTGACCGCACAGAAATTTACCCAGCAGCTTGCACTGAGCTTTTGTGCGGAGACATTGCAGAGCGTTCTAAATCGCCTAGTCGCCCGGGCAGCTGACGTCGGCCTAGACAGAGAAAAGTTATTGGACATTCATGTGGGAACTGTCTACAGGAAGTTACTGGATACCTACGCGAGCACGAAATTCCTATCGAACTTAGGCGGCGAGATAGTAGAAAACGACATCAAACGCCTGCCTTCATTACTGAGCGAAGAGAAGGAGCTCGTACGGGAAACGTTTTACCGTTTTGCCAATGAAGAAGTGATGCCGCTTGCCGAACAGATCCATCGCTTTGATGAAGACATTCCCGACTCGATCCTCCAAGGCGCAGCAGAACTAGGTTGCTTCGGTACCTGTATACCGGAACGATTTGGTGGACTCCAACCAGATGATCGCCCAGACAGTCTTAGCATGATCGTTGTGACAGAAGAACTATCCAGAGGCTCCCTAGGCGCAGCAGGTAGTTTGATAACAAGGCCGGAGATAGCTGCACGCGCTCTGCTTAGTGGCGGAACCGAGCAGCAACAACAGAAGTGGCTTCCTCTACTTGCAGCAGGGAAAATGCTCTGCGCGATTTCTATCACTGAACCCAATACCGGCTCTGATGTTGCTGCTGTTTCTCTCAAAGCAACTCGAACCGAGAACGGATGGCTACTTAACGGCAGTAAGACATGGTGTACCTTTGCGGGGAAATCAGAGTTGCTTGTCGTGTTGGCGCGCAGTAACAACGACCGCTCACTAGGTCATAAAGGACTTAGTCTGTTTCTAGTAGAAAAACCGTCGTTCAGCGGCCATAACTTTGAGCATGCGCAGTCGGATGGCGGCTCTGTAACCGGGAAGGCCATTGCAACTATCGGCTATCGTGGCATGCATTCCTATGATTTATTTTTCGAAGATTTTTTCGTGCCAGCTGAGAACCTTGTTGGTGAGGAAGCGGGCGAAGGGAAGGGGTTCTATTTCACCATGGCGGGTTTCGCTGGAGGAAGAATCCAGACAGCTGCTCGCGCGACAGGCGTTATGCAGGCTGCATTCGAGCGAGCGCTGGCCTATGCAAAAGACAGAAAAGTATTCGGTAGCGCTATCGCTGATTACCAGCTCACTCAGGTTAAATTGGCTAGGCTGCTGGCGACGCTTACAGCGGCGCGACAATTTAGCTATGCAGTAGCGGAATTAATGGATGATGGTGCCGGTCAGATGGAGGCTAGCCTCGTGAAATTGTTTAGTTGTCGCGCTGCCGAGATGCTATGCCGTGAGGCATTACAGATTCATGGGGGCATGGGCTATGCAGAGGAATCGGCGGTAAGTCGCCTTTTCGTGGACGCTCGCGTACTCTCTATATTTGAAGGTGCGGAAGAAGTTCTGGCAATTAAAGTTGTCGCTCGAGGATTGATCGAAGAATCTGCCTGAGACTCTTGGTCAAAATCAGTTTTAGTCGATGTGCAAGATCAATGGGAAAGTAGAGTAATGACATTCGATCCTGAGAAGTTGTTGAGCAAGGACTTTCCTACGGTCCAACAAACCTACACGGCCAAAGACTGCATGTTATACGCTCTGGGTGTGGGCATGGGAATCGATCCGTTAGATGAGGAAAGCCTGCGTTTCGTCTATGAAGAGAACTTGAAAGTATTGCCGAGTCAATCGGTAATGATGGCGCATCCTGGCTTTTGGGCGAAGGAAGATGACACAGGGCTGGATTGGGTCAAGGTATTGCATGCGGGACAAGAAATAATCATGCATAAGCCATTCCCAAACGAAGGTACCGTCGAAGCGAAAACTCGTATCACTCGCGTAACGGATAAGGGCGAGCGTATAGGAGCGCTAATCGTTTCGGACAGAGTAGTTAGCGATGTCGCTACAGGAGAAGATATCTGTACGCTCGTTACAACTATATTGGCCAGAGGAGACGGGGGGTTTGGTGGAGAACGCAAAGCGACTCCGAAGACCGACATCATACCTAAGCGCGAGCCAGATAGTGTTTGTGATTTGCCCACGCTGTCGCAGCAGGCTCTTATCTATCGCTTATCAGGTGACTTCAATCCACTCCATGCCTCGCCCGCAGTAGCAAGAAACGCAGGATTCAAGTCGCCGATTCTGCACGGTCTTTGTACGATGGGTGTTGCGACGCATGCGCTAATAAAAAGCTGCTGCGACTATGACACTTTGCGATTCAAACGTATGCGGCTTCGTTTCTCGGCACCTTTCTATCCCGGAGAAACACTCCGCACTGAGATCTGGCGGAACGGAAACGAAATGGCATTTCGCTGTAAGTCTTTAGAGCAGGACAAAGTTGTAATCAACAACGGTTATCTTCTAGTCGAATAATTTCGATCAGAATAGTTCCGAAAACTCACCTTGAATAAATTGTGGAGCACACTTGCAAGCCTTACTAAGTGGAATGCGTGTAGTCGAAGGGAGTGCTTTCATAGCTGCTCCCTCCGGTGGTATGACTTTGGCACAACTCGGAGCGGATGTTATTCGCTTCGATCAGATTGGCGGCGGCATCGACTACCGTCGCTGGCCAGTTACTAACAAAGGCAAGAGTCTGTATTGGCACAGCTTGAACAAAGGTAAACGCTCTTTCGCCGTCGACTTCCGCAAACCCGAAGGAAAGGAACTAATTACGCAGCTCATCTGTGCTGATGGTGAAGACGCTGGCATCTTTCTGACAAATTTCCCTGCGAAAGGTTGGCTTGCTGACACGGCCCTGCGCGAGCGGCGTCAGGATCTTATCTATCTCAATCTAACCGGTGATCGCCACTGCGGCAGTGCCCTGGACTACACGGTTAACAGCAAGGTGGGATTGCCGTTTCTTAGCGGAGATGGAGAGAATCCCAGTAATAACCCCTTCCCAGCCTGGGATGTCATAGCGGGTCAACACATTGCCCTAGGCTTGCTTACAGCCGAGCGGCACAGAAGAATTCATGGCCAAGGGCAGTTCATACGGCTCGCGCTAGCGGATGTCGCGCTGGCGACTATGGGGCATCTTGGCTATCTAGCCGAGGCAGAAGTGAACAAGGAGTCTCGAGCGCCTGTCGGCAACCACGTGTTTGGCAGCTTTGGCCATGACTTCAAGTGCAAAGATGGCGAGCGCGTAATGATAGTTGGAGTCAGTCCGAATCAGTGGAATGCCATAGTGCGAGTCACCCAGACCGAGGCACAAGTCGCTGAGCTGGAAGCGAGTCTAGACCTCAATTTTAGCAACGAGGGAGATCGCTTTAAGGCGCGCGAAAAATTGAAGGAACTCTTTCAGCCCTGGTTCACTCAGAGAGATTCGCATGCTGTGCACCAAGCGCTCGATCAGGCATCGGTTTGCTGGGGTCCGTATCAAACGATACAGCAACTCGTCCAGTCCGATAGCGACTGCAGCGTTGATAATCCACTGTTCGAAAAAGTAGAGCAGCCGGGTATCGGTGAGTATCTAATGCCATCGAATCCACTAAACTTCGAAGGCTTGGGAAACATTCCGGTGACGCCTGCGCCGGTGCTCGGCCAGCATACCGATGAGATTTTGAGTGATACGCTCGGCCTTTCGGGAAGTGAGATTGGCAAGCTACATGATAGCGGTGTAGTGGCTGGCCCAAGCGCTTAAGGTGGTTTTTTAGGTAGCCCAGCCACCCGCCAAAGGAATTATCTGTCCTACCATATGGCTGCAGTCTTCACGCGAGAGGTAGGCGGCAAGTTGTGCCGTTTCGTTTGCCGCGCCGATTTTTCTCGTGGGTACATTACGTTTTACATGCTCTAGAAACTTTTCGTTCTCGAGAATATCGTCTGGATAGTAGGTATTGTTGTTGATGTAATTCTGCGCGATTGCATTTACCTGAATATTACTGCGTGCCAACTCTAGCCCAGCCGCTTTTATGAAACCGTTCTGTGCGCCACGTGCCGCACAGTAGGCGGCATTATTTGGGATGCCACGCAGCGGAGCGGCACTCGTTATCGCGATAATCTTTCCGTGCTTTCTCTCCAGCATCTGCGGTGTGACTGCACGCACGAGATACATCAGCGGATGTACTAGCGAATCGAAAAGTAGATTCCAATTTTCGTTGTCAATGTTTTGCACCGGTCCCGTCATCGGCGGCTCGGCAAGATTGGCAACGAGGATGTCGATGTCACCTGCGCTGGCAACTAGTTCGTTAACTTCCTGCTCGCTGCGCATTTCCGCCGGCTCGGCGATCACATTGATATCAAGCTCTTCAAACTTCTCCTTGATCGCCTCGCCCATGTATCGATCGCAGCAAGTTACTAGCGCGGTTCTTGTCGGCATCATCCAGCCTCATTCTCATTCGAGTTCATTTGAATTAGGTGTAACACAAATTGCTCTAAGGTCTCGTAGGGCTGGCAACCAACAACGACTAAATCATTGCCGTAGAATGTCGGCACGCCCGTGACACCAGCTTCACGAGATCGCTGCCAGTCTGCATCGACAGCTTCACGATATTCACGGTCAACGATTACACGCCGTGCCTCATTCCCGTCCAGGCCCACGGATTCGGCGATGGTGACTAACTCATCCACATCGCCAATATTCTTGTTGCTTACAAAGTACGCTTTATACAGGGCATCATGTATCGCCTCGCCACCTGGTTTGCTGTCGGCCCATTTGCCCAGTTCCTGCGCGAGTCGGCTATTGAATGTATGAGTGCGCTCACCGTATTCCAGCCCAGCCTCAGCCATCAGTGCCTTCATCCGTTCACGCATAGGAGCGAGATCGCGGCCGGCAAACAGCTCAGCCAGCGATTTCCCCTCCTGCGGGGTGTCAGGATGCAGTGGAAAATGAATCCAACGGATAGTGACTGGATAATTCTGCTTTAGCTTTTCAATACTCACGGTACTGAGGTAACACCAAGGTCAAATGTAGTCGGTGAATACGTCTAGAACAAGTTCACTCATTGTTTCTTCCTTTTAATCTAGTTCAATGTGCCTGAAAATAGCCCCCAAACACACCAATATCGCGGCAATGGGGTATACTAATCGCCAGTTTTAGGCTCTACTCAGCCATTCTATGACGGCTGAATTCCAGAGAAAACAGTTAATACCAGAAGCGAAGAATTTTATAAATAATACAAGAAAATCAGTAGGTTAATGAGGTTTAAGTTTATGCGAAAACTAGTTACATCGGTTGCAACCGCAGCCATACTACTCGTACCACAACTAAATTTGATGGCGCAGAGCGATGAAGCTCTGGCTGTCATGGTCCCCGGCGGCGGAACCTATAGCCGCCCGATCACCACCGATTCGGCCGAGGCACAGGCATTCTTCGATCAGGGGCTGAGAATGGCATGGAGCTTCTACTTTCCAGAGTCCATCGCCTCGTATCAGGAAGCGGCACGTCTGGACCCAGATAGCCCAATGCCTCACTTCGGACTAGCGCACGCAGCGGGTCCAAACCCGAACAGTCGCTATGCGAGCCTCCCGGATGATCCACAGGGCGCCGGTCTTGCAGCTATACGCAGAGCGCTGGCGCTGGCCAACAACGGCAGCCTGCGCGAGCGCGACATGATCAATGCGCTTTTTGTTCTCTATAACAAGGACGCCATTCCTGATACTAGAGAAAGAGACTTTGCCTTCGTCGATGCCATGCGCAATCTGCATGACAAGTATCCAGACGATGCAGACATCGCCACTATCTTCGGTGAGTCTTATATGAATACAACGCGCTGGGACTATTGGGAGGCAGATGGTGCGGCCAAGCCGGGAACAGCAGAAGCACAGGCGGCTTTCGAGTCTGCAATGCGCTCGGAGCCTAATCACCCCGGTTCGAACCATCTCTACATTCACTTGATGGAAGCGTCCGCTCAGCCTGAGCTTGCTATGCCAGCCGCTCAGAAACTTGAAGCGACAGTGCCGATCTCCGGTCACATGGTGCATATGCCCGGACACATCTATCTGCGAGTCGGTGAGTACGAGAAGGCAATCGACATCAATGAGAGATCTCAAATTGTGGATGCTCAATTCGCTGAAATCTGGGGAGATACTAATTTCCCGTTGATCGGCACTTATCCACTGTCACATAAAATACACAAGGGTCATGCATTGGACTTCGTGCGCTACGCAAACTTGCTTCAGGGCAATTATGCAGCCTCGTCTGAAGCGGCGGTACGTAATGCCGGAAATACTGAACCTGATATAACCAGCGGATTGAAGAACATAGCCCATACCTGGATTACGGATAAGGTATTTGGCAAGTGGGACAAGATTCACGCAGACAATGAAGTGAATAGCCAGTATGAGGCTCCTTATCTTAAGGGTATGTGGAGTTATGTGATGGGCAGTGCCCACGTAGCTAAAGGTCACATGGGTCCGGCAGAAGCGCAGCTAGCAATTCTCCAAGCTCAGATAACGGCCGATGGCGTGGATGATAACGGCGTGGGACCAACTCCGGCATCACATGTTTTGAATCTGGCTTCTCATGCTCTCAATGGTGAGATCGAGGAAGCGAAGGGCAATCTTGATGCGGCGGTCATGCATTACAATGTAGCGATACAGCTACAAGACTCGCTAAACTACACCGAGCCACCGGACTGGTCACAGTCTATTCGTCTCTATCTAGGAGCGGTACTCCTTGATGCTGGTCGTGCAGTTGAAGCAGAGGAAGTTTATCGGAAAGACCTAGAGTGGAATCGGCAGAATGCTTGGGCTACGTTCGGTCTATCTCAAGCGCTTGAAGCTCAGGGCAAGACTCAGGAAGCGATCATAGTCGAAAGACAATTTCAGTCTTTCTTCCGCAACGCAGACGTTGAGATCACACGCTCACGTTTGTAGTCGCAATGATTGCTAGCTAGGTAATAAGAAACAGTGCCGAAGTAGTTTTAGATTTTTCGGATACACCGAAGCTAGTCACGCTAAACAAAAAGCCAAGAGATTCTACATCCTCTTGGCTTTTTGCATTCTTACAATAGAAAGCATAAACAGTAGAAAAATTAAAAGAAAAGGGGAATTCTCATGTTGTTGTTAAACAAGTCTCGTCTCACCGATATATCAATTCTTGGGCTCGTGCTAATAGTGTTTGCTGGCAATGCATTTGCGCAGGATCACTTCAATGCAAAGGGGTCGGAGCCAAGCAGCTTTACGTCGCAGCTACAGAGTGAACTCCGTAATAGCCTGCCCTTCGATGATCAGCGTGACTTCGAGGAGTCTCGACGCGGTTTCATAGCAGAGCCCGGCTCAAGACAAATTCTCGCCGAGAATGGTCGTGTCGTCTGGGATATGACGCGCTACGACTTCCTTCTTGAAAACAAGAACTTCGATAGCATTCACCCATCGCTACAGCGACAAGCCACGCTGAATATGAACTTCGGTCTCTATGAGGTGGTACCCGACTTCATCTATCAGGTGCGAGGATTCGATCTAGCCAATATGACGTTAGTGAGGGGCGACACGGGTTGGATACTATTTGATGTACTGCTTACTTCACAGACTGCCGCGGCAGCGCTGCGTCTTGCGAACGAGCAGCTAGGCGAACTGCCAGTGCGTGCTGTCGTGTATTCGCATTCGCATATCGATCACTTCGGCGGTGTTCGCGGTGTGATCAGCGAGCAAGACGTGCAATCGGGAGCGGTGCAGGTGATCGCTCCATCAGGGTTCATGGAAGAGGCGATCGCCGAGAATGTGTATGCAGGCAATGCAATGTCACGGCGTGCAGGCTTGCAGTATGGGCGCGGCATTCCTTCAGGGCCTTTTGGACAAGTCGACTCTGCTATTGGCAAAGCACTCGCCGCAGGAACGACAGGACTAATTGCGCCTACCTTGGTCATTGAAGATAGCTATGAAGAACACGTCATCGATGGTGTGCGCATGGTATTTCAAAATACACCTGGCACTGAAGCGCCAGCAGAGATGAATACTTGGTTTCCAGATCAGAAAGTGTTTTGGGCGGCGGAGAACATTACGGCGACAATACACAATGTCTATACGTTACGTGGCGCGCTGGTAAGAGATGCGTTGCAGTGGTCGAAGCAAATCAACGAGGCACTGTACAGATTCGGTCGAGAAGCAGAAGTTTTGGTCTCTTCCCATAACTGGCCGCGCTGGGGGAATGAGCGAATCCAACAGGTTATGCGCACGCAGCGTGATGCCTATGCGAATCTGAACAATCAGGTTTTGAATTTGGCTAACCAAGGTGTAACGATCAACGAGATTCACAACGAATATAAAGTGCCTGATAGTTTGGCGCAGCAGTGGAGTGCGCGTCAGTACCATGGCTCAGAGTTCCATAACTCTCGGGCTGTATTGAACCGCTATCTCGGTTACTGGGATGGCAACCCCGCGACACTTGCGCCGCTTTCACCTTCAGACTCTGCTCCTCTGTATGTAGAAATGATGGGTGGAGCGACGGCTATTATTTCTCGGGGGCAGGCACTACATGATGCGGGGCAGTATCGCTTGGCGATGGAAATTCTCAATAAACTGGTTTATGCGGAGCCATTCAATACCGAGGCCAAAGACCTGCTTGCTTCCGTCTTCGAGCAACTCGGCTATCAATACGAGAGCGCAAGTATGCGCAATGTCTTTCTCTCTTCGGCGCAGGAGCTTAGGAACGGCGCTCCCGCCGTGGCTGCAGCGCGGGGCACGAGCCCTAGCCTGGCTAGAGCCATGACCACTACTCAATGGTGGGACGCGGTTGCAACTAGAGTCGATAGCAGTCTCGCTGATGGGATGAATTTTACGATTAACTTTAGCTCCCCGGATACGCAGCAGAATTTTGTCGTGGAAATGAGTGGCGGCACACTTTCCAATATTGAAGGCTATTTGTCTGACGAGGCTGACGTAACAATTACCATGGATCGAAGTGATCTCGAGACGGTTATCATGGGGCAGGAGACGCTCGGTTCGCAGTTGCAGGCCGGTGTAGGAACGCTGGCAGGAAATCAGGCAGTTCTGCTGCAACTCTCGTCCGTGCTAGTGATATTCGATTCCAGCTTCGAGGTTATGCCGGGAACGGGAAATTAGTAGAAGCATGGCATTCGGGCTACACTGAAAAAAAATGAAAATACCTCGAGGGAGAAGCATGAGACGACTCGTTAAACCATTACTGCTATTAGCGGCAGCCAGCCTTATTGCTGGCGTTCAGGCGCAAGACACGCAGCAGCCAAACTTCATCGTTATCATGGCGGATGATCTAGGTTATGGTGACCTAGGCATCTACGGCTCGCAGCTCATAAAAACGCCGAACCTTGATCGCATGGCCTTGGAAGGTGCAAGGCTCGATAGTTTCTATTCCAGCGCAAACGTCTGTACCGCAGCTAGGGGTGGCCTCCTAACAGGCCGCTATCCGATTCGTCTCGATCTAGTAAGCGATGTTGCACGACCAACCAACAACGTTCACCTAGCCGCCGAAGAAATCAGCCTGGCCGAAGCGCTAAAGCCTCTCGGCTATCAGACGGCTCTGTTCGGTAAGTGGCATCTAGGCAGTCGAATGGAGTGGTCACCACTTACTCAGGGTTTCGATGAATACTTCGGAGTACTGCATAGCAACGACATGACGCCTCTGGAACTCTATCGCCAAGATCAGATGATTGAGAATCCCGTAAATCAGAACACATTGACGGAACGCTACACGAATGAGGCGATTCGTTTTATCGAGGAGAATCAAGACCACCCGTTCTTCCTCTACATGCCGCATACATTTCCGCATGTGCCTCTGTATGTGTCGAACCAATTTAGTGGTCAGTCTGATGCCGGCCTGTATGGCGATGTGGTTGAGACTATCGACTGGAGTGTGGGCGAAGTATTGGCCACATTGGAAAGGCTAGGTTTGGAAGAGAATACGATCGTTATTTTTACCTCGGACAATGGGCCGTGGTTCGAGGGAAGTCCTGGGCCATTTCGTGATCGCAAAGGTAGCTCTTGGGAAGGCGGGCAACGTGTTCCTTTCATCGCAAAGTGGGTTGGCACGATTCCGGACGGATTAGTATCGAACGAGCCGGCAATGAATATCGATATCTTTCCAACGTTAGTGAAATTAGCAGGAGGCGATTTGCCTACGGATCGGCCAATTGACGGCAAAGACATTTTACCGATGCTAACCGATGGGGCGACATCACCCCATGAGGTGCTCTATCTGTTCGATAGGGATCGAATCGCCGGTGTGCGTAGCGGGCAATGGAAGCTCGTAGTTGAGTCACAATACAGAGCTGCCGTACCCAGCTTCGACAATCCAGATTCTTACTACGGGCCCAATGGTTTGCTATTCGATGTGCAGCTAGACCCGTCGGAGACTTACAGTTTTACGCGTGAATTTCCGGAAGTTGTCGAACGGATGCGTGTGCTACTTATTGAAGGACAAAAAGAATATGGCAGTACCGTATTAGAAAACATGTGGAACCGTCCGGATTAGTCCCGACAGTAGTATGAATGGCAAGTTAGAACGAGAACCTAAAGAAGAATAAGAAGTTCAGATGTCAGACGAAAATAGTAAATCACTCACGTTGTCGGTCAGAAAGCTGCGCAAGTCCTTCGGCCCCGTCGAGGTCTTACATGGCATCGATCTGACGCTTCGCGGCGGAGAAGTGCATGCGATACTCGGCGAGAACGGCGCCGGAAAATCTACACTAGTTAAAATCCTCGCCGGATTCGAACAGCTCACTGGTGGTGAATTGCGCATCAGCGACGATAGCGGTAATTCTAAAAGAATTGATGTTTGGAACAACGCGATCGCTGAACAGGCCGGCGTCGTGCTAATTCACCAGGAGTTTAATCTCGCCGAGCAACTGACCGTGGCAGAGAATATATTTCTCGGCAATGAGATAAAGGGTCGCGTATTTCTCGACAAGAAGACTATGCGGAGCAAAGCACAGGAATATTTGGACATACTTCGCAGTGATATAGACCCAGATGCCTCTGTCGATCAGCTCCCTGTCTCGGCAAAACAGATGGTGGAGATCGCGAAGGCTCAGGCAAAGAATGCTCGTGTACTTGTCCTCGACGAACCTACCGCAGTGCTCACGCAACAAGAAAGTCAGGTGTTGTTTGAACTCATCGATCGTTTTCGCAAGGAAGGTGTGGCGATCGTCTTCATTTCGCACAAGTTAGATGAGATCGAGCAGATAGCAGATGTGATCACAGTTCTTCGGGATGGTGAGTTAGTGGGCAGCTATCCTGCTGCTGATTTGAGCAAGGACGACATGGCGAGACTGATGGTGGGTAGAGAGCTAAGCTCTCTCTTTCCGGAGATGCCCGAGGTTCCAGTCGCGGCGGAAATAGTTCTTCGAGTTGATAATCTGCTATTACAAGGCAATTCAGCGCCCAGTAGCTTCGAATTGAGAAAAGGTGAAGTCCTCGGTTTCTCTGGGCTTGTTGGCTCCGGCCGCACAGCGCTGATGGAAACCGTTCTTGGATTAAGAAAGGAAGCAAAGGGAAACAGCGGCTGTGTCGAGCTACGTGGCGAGCGCGTCGATTTCAAGCAGCTGTCGACGGCGCGCGATAAAGGCGTCGCCTATCTCACGAAAGATCGCAAAGATAGCGGTCTTCTGCTGGGAAAAGGATTAACTTTTAACTTCTCTCTATTTTCGCTGCATAAAATATCGAAATTGCTGATCGATACGAAGTTAGAAAAAATAGCCTTCGAGAAGGCTATCGAAACGTTTGATATCCGCATGAAGGATAGATCTATCGCGGCGGGAAATTTGTCCGGCGGAAATCAACAGAAGCTACTGCTAGCCAAGATCCTAGAGGCCGAGCCAAGCATCATCATAATAGACGAGCCCACTCGCGGCATCGATATAGGAACAAAGAGCCAGATCTACTGCTTTATCGCTGAGCTAGTTGCGTCAGGACATTCGTTGATACTTATCTCTTCCGATATCACCGAAGTTATCGGCCTTTCTCATCGCGTGGCCGTGATGTATCACGGAGAAATAAGCGGTGTGCTAGAGGGCAACGAAATCGAAGAACACGAGATCATGCGCTATGCCACAGGCTTGAAAAACAAGTTGTCATATCACGATCAATTAGAAAGCGGAATATCTAATGCCAAAGCTTGACCTAAAAACAGCCGGACCCTTTATTGCACTCGTCGTGGTTTTTATCATCGGTGTATTAGTAAACGACGCATTTCTTAGCAGCGGTAATCTGAGTAATA
>Ga0307995_1001696_pt1 | contig 13499 bp, 9 predicted proteins | sample EllFjometagen262_FD_203132 | JGI IMG/M metagenome (GOLD analysis project Ga0307995, IMG submission 203132) | Marine microbial communities from Ellis Fjord, Antarctic Ocean - #262 | ecosystem: Environmental > Aquatic > Marine > Unclassified | place: Southern Ocean | collected 2014-11-02
GCCGCAGGATCTGCCATTGGAACTCTACTGACCTCCAACTTAGGTGGCACAGTCCTTGGTAAACTCTTCGGTGGATAAACAAATGGAGACTTATAAATGAAAATAACAGCACAAGCTATTCGTAGTATTGAACCCCTAATTGGGGCCACTAAGTATGTTCCACCTTCTAATGGATTAATGAATAAGGTTAAACCTTCTAAGACGGAAGAAACTCCACAGACAGCCATAGCAGGTTATGTACGTAACATCAGAAGTAAGAGAGCCTAATATGAATGAAACATTTGAAGCACCTATTCCCGGACAGTCTTTAACTGGGGAGCCGGGGTCAAAGCCGTGGGAGCAACCTCCTAAGTATAATACAGTGGAGGAGGCTATAGACTTCTATATTGGTAAGCTATCCAACATGGACATTAGTATGGATCTATTTGAGTCCATTGATGATGGGTTACCTATTACCACTGCTGTAGACTTAGTATTATCAGGTGGTGGTATGGATGGACTGCACACAATGGATGTGGCTACACTAGCAGCACCTGTTATTGCAGAGTTTATGGTAGCTGTCTGTGAGAAGTTAGACTTAAACTATACTATGGAAGGTGAAGAAGACAAGAAAGTAAACCCCTCTCAGTTAGCTAGAGCAATGGATGATATAAGTGGTAATTATATGAACCCTGAAGTAGAGGAAGAGGTGGTTGAAGAAGAAGAGATGCCACAATCAATGGGTTTAATGGCTAGAGGAGTTTCATAATGGGTTTTAACTTAGGATCATTTGGTGCAGGCTTACTTACTGGTGTAGCGGATACTGCAGTAAAGCAACGGAAGGATATAGATAGCCGTATTGATAAATACCTAGACTTTGGTGTGCAACGTGGTACCGCAATAATGGATGAACGTAAGGCCGAGCGTAAGAAACTTACCCAGTTGGGTAACCAGCTTAAGCAGCGTTCTTTATCCAATGATCAAATCTCTTCCCTACTAGAGGGGGGTGTAGAATCTGCTACTCAATTCTTGACAGCTATACACACAGTAGAGAGGGGCTTACCAGCGGGTGAATCCTATGATGCGGGTGCTTTAGTTACTATGGAAGGTAAGGAGTCGGGTCAGACATGGCAGGACTATGTAGATAAGCGAATCATGGGTACTGTGGACACCTCAGATGCATTTGCTGGTTCAGGTATTAAATCCTCTGGTAGGTCTATACTGGGCAACATGTTTGGCATAAAAGATACAGGTGCTGTTAGTCAAGATGACGTTAGGAATAGAGCTAGTATGGTAGGTGGAACTATGGGTTACTCTTTACAGGAGTCCCTCGCAGCTTCTCAGGGTAGCTTTATTAGACAGGCAGATGATGAAGTAAGGGTAGGTCTAGTTCGTTTGGCTGGTGATCCAGCAGCCCAACAGCAGCTACTCAACTTTAAGCAAGACTATCAACGTGGTAACTTGCAGATAACACAGCTGTCTAACCTTATAAAAACAGGTGTTCTTAATGAAGAAGCAGCTGTAGGTAAACGTGCTTTTGAGAAGCATAAAAGAATCTATGACACAAAACTATTGGATTATGAAATAACTAATAACATGGGAATCCAAGCCCTTCAAATTCAGCACGACACTATGGTAGCAGAGGCAATAGGAGCAGGAGTTCCTAAAACTTTTGAGGGCGCTCAGATTTACTTTACTCTGGCACTGAGGGAAGAACTAGCTAAAAGGCCAGAAGAACAAGAGCCGTGGAAGATAAAGAATCTTCAGAAAGATAAGTTGGAAGTGGATATTGCATTTGCTATGTTCCAGTCACAGAAAAGTGCAGGCAGTGGAAGTAATCCTTATACTCATAGTATGTTAACATCAGTGTATAAGGCCGCTGAATCTACTGCTATGTATGCGACCTTTGGTTCAGATAAGATAGGAAGGTATATCTATGATACGGCTAACCAGAGGTGGGACGTAATAAACCCAAATAACTTAACTCATGCAGCGGCCTTACAGGTAGTTAAGGAACAGGTAGCAGAAAATTGGATAGACATTATGGAGGGTCAGAAAGCTTATGGGCCAGCCTACCAACTACTTAGGGCCGTTCATATGCAGAATGTTCCCGGTGGAGAGACTCAATTACAAAGGATTGCAAGGGAGGCAGCAGAATCTACAGATGGAGTAGAACCTGAAGTAATAATTGAGAAGAACATTGTGCCAAATATAGTTGAAAATACGGAGTTAGGTAGTAGGCTAAACCCTATACATCAAAGCACTTTGGGGGATGATGATAGACCTAATGATGATCTATGGTACGTAGTAAAGGAAAATATAAAGGGGGAGATAGTTGAGTCTTCTATCACAGGTTTAGAATTTAACATACAACGGGACGCTCAGATAGAAGCCGATGAAACATCCCTACTGGATACTATTACGCCTAGACCCCTTGACAGACGTACAGGCGAAGCGACTCCATTAAGTGAGTTGGGCTATTCCGTTGCTAACTCCTACGCATACGGTATTGTAGAGGATGCAAAAGGTTTTATACGAGAGGGTGATAAGGTTAAAATAGCTGCCTTACTAGACCTGATTAAAGATATGCCTGATAAATTAAATAGCAGAGCTTCCGTGGCTAAGAATAAGTTGAATAGAGCAATTGCATTACTGACTGCTGCCAGTAAATAGGAGTAATGATGACAGGACTAGCCCGTGATTTTGTGTATGAAAGGCCCGAAGAAGATCCAGTAGAAGAATTAGTAGAGACTCCTGAAGTAGAAGTAAAGTCAGAGGAGGGAACAGGAAGTGCCTCCATTATAAGATCAAGCTCCTCTGCTGCTGAATTTATATTAGACCGTAGCCCCTCCCCCATAGCGGAAACTATATTGGATGATGGTGCCACAGATCCTGTGGTTGCTTCATTTGATGCTGCATTAGCCGAGGCAGATACACAAGCCCCCTCCTCAACGTCTGCTTCTCAGTTTGTTCTTAATTCTGATGTAGGTATGGAGTACAAAAAAGAGGAACCCCAACTATATACTGCAGCTTATTTTGAGTTGCCTACTGTTCAAAACAGTATAAGTATATACTTGACTGGGCGTGATGGTAAGAAGAATGGTGCTAAGCAGGATGGGGAATCTGCTAAAGAGTATGCTGAAAGATACTTCACCCATATGAGGTGGTTAGAATCTAACCTGTACCATACAGGTAAAGGTATTGCATGGCTGGGTAACCTAGAGCCGCATGATCCTAAGAGTGATAAGCCTGACCAGAAGGCTAACTTTGCCTTACTATATACTGCATACAAAGAGATGCCCGGAGCCTTCTCAGAGGGAGGTGGTGATGCATTCAGTGCAGTACAGGATTACATCTATGCCAGTGTACTTGATCCAGTTAACGTGGTCACCTTAGGTTCTGCAATGGCCTTAAAGGTTGTTGGTGGGCGTATGGCAGGGCAGGTATTACTACGGGCTGCCCTTAAGAATGCTGCACCACGGATAGCTGTATCAGGGGGTATAGATACTCTTATGGGCGCTGTTCAAGAAAGTGCTATACAGACAGTACAACAACGTGCTGACATGATAGAAGAGAAGAACTGGACTGCAGTGGCAGCTGTTGGATTATTGAATGGTACATTAGGTACTGCACTAAATGTTGGAGCACTATGGCATGGAGCACGTAATGTGGACTATGCAGCTAATGTTCAAGCTGAGCTAGATACCATTAGATTATCCCTAGATCCAAACTCAGCCACACACAAGCTATCTGCAAGGGCAGGTGCTAAGTCCACTGAACATGGTGTAGGCCGTGGTGGTACTGTTTATGACCCTGAAAGAGCCAAGAAGTTAATGGATGCTAACAGCCCTAAGAGTAATGTAAGTGAGGGCTTAATAGATAGTGATGTATCTATAGACATTATAAAGGCTGCGGGTAAGGTGATGGAACTTATACCAGACCTTAGGCATACGGGAGAGGAAAAAGCATCTGACGCTATCATGGATATATTAAGTACTGTTTTCGTCAAGGGTAAGTTGAAGAAATTAGCACCTTGGTTAGCTGATACAACAACAAAGGTGAGGGGAAAACAAGTACCCTATGAAAACTTTATTAGGAATTCTGTTAATGCACTACAACGTAGGCTTAAGAAGGATGGTATAACACAAGAAGAATTTGCTCAGATGTTTAGGCTTAGTATGGAAAATCATGCTAGAGCATTCCAGCAAGTTAGTTCAATAACACAGAAAATAAATGGATTAACTAACTTAAGTAAGGCTGAACTGGCGCTACTTGATCCTAAGATGGGAGAAGATCTATTGTCTCCCGGTTGGGCGAGGCGTTTGTATGATGGTGCCAAAAGCTGGGATAGAGCACGTAGAGCTATACTTACCATGATGCCTATCACTACTGTACGTAACATAGGTGGTGCGTCTGCCTATGTATCCTTTGAGACAGCCAGTAGAATGCTAGTGGAGACTTATGTAGCCACAGGTAAGACTATTCGTGCAGCCGTTGAGGGGCGTAGTTCAGTTAAGGGTATTAAGGATGGCCTCAATGATATAGTTAAGAATGGTTTTGGCCTTATGGGTAAGATGGTGTCTGCAGGAGATAATCGCGCATGGGCAGATCTTCTAATTCAAGGGCATCCTAAACTAGAACATGCCTTACTCCGTACTACCACGGAAGCAGGAGAACATGAATTAGCTAGAGGTGTTCGGGCGCTTAACGTACTTAACATAGCACAGGATCAGTACATAAGATCTGGTGTATTTGTTGATAGTATTGAACGTCAGTTGAAGGTCTTTGGTATGGACGCTAAGGTGCTACTTGCAGAGGGTAAGCATATACCCACACCTATAGTTAAGAAGGCTGTGGATGATGCACTAGTTGCTACCTTCTCCGCCCCTGCAAAGGGCATTGTAGCAAAGAGTTTACTCAAGGCTGTAGAGGGCGCTCCTTTTATTGCTACTGCTGAGTTCCCTTTTATGCGCTTCATGTTAAATGCATTACACTTCCAATATAAATATAGCCCACTGAATGTGTGGAGCGCAGGTGCTAGGCGTTTAAATTATAATCGTATGTTATCTTCTTCTGCTACTAAGAACCAGAATAAGGCAGCTATACGGCTACAGCAGCAGAGTACAGAAGAGTTTGGTAGAGCTGCAGTAGGTACGGCTGCTATAATGGCTGCTATGAAGTATAGATATGATAATCAAGATTCTAGCATACTAAGTGTTTACTCAGATGATGGGGAGGTGACAAATGTGGCTGCTCTATATCCCTTACCTTCTTACCTTGCAGTAGGAGATCTGTTTGTCAAGATGCTCCTAACAGCTGAGCATAAGTTGGACAGGTCAAAGCCTAAACCAAAAGATATGGATTGGTCAGAGTTCTCCCAAGGTATAGTAGGACTACAGAAAGCGCCATTTGATAGCTTTGGTAACTTCATATCCGCCTTTTCAGATACAGCCTCTGATGGGGTTGCAGACGAGAGAATGTATGAAGTAGCAGGTAAATTTATAGGTGGTATATTTGGGCAGTACATGACTCCTATTAAGTTTGCACGACAGGTAATTGCTGCGTTTGATGATGAGGAATCCATTACAAGAGATCCCAATGCCATAGAAGGTGAGGGTATGCAACGTGGGTTTAATAGGGCCGTATCAGAAGTACAACGCAATGTACCCTACTATAGTAAGAATATGCCAGCAAGGTATGTACCCACTAGAGGTGTACCAAAGCGTAATGATCTTGCTGTAGTAAGTCAGCTAACTGGCTCTGTTGGTGGGGGTTTCCCTACAGCAGTAGAGAAGGAGCTAGAGGACTTTGGACATAAGTTATGGACTATCACTGCCCAAACAGGTAACAAGAGGATGGATGCTTTAGTTAAGAAGTATATGCATATACCTCTTAATCTATTTATGGAAAGCCTTATGTCCTTACATGACTATGATAGCCTAAGTAGACGAAATAAGGGTAAGATGATTACTGAAATTATAACAGATGCTAAGGACTTTGCTATACAACTAGCACATGAGGAGCTATATGGCATAGATGCAGTTAGTGCTCAAGCTCTCATTGATAAGACAGCGTGGCAGAAACTAACAGGCAGCCAACGTGCTGCTGTGGATGAAGACTATATAAAGTTAAAGGGAGAGAATCCTCACATGATACCTAAGGGAGGCAATATCTATAGCACTATATATGAAGATAAGAGATTTGCCTTGGGTGTATTCACCCTACATAAAGGAGGTGAGGGATGATTGAAGAGAGAGATATAGCAGCTTATAAGAAAGATCTAGTAGGTATGGGCTATGAAGAGTCCACCTACGGTGATGAAATACTAGGTGCATTAGATCATGGTGCTGATGTAATATCCGGTATTGTTGGGCCTCTTCTGAATACAGGACAGACCATAGTGGATCGTGTCACTGGTGCATCTCTTGAAGAGAGCCAAAGAGCAGCGGCACTAAGGGAAAAGCAATTTGATTACATACCCCGTACTAAGATAGGTCAGGCGTATAGTGATACAGGTAAACAGGTGTTGGAGGAGACATTAGGGCCAGCTGTTAAGAGTGTAGTTGATTACACGGAACCTGCTTGGAGTCAAATACCAGAGCATGATCGTATGGCCCTATCCGCTGCTACAGAGTTAGGTGCTATAGGCTTTGGTAGTGCTGCATCTTCGGCTGTTAAGGCTGGCACTAAGTCTGCTGTTAAGGCTGTTGCACCTACACTAGGTAAGGCGGCAGACAAGGTGGATCAGCTAATAGTTAAGGCAGGTCTATTGGATGCAGATGAAATCCCTACCTCCAGTACAGCAGAACAATTAAGAACTGATAAGGGCTACTATGATGTTCCCCCACCTACAGTAGACGAGATAGGCTTCACCTCAGGTATCGAGGAAGCTATCATTGATATGCAGGACAAGGGAATATTGGGTGACAGTATAGATGCGTCACAGCTACTAGGTAAACTAGGTGGTAGGAACCCCTATAGAGGCGTTAGGCTTGACGAGTTAGAGTGGTCTACCTTTAGTGATTGGCTTGAGAGTAAAGGCAGTCAACAGGTAACACCTGCTGAAGCATTGCAAGAAGCGAAGGATAGGTCTATTACCTTAACTGTTACTGAGACTAACCCAGAAATATCTATGTTTAAAACCTATGTCCCCAAGGGCGGTGACAATTATAGGGAGTATCTATTCCGATTTGATACAGGTATAGAAGAATTAAAAGAACCATTCAAGATACTACAGCAAGAGACTAGGGACTTAAAGGAACAGTACGAACTTGTAACTATAGCCTACAGTGATGCAAAGAGGGCCAGAGTAAATGAGTTAACAGACGAGTGGGATGCAAATAACCCACAGCCGGATGTACAAGATGATGAATGGATGGAGAATCCTCACTCCCCTATCAGTGATACTGATTCACCTTCAACAAGGCACTATAAACTTCAGAAGGCTTACCGGGAAGTTGCTTTAAAACAGGTGAAGGAGGAGTACCCTAGGTTAAAGGAGCATGATGATTTATCAGCAGCTCATTTTGAATCCTATAAAGCTGAAGCAGCCATGATGAAGCAGATTAATGATGGTACTTTTGATAGTATACATTGGAAGTCAGGCCGCACCAGCACTGAACACAATAGGACAGGTAAACTCGAGGGGCAGGACAATGCTGTATTCCATGCCCGTGTTACTGACAGGGAGATAGCAGGTGGTAAAAGTTTAGCCTTAGATGAGATTCAGTCTGACTGGCACCAAGGTCAGGGAGATGTTCCAAATAGACCCTACTATAAGATGCCACCTAAGAAGTTACATGCTCATATAAAGACTCAGATTAAACAGGCAGGTAAGACCCATAAGACTGCAGACAAAGCCTATAATGCTAAAGATGCAGAGGTGCGTAAGATCTCAAAAGAGTTTGATGACATAGAGTTTGGCGATGCAGAAGATAAATTGCTGGATGATAGAAGGGACTTGTATAAGGCAAAAGAGAAAGCAGAGGAAGAACTGAACAACCATAAGGCCCAGCTTGAGATACTTGATACTGAAGGGTATGGATACTTCACTAAAGGATTACGTGCTGACGCACCACTAAAGAATAAAGATAAGTGGCTGGCTGCTGCATTGAATGCCATGTTATATAAGGCAGTTAAGGAAGGTTATGATTCCGTGTCTTGGCCTAATGGTAAGTCACAATCTACCCTGTATCCACAGCTTGGGCCAGAGAAAGTGGCAGCTTTAGAAGAGATGTATGATGTAACAGTACCTGCTGCACTAAAGAAGTTATCTAAGAACCTAGATGGTGAAGCTAAGATAGTGGAGGGTAAGAAGTCTGTGGATAGTAATCCTACCCCTAGGAATGCAGACCGTGGGCTGACTACTAGCGATCAGGCAGCTATGGAAGCAGACTTTGATATGCATGAACAAGCATTCGGAGGGATGCCCGACTATGACATGACGTTTGAAAGGTTCAGTAGGGATTGGGTTAGAAGGGACGAGTTTGGTAATCGGATTGAGAATGGCACTAGGACAGAGGACTGGCAGCTAGAGGAAGACCATGAGATATACCTTCAAGATTTTGTAGAGACACCTGATGATGTACCTTATACACTGGAGGAATACAAAGCAAAGTTTGGATTCCAAGAGTATGATGCAATCAACTCGGCCTACTCCCATATAAAGATTACACCTACCATGAAGGCAGCTATCCTTAAGGGTGCTCCTCTGTTCAACAAAGGTGGACTGGTGGAAGGTGAGATGGGTAGGTTAGGATTTGCAGATGGGGGTCTACCTGAAAGGACAGTACCAATGGGAGGCTCCACAAATCCCTCTGATAGTTTAGGTGATGTAGAGTTTCGGGCAGGGTTAGAGGATCAGTTATCTTGGAACCCCTTAGCAAGGCTAGGGTATGATCCTAAGAAGGGCAAGGTAGTTAAGCCTACTTCAGAAGGGTCTAGGGTGGCGGTTACCCTTACAAAGGATAATGACACAGATAATATTAAAGAACTGTTTAGGGATCAGAACTTCAGGGAGGAGGATGCTAGTAGGATGGGGGCTGACACTGTAGTTCTTACGCCTAATGTAGCTGATGATCCTATATGGTCACATGAATATACCCATAGGGGCTTAAACATACTAAGGGATTCTGTAGAAGAAAACTCGGATGCTTTCGTAGCAGAGTATGGTCAGGATGCATATGATCTACTAGTCAACAGGGACAGATCTGAATACATAACAGAGTTACTGGATGATATGGAATCCGAAACCTATGGAGTAGTAGATATGGATGGTAAGGGAGTACAGACTACTAAAGCCCAGTACTATAGGAAAGATGTACAGGATATACTTAGGGATAGGAGTCCAACAGGTGGTGCATACGCTATGAGTAAACCTGCAAGGGAAATCATTAGGGCAGCAGGTGATATGCTTGAAGCTCAGGGAGAACCAGAACAAGCTGAGTATAGTGAACCCTCCATGTGGGACGAGATGAAATCCTTATTTAATTAAGACCAATAAAAAGCCCCAATTAAGGGGCTTATTTGTTTCTACCTAGTGTGTAACTGCCTTCTTCGGAGGTGTCCACCCTAGTCCTACCAGAGCTTCTCGAACTGCTTCATCCTCTAGCTCTACTATCTTCTTACCCATTGCCTCCTCAATAGAATTCATAGTGATACCTGATACTAACTCAAGTGAACCATGATCTTGGCTTAGCTTTGGTCGAACAAATACCTCACCCCGAAACACTCCTTCTTCATCAGGTAAGCTCACAAGCACCTCCACCACAGGCTGCTTCACCTGCTAAGTCTGTATCATCATCTGACTCTATCACCTTGGTAAGGTCTATGTCATTAAGACTACGCTCTAACATGTTGAATCTCTCCTCAGTTATATCTTCAAAAGGCGCTTGAATGTAAGTACCTCCGTTGTATGGTAGTACTGCAATGCCATTAAAGGTATTACGGTTCTTCCACATCCACTCACCTACATCAGGCCACTCGTCAGTCTTAACACTGATGGTGCAGGACACGTTGTGTGAGTTCTGACCTTCTCTATGCCCTGTCTGTACCCATTCTGTATTAAACTTACGTACACGTTCCAGTAAATCTAACGCACTCTCAGTACGCAGTATGGAGCCTTCAGGAGCCTTCTGTGGTATCTCTACTACAGCCTGTCCTTCGGGGTTAAAGTACTCGTCCTCTATTAGTTCAGGGTGATGCTTAGCAAGGTGAAGGTACAGTGCTTCATTCTTACCTAGTCTTTGCCTACGAATGTAATAATCATTGTGCCAAGCGTGAATGCCACTAGAAGTACCAAGTACACAACTAGATGTGCCTGAAGGCTTGACAGTAGTGCACCGAGCAGCGACATTAATATCCAGTAGCGTAGCAACACGCTCATTCTCTTCTTTGACTTTCTCAGCAGCTTCAACGAGGTCAAAGGATAGGATAGCCCCCGAACCAATTCCAGTTTGACCAACGCCAATAAGAGCATCACGCTCTGTAGTTTCTTTCCACACATCTCTAAGATAGTGGAAGTCCGTGTAACCAGCCTGTAGCGTACCGATGAAAGCCGCTGCTTTAGATCGTTCATTCAAGTCCTCCTGTGTTGTTATATCTGATACATTAAGCTCGACTAAATTGCAGAATTGGTATGGACGTAGCGCAATTTCGCAACATGGATTTGTCCCCCAATCTTTATCATTAGTAAAGTATACTCCGGGTTCACCTGACCCACTTGCTTCTACTCTTTCCCATAACTTAAGGAAGTCATCCTTAGTAGCCCTATGTCGTAGGATAACTGCACTGTTATTAGCACGACCCCTTTGTGGGTTGTCCTCATACCAAGTGCCTACCTTACATGACATCATCTCCATATCATCCATACTGAACAGTGCAATCAATGCTGCCCTGCGTATGCCACCTGCCAACACTGCATCTGCAATGTAACACATAAGATCATGTACTTCTAATGTAGTAAGCTTACGTCCTTTAGCTACGTCTAGTACTTTCTTTAACTGGTGTATACAATCCTTCAGTGGCTGTGGGCCGGGAGCCTTACCACCTGAGGTAATCAGCATAGCACCCTTAGGGCGTATGTCACGGTAGTCAAAGTCAACAGTCATTAGACCATTGAAGTAAGACTCCATTAGTACCTTCACTGCATCTGCCCAACCTTCGATGTTATCAGAGATTAAGAACCTACGCTTACGTTCCTTAGGGCCACGTACCTCAGGTAACTGAGTAACATGGTGACGTTGTACTGAGTACCCTACACCTGTACCGCCTAACAGTAAGAACATTGTCTCACTAAAGGCTTCGACTTCTGACACTGGCAGGTACGCACAGTTGAAGATACGATTTGGTGCTAACTCAATAGGTGCTCCACCAAACTGCAGAGATCTCATTGAGGGTAATGCTTTCCTGTCGTACACGAACTGATATGCCCCTTCAATCTCACTAACCATATGAGGATACTTACGCTGATGCATGTCCTTATTACGGGTGACTAACTCCTCCCATGTCTCCCTACGCTGTAGGGCTGGTACGTACTTAGCGTACTTAGAGAAGACTGTTATGTCACTGAGTATCTTGTTTGATGTTTCCATAATCTGTCCTGTAAATTCGTGAGGGCTGTATAGTTATACTGATTTAGTGCAAAATGTCAAGACATATTTTAGTTAATTAAGTTACTTACAAATATAAACATAAGTATACCCATCATTAGATTTTCTATAATCATTGTAGCCCCTTGGTGAAACTCTTCATAAAGTGTTCCATCTTACTCTCGTAGGTGTAGGCAAAGTCATTCTCCAGCAACCAATCCTCCATGCTTCTACGTGTACCATTCTTACGCTTCTGTGCACCCGGAAGTGCTACGTTCTCTGAGTGTAGTACGAATATGATTACTGCCATTGGGTTAGACTTACGCACATGGATGTACTTATCCATCTCATGTCGTGTTCTGAATCTTCCTTTGACCTCAAACCATACGTTACCCATCACCCCATCAGGTGTGTACTTCCTATGCTCTATAACCTCGTAGTCTACCTTGATAGGCTCATAGTCCACATCCTTCATAGGCCCATCCGCAAACAACCTAAACTCTAACCAAGAACGGTAGGGCTTAGGCTGATCACGGTTAGTGACGAGGTAGTCACTCCATGATTGATAGGGTTCTGGTGGTATAGCCTTGCAGTTAACGCCACAGGTCTTGCCTAAGATACTAGGTGTTACGTTGCGGCTCCTAAGCTTAGACTGTTTCTTCTTACCATATCCCCAACTCATAAGCTCTCCAGTAACTTATTCAGATACCAACGGGCCTTCTCTATGTTAGAGCGTACATCCTGCTTCTTGTTTGACCTCCACGTATACTTAATGTTGTTGCCCTTACAGAAGCCTCTGAACTCCTCCTCTGTAAGAGCAGCTTGGATAGCGTCAATGCACTCAATGTCACTGACACCCTCAGCCTTGTAATGATTAGGGTGGTTCACCAAATCCTCTAGTGCATCATCTAAATACAGGGGCATACCCTCACTATCCAAGCTGCCCCCTACCTCAGTTACTATATTCATTAACCTTCTCCTTCACATTTAGTGTTGAAGTCCAGTGTAATAACATTACCAACTCTACTAGTGATCTTCTCTTTAGGCTTTAGCTCGTCCTCAGGTAGCAATCCTAACTCTACTACTAGATCATCTGTGTAGTCATTAAGGGTATCATCAAAGTCAGGATTCTCATTACAGAACTGAACCATTGCTGACATCTTATATGCTAAGAACATTAGCTGTGAGTGAGTATCATCATCTAGGTCAGGCATAAGATTACTAAAGACTGAGATCTGTACATTCCCATCCCACTCACCATCCTCCTCAATGACAGGGCGCATCAGTACACCAAAGTCATTCTCTGTCATATCAATCATGCTGCTTCCTCTATGTGAATGTAGTTAACCATTGCAGGTGTCTTAGCCTTAGATGGTATGGACTCTCGTTCTACTAGGGTATCCCAGCACTTGTACTTATGTTGACAGAAGCCACACTCAACACCTAGTGTAAGGTTACCTGTCTCTACCTTACGGAATGTTTCTTTGACTGGTTCATAACACCGTTCAAAGGAAGCCCCATCTACTATGCGGTTAGCCTTGTCCTCCAGTATAGCTAACTCAGCTTGCATATCAATGCCGTCAGCAGTTATAAACTTGAACTGACCATTTGCTTTGTTGATAACTATCCAACCACCTGCGTCTAAGTCTAACGCCCTACTGTACCCTACTAGCTGCCCTACATACCCAAAGGAATCATGTTCCTTAACAGTAGCAAAGTCTATCCACTTGTTTGCATAAGCCCAAGGACTACAAGATTTGATATCCCATACAGCACCATCAATGATAAGGTCAGGCGTACCATTGATAACATGCTTACCTAAGTTAAGCTTTAAGTGTTCACCATCCTGCCATATTACACCAGCCTCAGTGAGGATACCTTTCATGATCGCTTCAACAAGATCACCGAGGATCATGTTAATCAAGAAGCTGT
>Ga0307995_1001697_pt1 | contig 13494 bp, 10 predicted proteins | sample EllFjometagen262_FD_203132 | JGI IMG/M metagenome (GOLD analysis project Ga0307995, IMG submission 203132) | Marine microbial communities from Ellis Fjord, Antarctic Ocean - #262 | ecosystem: Environmental > Aquatic > Marine > Unclassified | place: Southern Ocean | collected 2014-11-02
ACCTGATTCTGGGCATAGACTGCTGTACTTGTGGAAATAAATAGTAAACTTAAGGCGATTGGCTGCTTTAATTAGTCCAATGGATTGGGTTGCTTGACTGCAAACTCCTTTGTTTCTGCTGGGAATTGATGGCGTTTTGCTCTATGAACAAAGATCGAGAGTATAGGAATCGATTCGCTGTGTTGGAATGTGTCACATTGCCACATTAAATGTTGCATCGAGCGTTAGATGAGCAGTGATAACGCGTAAAAACAATGGCTTAGATAAAAGTCGTAGGTATAGTGTTGGTTAGTTTCCGGCACGCTAACTGATTCAGTATTGATTCAGGTCAATCGAGCTATAAATGCTGAGCGTTAGCAAAATAGATAAGACTATGAAAACAGCAGGCAACAACTGGCCAATATCCTTTGCCAAGAAGTCTTGGGGAATTTTGCCGTGTGCGGCATTCGCGTTTATTTTCGTTTTCGCATTCAGTGTGCAGGCAAAGGCTCAAGAGCAAGTTGGTGATGGGAGATTTGAAACTTTCGATACCCAAGAGGAAATAGATGCAGCTGAGGAAGATCTACGCAATGAGCAAGAAAGAACTGACGAGGCAGAGTTTGTCGCAGAGTTAGATCTGCGCCGACAGGCCATCGATGAAATGCAGGGCAGGCAGGGGATCTACTCGCCTCAGCTTCAAGAGGCTTATGGCGATCTCGCGGCACTGTATGCCGATGTCGACGACTTCGAATCGGCGATCAGGGTGTATACCGATGCACTGCAGATTAGTCGCATTAATACCGGACTGTATAGCGACGAACAATTACCTATCATTGCCTCTCTGATCGAGATCAACAATCAACTGAGTAATTGGGAAGAAACCGACGACCTGCACGAGCTTCGCTACCATATTAGCAGTCGTTTCTATGAGTTAGGTGATCTTGCCTATCTCGAGGCGGCGGAGAATTATGGGGAATGGAAATTACGTCTATTGCGACAAAACCTGCTCGATCTTGGCTACCGTTCTTACTCGCGCAATGCCGAAGATCTTAGCGATTTTTATGAGCGACTCTTGGACAATCTTGAGATTCAAACAGACACGAGGCCTGAGAGCCTGATTAGAATAATCACGGGTAAATCAGAGGCTGACTTGGTTTTGGCCAGAGCGATAGCCAGCACTCCCTATACTGCCTTTGAAGGAACAGTGAGTCGCTACCTCAATCAACAGCGCTGCCGCAATGTGCGAAGTACTTCAGGGCAAATCGTCAGAGAATGCGTCAACGTTCAAGTAGAGAATCCACGCTACCGTCAATCGCAAGTGGATGCGAAACAGCTCGCCATGAATAGACGCGCCAGAGCGGTGCAGGAATCTATCGATAGACTGAGGCAGATTTATGATCACAGCTCTGATCTTGGCTCGGTGGAGCGTGCCGAGCTAGAGGCTCAGATTGCCCAGATGGAGACTCAGGCCTCCCAGATACTCAGACAGTCGAGGTCGCGTCGGCGATTCTAGACACCGTTTAACGCTATGCGCTGGCAGCTGTCAGGCCTGGAAACCCCAGTCAGCTACTCATTCGTATCCAGACTCCTCCGGTTGTCGTGTTTATAGTGGGTTTCAATCCTGTTTTACTGGAAAATGTTCGATACAAAGTGTTCAATGGGCCTGTCTCGTGGCGCTTCCGCGTTCGGGGCTGTACTAAACAACCGGAGGAGATTATGTCTCAATTTGTTAATAGACTAACTCGGCTTACGCTGGCTGCGCTTTTAGCAGTTGTCGCGCTGGGAAGTCAATTTGCTGCCGCATTGGAAGTGGGTGATAAAGCGCCTGATTTCACACTGCAGGCATCGGATGGCCAGACCTACAGCATGTCCCAGTTTATGGGCGAGAAGCCTGTAGTGATTGCCTTTTTCCCTAAAGCCTTTACCGGCGGATGAACTATGCAATGCAAAGCGCTGCGTGACAGTGCAAGAGAAATTGAAAGTTTTGACGTTGCTTACTTTATGGCCAGTGTAGATACGCTGGAAGACAATACAGCTTTTGCTGAAGAGCACGCGGCTGGTTTTCCAATTCTTGCAGATCCTGAAAAGGAGATGACGAGTGACTACGGCGTGTTAATGTCAGCTGGTTTCGCTAATCGTTGGACCTACTACATTGGTGCTGACGGCACTATCTTAAAGATAGATAAAGAAACTAAGCCAGCAACGGCAGGCAAGGACTTAACCCGCACGATGGAAGAGCTGGGTTTTCCTAAGGTATAAGTTTACGATCAAAACGTCGTGAATGAGAAAAACGAAACCCGAATCCCGCAAGGAATTCGGGTTTTTTCTTGCCCATCTGCTAAGTTGAAGCGCAAGTGCCTGTTGGGCAACTGTGTTTGAATTAGGGCAATTGGTGGCTATAGACTGATGTGGTTATCCGCTGTGTTGTAGCTGCTCGGGTGCTGTGACAAAATGCGCGAGAGTGCACCCTTAGCTTGCACTAATTTGCAGTACCACATACACACGGAGTGTTTTCATGTCAAAATTTGGCATTTGGGTAGTGGCGGCTATTGCCGTGTTTACGCTATTGTATTTGGTGTACTTGGCGGCCACGTTTGAGGCGCCCACAGGCACCACAACAGTAATAGTGCCAGCGACTGCTGCGCAGTCCGTTGCCGAGCCTGCCCCAGTGATCACGCCGACTTTGCCGCAGACGCGTTTGCAGCCGCAGGATGAGCCGCCAGCTGTCGCTGCTACGCCGGTAATCATTGATGCCCCGGTAGAGGTGGAGATTGCGGCACCGATTTTAGAAGATCTGCCCACGGCGCTCGTCGAATTACCCAGTTTGAATGACAGTGATGATTTTGTTCTGGAAGGATTGCGCGCTCTGCAAAATGGCGCCGCGCTGATTCGAGTACTCGCTGATGAGCAGCTCATTCGAAGTATCGTTGTTTTTGTCGACAATATTAGCCGCGGTGATTTTCCTCAAACTAGTTTGCCGTACAAGAGGATAGGAGAGGAAATGTCGGTTCGCAATATCGACGCGAATCTTTTCGTGATGGAAGCCAATGCCCACGATCGCTTTAATCAACTCATAGATACCTTTGTTGCAGTCGATACTGACCAAGCGATGATTCTCTACCGAACACTTCAACCCTTATTTCAGCAAGCCTATGCGGAGATCGGATCTAGAAATGTAAACTTCGATGATACCCTGCGCTCGGCGATTAACGCTGTGCTGCGTTCGTCAAATGTAGAGGGTCCTTATCAGTTGGTTAAGCCTTCAGTTATGTTTCTTTATGCAGATGCCAATATCGAAAACATGGAAGAAATGCAGAAGCAGTTGATTCGTATTGGCCCGGGAAACACAGAGAAATTAAAAGCTAAGTTGCGACAATTCTCAGAGCAATTGTAGAAACAAGCTTCGTGCTAACAAATTTTATAGGTTAACTAATGCTGCAGCTTCCATCCCCGCTCGTTGACGTCAATTGGTTGCACGACAACCTTCATGCGACGCAATTGATTATTCTCGATGCGTCGGTTCCTCCAGTGGTGCCAGGTTATGAGTCTCTTAATAGCGAAGAGTGCTTTCTGGCCATTTCTAGAGCGCGGCGCTTCGACTACGATAAGAAGATATGCAAACAGGATTCTCCCCTGCCGCATATGATGCCCGGAGCAGATTTATTTCAGGAAGAGGTGCGTAAACTCGGTATAAATAGCGACAGTGTCATCGTGATCTATGATGACGTCGGGCTATATTCCAGTCCGCGTGCCTGGTGGATGCTTCGCGCCATGGGGCATGAGCAGGTTGCGGTTCTGGATGGCGGCTTACGCGCATGGATTGCTGCCGGCTTTGCTACTACCGATAGCTTGCAGCTTAACTCCACAGCAGGGAATTTTGAGGCGAACTACGAGGAAGGTTCATTCTGCGACTTCAGCGTTGTACTCTCCTCGATAGATGATGCGAGCTGCGCGATTCTCGATGCGCGGTCCAGCGGCAGATTCCATGGCAAAGCTCCGGAGCCAAGAGCGGGCATTCGCGGTGGCCATATGCCCAGCGCGCGGAATTTACCCTTTCCCAAGTTATTGAACGAGGGATCGATGAAGCCTGTGGCCGAGCTCATCGAGATTTTCAATGAATTTATCACAGACGATGAGCGGCTAATTACTAGCTGTGGCTCGGGTCTCACCGCCTGCATCCTAACCTTTGCGGCCTACCTTGCAGGTCACCGCAATTTATCTGTCTACGATGGCTCGTGGATTGAGTGGGGAGCGCCTTCGAAACTCCCCGTTGTGACGGATTGACAGCTATTAACACTGCTCACCTTGCAAAAGCTATTTTGTACAAGGGCGCCTATTTTTAATATAATCTCTGTCACTCTAATGCGCTGGATTTACGTTCCAGTTAGCTATAAGGATGATCATGAATAATACCGCCGTTGGCGTAGTTGTCGCCGCTCTCTATCGCTTTGCGAAATTCCCAGATTATGAGTCCTTCCGCGAGCCCTTGCTTGAGATAATGCTTGCTCATGAGGTGCGGGGCACCTTGCTGCTCGCTGCCGAAGGGATAAATGGCACTATCGCTGGAAACAGGCTCGGCATCGATGCCGTGCTTGCCTGGTTGGCGAAGGACCATAGATTTGCAGGCGTACAGGCTAAAGAATCCTATGTTGATGAGAATCCTTTCTATCGGACTAAGGTTAAGCTGAAGAAAGAGATAGTCACCATGGGTGTTGAGGATATAGACCCGACCCATATAGTGGGCACCTATGTGGATGCCAAGGACTGGAATGCTCTATTAGCAGATCCCGAAGTTCTCCTTCTTGATACGCGTAATCAGTACGAGGTTGAAATCGGCACCTTTGAGAACGCCATAAACCCAAAGACGGATTCCTTCAGAGAATTTCCTGAATACGTGAGTAAGAACCTCGATCCTAAAGTGCACAAGAAAGTCGCAATGTTCTGCACCGGCGGAATACGCTGCGAGAAATCCACGGCCTATCTCAAACAACATGGCTTCGAAGATGTGTTTCACCTGAAGGGCGGGATATTGAAATATCTGGAGGAGCAGCCTGAGACCGATACCAAGTGGCAGGGTGAGTGTTTCGTTTTCGATAACCGCGTGACGGTAAACCACAAGTTGGAGAAGGGCAACTATGATCAATGCCATGCCTGTCGCAGGCCGATCCTTGAGAAAGACAAGGACGGCGGGTTCTATCAGAAGGGTGTGAGTTGCCACCACTGTTACGACAAGCACACTAAGCAGCAGTTAAAGCGCTACGCTGAACGCGAACGCCAGATGCAACTCGCGGAGCAGCGCTCAGAGGCCCACATTGGTGCCCCCATGGAATCGGCGATAGAGCGGCGCAGGCAGGAAAAGCTGCGTTTCAAACAGGAGCAGAGGATGCAGGAGAAGGAGAAGTGATAGTTACCCTAAGGAATCAATAAGGCGCGCGATTCATCCAACATAGCTGTATTCCAGCTTTTTGGGGTATAGTCTTTTGTTAATGCTGCGTGGCTCTATGCTGGTGAGAGTCAGCTAGTTGAAAAATAACAAAAGGCGACTACTATGAATGCCGGTTCAGTCAGTAAAACTCTTCGTATTTTTCCTGTCATCCTCCTGTTCTTCGCCATTCCTATGATATTGGGCGGCGCGCAGCTGATTATTCTGGGTGGATCATTCTATTATCTGCTATCGGGGTTCTTGCTGGCAGCCTGTGCCGGAAGGTTATGGAAGCAAGATCCGGTTGCGCCCAAGATTTATGGCGCGCTGATGATTTTCACTGTGTTGTGGTCGCTGAATGAGTCCGGCACAAATCACTGGGCGTTGCTGCCTAGAATACTCCCCTTCGCCGTACTAGGATTATGGTTTCTGACTCCCTGGCTGCGTCGCTCCTTGCATCAAGGCAATCCACCTGCGCTCCTCGCTGCTAAATACCCGCTCTATGCAACCGCAGTTGCACTAGCGCTTACCGTCTATGTAGCCATAGACGGTGCAGGCTATGAAGTTAGGCCACTGACCGAACGCTCAGGAGTTAATACTGTAAACACGGCAACGGATTGGCCCAGTTATGGAAACACTCTAGGTGGCAGTCGATACTCGCCTATCGATCAAATAAATAGAGACAACGTAGATAGCTTAGAGGTGGCGTGGACTTACCGAACTAATGCGGGCGGTTCCTTTAAGGCAACACCTCTACAGATAGGTGAACTGCTTTATGTCTGTGCTGCAGGTAATAGAGTCATCGCACTGGATGCCAATAGCGGGGAGTTGCGCTGGCAGTTCGACCCACTCATTGATCCAGAACATCTAGAATTTCTGCGATATTTCACAACAGGTTGTCGTGGGGTTTCCTACTTCGAGGCACCTGAGGACTACCAGGGCGAATGCCAGCAGAGAATACTCACGGCAACCACTGATGCGCGATTGATTGCAATTGATGCGCTAAGCGGAGCACGATGTTCTCAGTTTGGCGAACAGGGAGAAGTAGACCTAACAACTAGTATGGGTAACGACCCGCGAATTTTTAATTTCCAAACCTCTCCTCCTGGCATCGTGCGCGGCAATGCTGTCGTTGGGGGTTGGGTTTTCGATAACCAAAGTGTGGGTGAGCCATCGGGTGTCGTTCGCGCATTCGATGCTCTCTCTGGAGAATTCGCGTGGGCCTGGGACATGGGCAGGCCGGGAGTGAATACGCAGCCTTTAAGGGGAGAGGTTTACACCCGAGGCACGCCCAATGTTTGGAGTCTGTTCAGCGTCGATGAAGAGTTAGGTTTGATCTACGCGCCAACAGGCAATGAGACGCCGGACTATTTCGGTGGGCAGCGCATGGAGGCTAGTGAGCAGTACGCGAGTTCCATCGTGGCTATCGATGGCGAGACGGGGTCGGTGCGCTGGTCATACCAGACAACCCATCATGACTTATGGGACTACGATGTGCCGTCGCAGCCGGTATTGATAGATCTGCCCGGTGAGGATGGTGAGAAGATTCCGGCGGTTCTGGTGCCAACCAAGCGTGCCGAAGTCTTCGTGCTGAATAGGGTAACAGGCGAACCGATTTTCGATATTCAGGAGCTGCCTGTACCTCAGGAAGGGGGAGTGCCCGAAGACTATGTTGCGGCAACCCAGCCGTTTGCTGTAGATCTCCCGAATTTTCGTCCGGACTTTACTGAGGCATCGATGTGGGGTGTGACCCCACTGGATCAACTCTGGTGCCGTATCGAATTTAAGAAGATGCGCTACGAGGGACACTTCACAGTACCCGGTGCAGATACGATCTTTCAATTCCCTGGCAATGCTGGCGGTCATAACTGGGGCTCGGTCAGCATCGATCAAGTGAACAACATCATGGTGGTCAATCCATTGGTATTGGGAAATCAGCTAACCTTGATTCCCCGAGATGAATTGCCTGAAGGTCAGCAGGGCAACCAACTTGGCACGCCGTATTCCCACAGAACAGTTCGTTTTATGTCGCCTCTAGGCGTTCCTTGCAACCAGCCGCCCTTTGGTGTTCTTGCAGCTATCGATCTCGAGACGAAGCAATTGCTTTGGGAGCGATCTATAGGCACAGCGAAGGAAAGCGGACCGTTCGGCATAAAGACGCGACTGCCAATCACCGTGGGTACCCCGCAGAGCGCGGGCACGATAACGACGGCGGGTGGTTTGATTTTTAGCGCGGGCACTTTCGACAATACCATTCGTGCTACAAACATAAGCGACGGAAAGGAACTGTGGAGTGCTGATCTGCCTTTCACGGCGCACGCGACTCCCATGAGTTACCTATCTCCGGCAGGAGAGCAGACTGTAGTAATTACCGTTCCGGTTTTTAATTCAACCAGCGGCTCGGGTTTTAGAGCGCTTCCCGCTGACGAAGAAGATCCAGAGGGCGGGTACATCATTGCCTATCGCCTGCCACAATGAGGAAGTAAAAATGAGGAGCAGCAGAAGAATTTCAATAGTCTCATCGTCACTGTTTGCGTTTCTATTTAGCACGGGCCTGCTCGCTCAGGAATCTGAGCTGGCTGCACTTTCAAGTTGGGTAGCGATCGATGCGCCTACCGGCCATGAGCACTTAGCAATCGAGCAGATTCACAGTGAATACGCAGGCTGGGATCGCGACTCTTATGGCAATTTGGCGAAGGTGGTAGGCCGCGGCGAGCCACGACGCTTAGTAGCCTGTGCTCTGGATTCTTATAGCTATGCGGTGAGTCAGATTACCGAGGCGGGCTATCTTCGCCTGCATAGGATCGGAAGCGGTTCAAATCACCCACTTTGGGATCAGGCTCACGAAGGCCAGCAGCTACGTATCCTCACGCGCAGCGGCCCGGTGGTGGGCGTGACAGCGGTAGCAAATGGGCATTTCGCTGCTCAGCATCGTAGTGAGACTGCAATCATTAGCCACAACGATCTGTGGTTGGACGTAGGTGCCGAATCTGCCTTAGAGGTAGCCGACATGGGAATCGCTCTGTTAGATCCTGTTCTGCGTCATCTTCCAGCATGGTCTTATACGAACGAGGTGGCAGGCCCTAGAACGGGCGCTAGAGCGGGCTGTGCAGCTACGCTTGCCGCCGCTGAAGCAGGCATCAACGGCTCCGAGGGTAGTACGAAATACCTAATTAGTGTGCAGCAGGTATTCGGCTGGATTGGCCTAGCCGCGGGAGTCAGCAGCGATGCTAACGCTGACGAAATTATCGTGCTTGGAGTTGGATCGACTGACTTTGATAACCGAATCGTAGACGGTCTTGGAACACGAGCCGATGTCGTGTTGACCGGCAACGGCAAAGCTGCGATACGACTCATCACGCCCGCTGTGACAGACGCCGATGCGCTCATGGAACGAATGACTCTCGCCAGCGCTAATCAAGTATTAGAAGCTCTTGTGGAGGCTATCAACCCAGATGCACAAAGGCCTGCCTGGCTTGCCGTAGCTGAACAGGCTGCTGTGTTGAATAATGAAGCCTCTCGCTGGGGCCGCCACGATAACATCGATCGTTTACAGGAGATCGAGGCATTACTCGATCAGGTGGCTGAAAAATCAGCGGTGCCCGGCCACGAAGGTCCGATCAGAAACGCCATCTATAATGCAATGCCCCAATGGGCCAAGGAAACAGCACAGACGGATGAGATGGGCAATATGTGGGTTGAGGTTGGTCCTGCCGGTCAGGCCACCGTGTTCTTAGCGCATATGGACGAGGTGGGTTACCAGGTCGAAAGTATTGATAGAAATGGCGTGGTCAATCTGAGCCGTTTGGGAGGTGTGGTCGAGACGGCTTGGGAAGGTCAGCCGGCTGTGTTGCAACTCGACCCTTTTATCAACATCGAGTCGCAATCTCAGGCTCCCTCATTGCGTGGTGTTTTCAACACTCGCAGCAAGCCCCAGCAGAAACGGCCCGCTGCAGTGACGGCCTGGTTCGGTATGACTAGAGAACAATTAGAAGCTGCTGGCGTTCGGCAGGGGATGGGTGTAACCGGCTATAAGCAAGGGCACAGAATGGGCGCCTTTCGTTACTCGTCGAGATCCTTAGACGATCGCGTAGGCACAACGTCTTTGTTGTTTGCTCTGCGGCAGATAGATCCTGATGCGCTGCAAAACAAAGTCGTCTTTACATGGACCGTTCGAGAAGAGGGTGGGCTACGCGGAGCGGCAGCGATGGCCCAGCGACTAGGTAGTAGAACTCGGCGGGCTTACAGTATCGACACCTTTGTCTCTTCAGACACGCCCTTAGAATCACCCCATTTCGCTTTTGTGCCTCTTGGCACTGGGCCGGTATTACGCTCGATTGAAAACGCGAGCATGGCAACCCCTTATGAATTTGATCGTAATCGCAGCATCGCCGAAGCTGCTGGTATTGATGCGCAGATCGGACTCACACAGGGTAGTACCGACGGCACGACGTTCACTATCTATGGTGCGCCAAATGCGGGATTATCATGGCCTGGCAGATACAGTCATTCTCCTGCAGAAATCGCAGACCTGCGGGATGTGGCTGAGTTGATCGACCTGATACAAGCCATGGCCGAGGCGCCACAGGGCCCGTAACTGCCATACCTTTTTAAAGCAGGATGCAAAAATGAGTGAAGTAAACTTGCCAATGAGTCCCTATGGGGATTTCCTTGGCATAAAGATAGTAGAAGCGGCAGCGGGCAAGAGCGTCTGTTATCTACAGTTAAAGGCTCATCACATGAACACCGGCGGCAGAGTGCACGGTGGTGTTCTGACCTCGTTGACCGATACCGCCGCAGGAGTCGCGGTTCGATCCGTTCGTCCTGAGGGTAAATCGTCGGCGACAACCGATCTCAGCATTTCCTTTATTCGCCCGCCGCTTGGAAAGGCGATAGAGGCGCATGCCGAAGTGATTCATGCGGGCAAGCGTCTATTTCGGACGGAGATCTGCGTTTACAGCGATGAGAAGCTTGTCGCGAAAACGAACGCGACTTTTATGATCGTGGATGCGGGTGCTTAACAAAAAGGACCGCTTTGGATTAAGTTTAACTGGATAGACTGTGTGGTAATGAAGGGATACAAATTAATCGAAACAACAGGAATACTGTCATGCCTAAGATTCAAAATTCTCGAATACGAAATAGCAGAGTTTATTTTTTAGCCTGTGGTAGTTTTCTTTCATCTACTTTGCTGACGATAAATATTTCAGTTGCGCAAGAGGCAATCACTGTTAGCGATAGTGGTTGGACTCCTGATTTGTCCATGGAGTTCCGGCGCGTCCAGTCGACGACACTGTCCGCAGACGGCACTCATGTTGCTTATGTCCTGCGTACGCCACTCATGGATGGTAGTGACTCTGAATTTCAAAGCCATATCTGGGTGGCCGGCACCGATGGCTCTACCAACCGGCGGTATACTCGTGGTGATTACTCCGCCTCATCGCCATCCTTCTCTCCCGATGGTGAGTATCTCGCCTTTTCTAGCAAGCGTGGCGAAGCAGAGGATGCCAAGACCCAAGTCTGGCTAATGTCGCTATTTGGAGGTGAGGCACGGCAGCTCACAGATGCTCCAGAAAATGTAGCATCCTTCAAGTGGTCGCCAGATGGCAGCCGAATCGCTTTTACAATGCAAGATCCCTTGAGTGCGCAGCGCAAAAAGCAGCTACAGGAAAAGCGTGACGTGATTCTAGTAGATCAGCAACCCCGCTATAGGCATCTTCAGGTCGTTTCTGCGAAACCTGATAACGAAACTTTACAAAAACCATCACAGCTAAGTGAGGGCAAGCTCGTCGTTGGCAGTTTCGACTGGTCGCCTGATGGAAACGAAATTGTATTCGCGCATAAGTCTACAAGTGATCTGGACGTAGCATCCTTGGAAGGCGACATATCGGTTGTCTCGGTGCCAGGTGCAGAACAGTTGGAAGCAATTGAAGAAGACTCTGAAGAGGAAGCAGACGAGCCAGCAGAAGATGAGCCATTGCGTATTGTAGGAAGTATGCGAACGCTCGCCGCAGGCAGCGGCGAGGAAGGAAATCCATTTTGGTCGCCTGATGGACAGTGGATTGCTTACACCTCTTCGGGTATCGAAGCGAATCTCATCGGATTGAATGACGTCTATGTTATGCCTGCGGCAGGAGGCGATAGTCGTCGGCTCGCGCAAACTCCAAATCGCAGTGCCAATATCACTGCCTGGTCAAACGACAGCGATGAGCTATTCTTGGTTGAAACTATCGGAACCAAGCGGTCGGTGATCGGATTGCCACTTCGCGGAGACAACATTCGCACACTGACGCCACAGACTGGGGTGGTAGGCAGTGTCTCCATCGCTCGCAACGCAGACAGTCTTGTGTATAGCTGGGAAACAGCTGATCAACCCTGGAATCTTTTTGCGCAGTCAACGGAATCTCGGTCGGGCGCCCTGCAGCTGACCGACCTGCACGCAGACATAGATATACCAGAAATGGGGCGCACCGAGCTCCTGAGCTGGACGAGTGATGATGGAACGTCCATAGAGGGCTTTCTCACTTATCCAATAGGCTATGAAGAGGGTCGCAGCTACCCAATAATTTTGAACGTGCACGGTGGCCCATCTGGGGTATTCGTAGATGGATTCACAGGCGCTCCCGCTATTTATCAAATTCAATACTTTGCGGAAAACGGATTTGCAGTTCTGCGGCCGAATCCGCGTGGATCAACTGGCTATGGCTACGAGTTTCGCGAGGCTACGGCCACCAACTGGGGTGCAGGTGATTTCAATGATCTTTTGACGGGCCTCGATAAAGTCATTGAGATGGGGGTGGGCGATGTCGACCAGCAGTACCTAATGGGTTGGAGTTACGGTGGCTATATGACCAGCTGGGCGGTCACACAAACCGATCGCTTTCGCGCTGCGAGCATGGGCGCTGGACTTTCAAATTTGGTGAGCATGTCTATGACCTCCGATATTCGGCGGTATCTGGTAGAGCACCTGGGTGGCTACTATTGGGATGATATGGATGCCTATCGTAAATCATCGGCAATGCATCACATCGAGAATGTGGTTACACCAACACAGGTCATTCATGGCCAGATCGATGAGCGTGTGCCAACTAGTCAGGGGCAGGAATTCTACAACGCACTAAAGTACCGCGGCATAGACACAGAAATGATCCTGTATCCGCGAACGCCTCATGGTCCGCAGGAACCGAAATTTCTAATGGACGTGTCGCCCAGAATTCTGACTTGGTTCAATAAGTATAGATAGAATTAGCCTGCCGAGTATCAATCTTGGTTGAACTACAATGCCGCGTCGTAGATAGGTGGCATTCTAGATAGCCTTGGTCTTGTCAGATCAAAAATTGAACCTTAGTCCGGCAGTTACAGTACGGTCCTTGTTCGGTCGTGCACCATAAGGATGCCGACCAAGAATATCTTCCTTGCTCGTTAAGTTCTCAACACGGCCATAAAAAGTCAACGCACTACTAAACTGATAGTTCGCAGAGATATCCACGGTAAACGTGTCGTCAGTTTTCTCGAATGCATTGCAAGACGCTCGTACACAGACCTCATCCACGTAGTTGCCAGTCAGATAAGTAGCCCAGTTATCCTTCGTAAAGCCTATCGAGGCGAGGAATTGATTCTCAGGCAGGTAAGGCAGTGGGTCTCCTTCGCTCACTGAGCCGAAGAAGGCAGTATCGGCAATGTCGGTATCAAACTCGCCGTTGATATGCGTATAGCTTAGCGATACGGGGATTTGATAGTCGTTGCCGCCGGCCAGATTCGCGCTCACTAACAACTCAAGACCAGCAACGGTAGCGGCGTCGCCATTGAAGGCTTCGCCTATCACGCAGTCTGAGCCAGACGAAGACGTACACTCACCGAGTATATTGTCGTAATCACTCAAAAAACCGATGAGTTCTGCCGACAGATAACCCTTGTTATAGCGAAAACCTAACTCATAGTTGATAGCAGTTTCTTCATCGACGTTTGGCGAATTACTCGGAGCCGTAAAGCCTTTGTGTACGCCGCCAAGCAGAGATAGTGAGTCGCTTAGCTGATACAGAATTCCAAGGCCAGGAAGAAAAACCTGAGTGGCGTTCTTGCGCGAATCGCGA
>Ga0307995_1001705_pt1 | contig 13450 bp, 13 predicted proteins | sample EllFjometagen262_FD_203132 | JGI IMG/M metagenome (GOLD analysis project Ga0307995, IMG submission 203132) | Marine microbial communities from Ellis Fjord, Antarctic Ocean - #262 | ecosystem: Environmental > Aquatic > Marine > Unclassified | place: Southern Ocean | collected 2014-11-02
CACAAATAGCAGTTAAGTAGCTACAAGCTCGAGTGGCAGCTTGATGAAAGGTGACACTCTTACCCTGCCCTTTTAATCTCAAGTACAACTCGAGTGCCTCACTTAATGTAGGGCCAAGCTCCTCATTGCTACGCTGCATATTATCTAACACAAGATAACTACACGGTATCGGGGAGTCTCGAAGCCGAAGGTGATACCAGTACTCTTCTAACTTATGAGTAGCACCCCTAGCTCGAGCATTGGCTACTCTTTGAGACTTTGTACGTAAGGAATAGCTGACCCTAGTCGACCTATAATATCCAACTAAGTCGCTAGGAACACGCCTCACAAAGTAATACACACCCTGCTTTACCGCCAAATGAGAAGCTAATTTGTTATCTAGTTTGTACACTACTTGATGTCTCGCTCATAAAAAGATGAGACAATTCAATAGCTTAACTGGAATGATGGTGCCCCCACACGGACTCGAACCGCGGACCTATTGATTACAAATCAGATGTTCTGTATTTTCATGGGCTTTTATCCGTATCCATTTTTTGTATAATTATCAATTTTATATACATATTATCTATCTTACCATTGCATGGCCTTGCATAGAAGCTTATACTTTTTGTAACCCATATGTAACCCAGGATGCTTGTGCCCAAACTTGTACAACAGTCATTAACCGAACTCACTATCAGAAAGGCAAAGCCCGCTGACAAGCGTTACGACCTGTTCGACGCTAGTGCTAGAGGCTTAGGTCTTAGGGTAGCAATATCAGGGACTAAGAGTTGGTTTATAATGCGCCGTTTCAATGGACGCATGCTTCGCATTACTTTCGGCAGATATCCAGAAATATCTTTAGCAAACGCACGCCTAAAAGTTCCTGAAGTACTCAGAGAAATGGCTGACGGGCGCACACAGGGACAGCGAAAAACAGACCTATTCAAAATTGTCTTGGAAGAGTGGTTAAAAAAGGATCAAGCAAAGAATAAAAGTGTGCACCAAGTTAAAATGGCTATGTATTTGCACGCTCTGCCCGCGTTAGGAAACATGTCAGTCACGTCCATAACTAAGCGTGACGTAAACAAAATGATTGATAAGGTAGTTGATGCGGGTAGCCCCGTGGCAGCCAACAGAATTTTGGCCTACACGAAGAGGTTTTTTTCTTGGTGCAAGGAGCGAGACATTCTCGATCAGTCCCCAGTTGAAGCTATCAAACTTCCGTCAAAAGAAAATGACCGTGATCGTGTTTTAAATCTGGGGGAGATTAAAAGTTTTTGGATTTCATGCGATAAAATGGGCTATCCTTGGGGACCCGTATTTCAGTTACTATTACTAACTGGAGCTCGCCTTAAAGAGGTATCTCAAGCAAGTTGGAGCGAAATATCAATTTCAGATAGAACACTGGACTTACCTAGAAGCAGAACCAAAAACGAAAGAGCGCATCAAATTCAGTTATCAGTACAAACATTAAAAATTCTTCTGTCGCTTCCCAAGGTTGAAGGGCAGGATTTTCTTTTTAGTACAAACGGAAAAACACCGGTTTCAGGGTTTTCAAAAGTTAAAAAACGCTTAGATATGTTATGCGGTGTAACGAATTGGCGTTTCCATGATCTTCGTAGAAGTTTTGCAACCCATAGCTCTGAAAAGCTAAGTGTTAGCCCTGTCATAGTCGATAAGATTTTAAACCACCGCACTGGGCAGGTTCGCGGTGTGACCGCCGTATATCAGCGTGGAGAATATCTTGCAGAGCGGCGTGAGGCCCTACAAAAATGGGGGGATTACATTGAGAGGTTAGTAGCCGATGAAGATGGAGCCTAAAACAACCCTTAAACTTGAAGAGTTGCTACACGCCCTTGAGCCAGTCAGGAAATATATTCCAATTGAGAAATTCGATCAATTCTATCTTCGAGTATACTCAGCCATTGAGATTTATTTAGAGTTGGAGGAGTCAACAGCGATTGCAAAAGAACTCCGAGAAATAAACAAGATATGCCAAAAACCAAACTACACATTACTGAACGTACTCGAAAACATCAGCAAGAGCACAAGAGAACTGATGTCGCGGTCAAAACCCCTACCTCCTTTTCCCAGTGCCGAAGACGGGGTCGGGATAAAAGCGTTGGCCAAAGAGATACGCCAGAGGATTGTTGTCAGCGGCAAAATGCTATCAGACAGAACAGGACACCGCTTGATAGGACCTTCAAAGGTGGGGAGGCCTTCCAAAGACCGTTTAAAGGTTTTAGTTTCCTTAGTGGCCTTTGCATATGTCAGTGCGACTGGTAAGAGCTACAGACGCAAATGGGATAGCGATACTGAAGCAGAGATGCCAGTTAATCAAATTCTGAAAGTAATATTTGTTTCTTTATGCATTGAAGACAGCGTAGACGAAGCAATCAGGAGACAGCAAACTCAGCAACAGCTAAGTGAGGAGAAACACACTTAAGTTTTTTTGAGATTTTTTACTAAGTATAACAACCTAAAAATATAAATTCTAACAAAACAAAACTGGGGGTGTTTCCCCCGATGACAAAAAATTCTGCTTCCCGGAGGGTAATTGCATGTCAATACATGTGAAGGAGTCCCCATGGGCACGAATGCAACAGCAAAAAAATTCATCTTACTGCCTAAAGTACAGGAGATTGTACCTTACTCCGCCAGCCATATCTGGCGGCTAGAACGCACAGGCCAGTTCCCACAAAGGGTCCGCCTTGGCCAAAATAGGGTGGCATGGCTTGAATCTGAAGTGAACGCTTGGGTTGATAGCAAAATCGCGGCACGAACTATCAACTCCCACTGCGAGGATCCCAAGCACATAGGATTGGACAACTCGCATCAAACACTAGCTGCTGAAAAATGATTAACAAAGAAACAAGTGCCATCATTTCGATAATAGAGTCGAACAATGGCGAGGTTGTCAAAAAGTATAGTTGGTCTTCTGGCAAACTACAAAAAGCACACGGAGCTCAGATATATAGCGGCAGAGCTATATCGATTGAAGTGAACACACCAAAGCAACTTGAAAAGTCCTTGGGCTCATTGAAACCTCAGCAGGCGATATCGATCGGCACTCTAAAAGAAACCAACCGCTGGTTTTCGTTATCAACTACTATAGCTCGCAAGGACGATCAAATAGCACGTTCAAAAAAGTTCTTTGACTTCTCAGCAGGCCCAGGTTGGTTGCCACTGGATATAGATACAAAGGATCTTCCGGCGACCTTAGTAGATAAAACTTCTGAACGAAACCTTTGGGAAGTTATCCAAGAGGCTGTACCCGAACTTCAAAACACAGCTCACGTGGTACGCCAATCCTCCTCTTCTGGGATCGTAACACCCAACGGTTCTGTTAACCGTACAAATGCACTCCATGTTTATATCAGAGTACAGGACGCAAGACTGATCCCTAAATTTTTAAAACACATTCATGACACTCTTTGGGTAGCAGGCCTGGGATATTTTTGTATTTCAAAAAACGGGAACCTACTTGAACGTTCTTTAGTTGATTTAACTGTAGGAAGCCCAGAACGATTACTTTTTGAATCTGCTCCAAAAATCATTCCTCCATTGACTCGTTTAACGCCAAAAAACTATTGGAGAGATGGAGTAACTGTTCAAAATATCTTCGCACCAGATGAACAGAAGGCACAGAGATGTAAAGCCGAAGAAAAACGTATCCTGTTGCCCGAATCAAATAAAACCAAGAAGAAATACGAGGAGGCACAAGTAAGTAAGCTATGCCAAATTAGAGGTATATCAAAGTCAAAAGCTCTTCGGCTGGTTAGAATGCGCAACCAAACCCAAGTCCTTACTGACGATGATCTAATCGAAACTAGCAAGAATAATTTCGAGAGTGTGGGGAATTTTTTGGAGAGGGCCACCGTCCAGGTCAGCCTGCCATGCCCCATAGAAGGCAGTGAGTATGGGCTATCCACAGCCTATTTCTATCCACCCGACGCCTATAACCCCGTAGCAAGAATAATTTCTTTTGCGCATGGAGAAGTCACAGTCTTTCACTTTGAGAGATACAGATTTCTCAAAGGATTACAGTGGCTTCCCAGTTCAAATTAAAAAGTATTGTAGCATGGTTGCGATATGTCTTGCTGCAAATCTCAGAGTTTAGAAAATTCCAGGGGCAATAGCTATGGCCATAAAACCTCTCTCTAATGCCGCAAACATTCAAGCATGGGACTGGAAAACTGACTCAGTTCATATGGTAGCTGAGGCACTCATCAAAAAGGTAAAATATGACTTCACTCAGCGCATCAAACCTTACATTCAGCAAGATCCAAGGTTTCCATACTTGCCAGCCCCGAGGATGCTGTACCAAGCGACAGTTGGAGTGGGGAAAACACAGGCACTCGTAGAGGTAGTCCTACTAGCTCTCGAGCACAAAATGCGAATAGCCATAAGAACTCCAACAACAGACCTCGCGAAAGCGACCTGTGATAGAATTGAAGCGGTGTGCCCTGGCGCAGCGGCTGTTTGGCTGGGAAGGGAACAGGCTGATCCATCAGACCCGAGTAGAAAGATGTGCCCAAGACATGACATTGTGAAAGCCACTTTAGCGGTTGGGGGGGCTCCAAATGATGCCTGTGGGTCACGAAAGCATGGATATTGCAAATATCATCCCTCTGCAGCGAATGGCTCCCGTCCTTGTGCTTATAAACCACAAGATTTAGGTGAAAAATCGGTTATTATCTTTGCGGGTGACTCCATGCTTGAACTAGTACCCAGAATGGGAATGAAAAAAAACAAAAAATGGTCTCCGTATAACTTTCGAAATGAAGGAAATATTGTTGATTTACTGGATGCCCCCATACGAAAAAAGGTAAAACGCAGTACCTCTTTGGGTGGTGATCAGGATTTTGATTTACTTATATTGGATGAAACAGATGCTCTGGCCTTTCTTGATGGCTTCGATGATACTACTGGGTTCAATCCGAAAAAAGCGGTTGGGTTAACTTATTCTAAGGACGAGACAGCGCAAGATATTCTGAATGGTTTTGCAATAGCAGTGATGGAGAAAATAAAGGTTACAAACTCAGGATACCTATCTCCTCTCCAATTTATCTGGGACAGCTCAAACCAAGATAAAAGCGATATTGAGACTTTTGAGGTGGTCCGGGAATTTGCCTATAAAAAAATGCCCAAACCGCGTGGAAAATCTGACTTTTACAAGATGTCTATTGCAGAGATCCTAAAAATTAATCAAGATATCTCGAAGCGGCGCGCATCGCTAAAGGCAATTATCAAAATCTGTGAAGCAATGATACTAGGAGTGCGCAACCAATTGAAGTATCTTTCGCATCTCAAAATTTCTACTGACGATGCCGGCGACAAGGTTCTTGCAATACGACATAAAAAAGCTATCCACCTCGAGTACCGAACCTTACCAATGATTATATTTGACGCAACGTCACGCCCTTCACTTTTAGAATCAATTATTCCCGATTTGGAGTTGGCTTTTGACAAAACTGTACGTGATGGGGTTGGTGTTCTGCGTTATCAGCTCAGAGATAAGAGCCTGAGCTATCAAACACTCGATGATGATAAATGGTCTGCACGACTCTTACTTCTGGCTGAATTACTGAAGCAGCCTGACAAAGAAATCGGCTTAATCATTCCCAAAAAAGTTGAGAATTCAATTGTTGGTATCGCCGACTCTAATATCTTAATTAACCATTTTGGAGCTCTCAAAGGAGGTAACTCTTTTGAAAAAGTTAGCGCATTAATCGTGGCCAGTCGCCCCGCAGTCCACTTTGCACACACAGAAGACATGGCTACTGTCCTAACTGGGAAAAATGTTCAAAAGCTACCACAGAATGGTCATAATTTTAATTGGTATCCAAAAAAAACAACGTTTATCAAACATCGAGACGGAAAAACTGGATGGCCTGTGCAAAATGATTGTCATCCCGACCCAGTTGTAGAACAGGTTCGTTGTTCAATTACAAATGATAATTTAGAGCAGGCACTGGGAAGATCTCGAAATATTCGGCGAACCAAGCAGACACCTCTGATAGAATACATCTTAACAAATGTAGCTACCGATCGCCTTATCGATGGGGTATTTGATTTATCCGAATTGAAAGCTGTCACAGGTTGGGTGGGAGCTCTATTGCACGCAGGTGTGTGGATCTGCGATGGAAAAGGCATGGGTATCCTGCATCCGATCTTGCGCGGAGTTCTGTCTCAAAGGCGGGATCCCCTATATAGATTACTTATAGGGAATTCCGCCTTTGAGACACCTGACCGAGCCTCTAAATGGCGGAAAGATCAGCTCAAGGATAACCCGGAGGTCGCGCGGCTAGTTGCCAGCGTTGATAAAGCATTAGCGGTAGCAGAAAACCACGTCCTGTTACTATACAGCAAGTTCTCACTCAATAAATTTAAACCCGTCAGAGCCAAGGCGCAAGGCGCAAGATACTTTGCTAAAGTCTACGTGCGGGTACAAAACGGTCAAATCGCTTCTGAAGCCCTGACTGAGATCCTTGGATCAAGATCCTCGGACGTTGAGATTGAATATTAGTGATCATCAGAACCAATCCCGCCACTTTTTATCCAAGAGCCCACGCTCCACGAACCAAGACTCCAACTCAGCCAATTCGCCTCGCATTTGCCGCCCCTGCTCCGCTCTAAGCTTCGCCTCTGCGCGCTTCTCTTTAGTGAACCTTCCATGCTTGATTTTAGACGCGACGAGACGCGCAACGCCCTCCTTGGTCCTTGGTCCTGTTGAAGCTCCACCATGGAGTCGACAGCGACCGTTATGGCTGTAGCCGGGCCTTTGGCATGGCAGGCCTTTGCGGGTGCGAGCCTCGCATCTTTGGCCAGGCCAATTAGGTCCAAATTGCCATGGGATCCCTAGCTTTAAGTTAGCTTTTGTCACTTTAATTCCTTCAGCCATTGTAGGGTTATATTATAACACATTTTAACTGTTAGGTGAAGGGTCTGGTAGCTTGGTTTTCGGGGTTTGGTTAGTACATCTCTCCAAACAAAACCACTCCCCACTAAATCCACCATCCTAATAGTAAACCCCGGATCGTGGGTCGAGGCCCGTGATCCAGGGGGCACGCTGAGGGTGAGACTTGCGTGCTTGGTCCATCATGCTCACCAATGGAATTAGTGATTTTGAGATCCAGTTAGTTGATGTCCAACATTCCATAACTTTCCTCTTGCATATCCAATATTACTTATATAAGTAATTGCAAATATAAATGATTACAGATATAACGTCATACACCAGTACGTGACTGTCTTCGTAAACACTATCAGGAGTTTTGTGTTGGAAACTGAATTTACACCAATTGCGTCACTATTAGGCGGCGCACTTATCGGACTGTCAGCAGTCATTCTTATGGCAAGCCACGGAAAGGTTGCTGGAATCAGTGGAATTGTCTCAAGGATCCTTCCACCTGCCGTCGACACTAAAGGAATGCCACAAGGCCTCACCTTTATTTCCGGTCTACTGCTGGTACCACCATTATGGTTTGCTGTATTCGGCCAAGCACCAGTTACCGCGATATCAAGCAACATAATGTTGCTCGGCGTAGCGGGTATTCTTGTTGGATTCGGTTCGGTCCTTGGGAATGGCTGTACAAGCGGCCACGGTGTATGCGGTATCTCACGGCTGTCAGGGCGCTCAATGATTGCAACAGTGACGTTTATGGTTTTTGGTGTTGTAACTGTTTTTATCCTTCGCCATTTAGTGGGGGGCTAAGACAATGCGTTTTTTAACCACATTATTTGCAGGCCTTCTGTTCGGAACAGGTTTGATTTTGTCTGGTATGGCCAATCCCAAAAAGGTTCAAAACTTCTTGGATATATTTGGTAGTTGGGACCCCAGTTTGGCATTTGTCATGGGTGGTGCAATCCTTGTGACGGCGCCTGGTTTTTGGTTAGTACAAAAACGTACCTCACCATTTTTTCACGACGTGTTCCAACTTCCAGCTCGAAATGATATTGATGCACGCCTTGTTACGGGTGCTGCAATTTTTGGTGTTGGTTGGGGCTTGGGTGGTTTGTGCCCAGGACCGGCTGTGACGTCACTGTTATTTTTCACACCTGGCGTCCTCATATTCGTGCCCGCAATGCTTGTGGGGATGATACTTGCTAAGTTTATAGCTTTACCATCCCGCAAAATTGTAAACGCCTGAAAGGAAAACTCATGACCGCACAGAACCATGATTTGTCAATTAAACCGAACGTGCAGGCATTCTTTGATACAATTACCAACACCATCAGCTATGTTGTTGCAGACCCGGATAGCAGCATCTGCGCTGTTGTGGATTCAGTGATGGATATTGACTATGCCGCAGGTCGAATTACCCATGATCACGCTGATCGGATTGTCGATTACATTGTATCAAGAAATTTGACACTTGAATGGATTATCGAAACCCACGTTCACGCTGATCACTTGTCTGCGGCACCTTACTTACAGAAAAAGTTGGGTGGGAAGATCGGTATAAGTGCAAAAATTATGGATGTTCAAGATACCTTTGGAAAGATCTTCAACGAAGGCACCGAATTCCAACGAGATGGATCACAGTTCGACGCATTGTTCAATGATGGTGACACGTACAGTATAGGCACGCTCTCAGTGTCTGTTATAGCAACCCCCGGACATACCCCAGCTTGCATGGTCCATGTGGTTGGTGATGTGGCCTTTGTGGGCGATACATTGTTTATGCCAGATGCCGGATCAGCCCGTGCCGATTTCCCTGGCGGTGATGCTGGTGAGTTGTTCGATTCAATTCAGAAAGTTCTGCGTTTACCTGAGGATATGCGGTTGTTCATGTGTCACGACTACGGCCCGAATGAGCGCGATATCGAGTGGGAAACCACCGTCGGTAACGAGAAGGCACACAACATCCACGTTGGTGCAGGTGCCAGCCGCGAGACCTTTGTTAAGTTGCGTACAGAACGCGATGCAACGTTGGCGATGCCAAAGCTAATTATTCCAGCTCTTCAGGTAAACATGCGTGCAGGCGAAGTTCCCACAAATAAAGCAGGTAACCCTAGCCTTAAAGTACCAATAAACAGGCTATAAGAACTTATTTTAATAATATTAACCAAACCAAAGAACCGGAGAAAGATCTATTATGAAAATCATGCAACTGGATGTCTTGACCTATGTCGGTCCGCAGATATCGCTATCAGACGTAACTGAACTGAAGCGTAGAGGTATTAAAAAAATCATCGTTGTGCGTCCAGAAGGAGAAACAGATGACCAGCCCACGATATCTGATATAACTTACGCGGCGAACGCCGCTGGTATTGTGGTTCATCAGATACCTGTCGTGCCCGGCCATATCACTGACGAGGCTGTCAAAGAATTTGGTACGTTTGTTGCACAAACTACCGGTCCAATCTTTGCGTATTGCAGAAGTGGAATCCGTGCAACATCTCTTTGGGCACTCACTCAGTCCAAGAATGGTCATTCCACTGATAACATTCTTCGCACCGCACATAGCGTGGGTTATGACCTCTCGCCAATGACCTCATGCCTTGACGCCCAAGCCGCAATAATTGTCTGATTGGGTGCGATACCGATGACCAAACTATCACAGTATCTACCAATCCTTGAATGGGGTCCCGTATATGATCGATTGACGCTGACCAATGATCTTGTCGCTGCAGTCATCGTTACGATCATGCTAATCCCACAATCGTTAGCTTATGCTTTGCTGGCAGGTCTGCCACCTGAAATGGGCCTTTACGCTTCAATGCTACCAATTGTTCTTTATGCGATATTTGGTACAAGTCGCGTGCTGGCTGTAGGTCCTGTCGCAGTCGTATCGTTATTGACCGCAGCAGCTGTCAGCAAGGTCGCAACACCTGGAACGTCAGAATATATTGCAGCTGCAATCACGTTGGCATTTCTGTCTGGGGGCATCTTGCTAGTTCTCGGATTTCTACGTTTGGGTTTTCTTGCCAATTTCTTGTCTCACCCCGTAATTGCTGGGTTTATTACCGCGTCCGGCATCATTATAGCAGTTAGCCAACTGAAAAATATACTTGGTATTGATTCAAGTGGTCACAACTTGCCCGAGATCGTCGTCTCGTTGATTGAGCATTTAGATAAAGTAAACTGGATCACTGTTATCATTGGCGTTGCAACTATGGCGTTTCTGTTCTGGGTACGCAAAGGTTTATTACCACTTCTGACAACGCTTGGGTTCAATATTCGCACAGCGGACATTGTTGCCAAGGCAGGATCTGTTGCGGCGATCTTTATAACTACGCTGATTGTTTGGAGTTTTGATCTTGCCGAACGTGGTGTACAAATAGTTGGCGACGTACCAACTGGGTTGCCGCCGTTTTCACTTCCTTCGTTCTCAATAGACTTGTGGAGCAGTTTAATTGTTTCCGCCTTGGTGATTTCGATCATTGGATTTGTGGAATCGGTTTCTATTGCCCAGACTCTGGCTGCAAAAAACCGGCAACGCATTGAACCAAATCAAGAACTTATTGGGTTGGGTGCAGCTAACATCGGAGCCGCATTTACAGGCGGCTTTCCAGTGACAGGTGGGTTTTCACGATCGATCGTCAATTATGACGCAGGGGCGGTTACACCTGCAGCAGGAGCTTTTACTGCGCTTGGTCTTGGCGTAGCATCACTATTCCTCACGCCGCTGATCTTTCATCTCCCCAAAGCTACGTTAGCTGCAACGATCATCGTAGCTGTACTATCACTGGTCGACTTTTCGATTCTCAAGAAGACCTGGCAATACTCCAAGTCGGACTTTGTTGCCGTGGCCATTACCATTGCAATGACACTCCTAGTTGGCGTTGAACTTGGGGTCATGACTGGCGTTGCGATCTCTGTGTTGATACATCTGTTTAAAACATCACGACCGCACATGGCTATCGTTGGTCAAGTTCCAGGTACCGAGCATTATCGGAATATCATGCGCCATGAAGTGGTTGTTGATGCAAGTGTTTTGACCATTCGGGTCGATGAGAGCCTCTACTTTGCCAACACACGTTCCCTTGAGACTCGAATTTATGATGCAGTAGCAGAGCAACCGGAGGTGAGACATGTCATTCTGATGTGTTCTGCCGTGAATTCAATCGACATGAGCGCACTTGAATCCCTAGAGGCCATCAATGAACGCTTAAAGGTTGGGGGCGCTGCTTTCCATCTGTCAGAGGTCAAAGGACCAGTGATGGATCGGCTGAAAGGATCAGGTTTTTTACAGAATTTGACCGGACGCGTTTTTCTGAGTCAACATCAAGCACAGATGGCAATTGGTTTGGTGACTGCTTAAGTGCATCCAAGGGACATTTTAGTGTCTTTCCAAAAAACTCTCTCTCTTTGGTGCTTACGTAAATAACTTCAGCTCACTTGCTTAATAGGGTTGATTAAATATAAATAATTAAATATATAAATGTTAGCTTATATAAGTGATTACAAATACGCAAGAGGGATCTTTCTATGCTAGACTTTACTGAACTTGAGCCGAAAATTTTGGAAGCAGCTAAATTAATGGAAATGCTATCGCAACCGGTCCGATTGCGCTTAATGTGTATATTGTTAGACGGAGAACAAAGCGTCCTTCATCTTGCTGACAGTGCAAATCTATCACAGCCTGCCATGTCACATCATCTAAAAAAACTGCGTGATGCAGATTTAGTAAAAACTCGGCGCGAAGGTCAAACAATTTACTATTCTCTAAAAGGTAACGAAGTGGCACAAGTTCTAGAGGTCTTGCATAAACTTTTTTGCGCACACTAAATTAACTAAAGGTACTTTATTTAAGAGTTAAACTAAGTTTAAAAAGGGATTAAAATGAAAACCTCTTTTATCACTAAAGGTAAGCTAATCATCGCAGGGCTTGTGATCCTCACCGTTGGCGTTACTGGCTTTGCATGGGCACAAAGCCACTCGGGCAGTATGGATCACACCACTGTGGATCACAACACAATGGGTCACCATATATTCGGTGGTGGTAAGATGCATGGTGCTGACGGATCAGGACATGATGAGGTTAACATGCCAGGCCTACGCGGTATAAACGCTACGGCAGAAGAAAGTGCCGAACTTGCTGCCATGTTCCGCAATTTTGAAACGATAACCCGAGAAGTGATCAATCTACCAAATGGTATTCGAACTGCAACGCGCTCAAGTGATGAAGATGTGATGAACCTGTTGGTTAGCCACGTTTTAGGGATGATCCGGCGTGTCGAAGAAGGGGATGATCCGCTGATCCAAATCCAAAGCCCAACATTAGACATTTTCTTTGTTCAAGGTGAGGAAATTAAAACGGATATCGATGTGACAGACGAAGGTATTGTTGTGACACAAACATCGGATAATCCAGAACTTGTCGCTGCGTTGCAAAAACATGCAACTGAAGTTTCGGCAATGGCTGACCACGGTATGGAAGCCGTCCATAAGATGATGATGCAGCGCGGGAATTGAGTGCCGTTTACCCCAACCTGCCAGTATGCAGACTTCAATGCACTTTACAGCGAACAAATGCTTCTCGCCCAAAGTACAAAAAAGTGGATCCAATATTAGCCCACACAACAAGAGCCCACGCTCTACCCCTTGCCAATGTGATCGATCTCAATGACCTTTGACCTTCGTTCTAGCTTGAGTAAACTACGCTATAGCAGTGGCGACAAACAAACCCTCCCCCAATGAATCCACCGCCCCAGTACTAAAGGTCCGAGATCAAAGACGTACGGCCCGTGATCCAGGGACCACGCTAAGATTAGCTCTTAGCGCTTCGGTCATTTGGATTGGGCTCAGTAACCCCCGGATCGTGATTCTTCTTGGTCTTCGCATCTTGCACCTTGCTCCTGGGTCCCAGTTAGACTGTATGCCTTGCCCAGAGGGGTCTTTCATGAATAGCATCCCCAACCTAGGACTGTGCTCTAGCCTTTTAGAATAAATATGATAAACATAATTTTAAGAAAACCAGTGTGTATTGGAGCATCAGATGTACTTAAAAGGTGGACACGTACTGCAAGGCTACAGTGTTGGAATCTTAAAGTTTGTAGGTCAGACTTTTGCTATGCCACCCGGCGATGTTGGCAACCCAACATCCTATCCTTTCCCCGTACTTATCCGAGAAATTCGCGATGTTCCTACCAACCCATCACCACCGGCAATACTACCTGATGGGTCCTACTCTGAACTGGTTCAGAATTGTATTCATGCTGCGCAGGAGCTCGAGGCAGATGGCGTCAAATCTATTGCGATGTGGTGCGGCTTCTATTCACTGATCCAGCCGATCCTAGCTAAACATGTCAGCATACCAATCCTTACGTCGCCGTTGATTATGCTACCCATAATTCATCAGATGATGCCTCCCGAGAAATCAGTTGTTGTTGTCACGGCAGCCAAGCGGCTTCTGACCTTTGAGTATTTTGAAGCCGTTGGCGCGGATATAAACGATCGTATCAAGGTCATAGGGTTGGATGATGCACCAGTGTTCAATTCCTTTTGTTTAGTTGA
>Ga0307995_1001713_pt1 | contig 13383 bp, 11 predicted proteins | sample EllFjometagen262_FD_203132 | JGI IMG/M metagenome (GOLD analysis project Ga0307995, IMG submission 203132) | Marine microbial communities from Ellis Fjord, Antarctic Ocean - #262 | ecosystem: Environmental > Aquatic > Marine > Unclassified | place: Southern Ocean | collected 2014-11-02
GAATTAGTCCTATGGAGCTATTGTTGATGGGTGTTGCAGGATGTAGTAGTATTGATATTGTAGCCATTCTTAATAAGCAAAAAATAAACCCTACCTCCTTAAAAATGGAGGTTCAGGGTCATCGTCATGAAGGGGAGACCCCCGCTTTATTTTATCAAATAGATGTAACTATTTTTTTAGAAGGAAATTTTCCTGCGGAAAAGGCAATACGTGCAGCAAAACTATCATTTGAAAAGTATTGCTCTGTTTCAAAAACCTTAGAGCCTACAGCAAAAATTAATCATAAAGTTATATTTAACGGAGAAGAGATATGAAATCAAAATTCGAAACTGATGCGATTAAGACTCAATCTGAACGCTCTCAATTTTTAGAGCATTCGACTCCTTTGCATTTGACTTCAAGTTTTATTTTTAAAGATTCAGAGGATATGCGTGCTTCTTTTGCAGAAGAGAAAGAACGCAATATTTATAGTCGTTTTTCCAATCCTAATACATCTGAATTTATTGAAAAAGTAACTCAGATGGAGGGGGCGGAGGATGGGGTAGCCTTCTCTAGTGGAATGGGTGCTATATTTGCCACATTTGCAACTTTTCTAAATGCAGGAGACCATATTGTTTCTTGTAAAGCCATTTTCGGTTCAACCTACACCTTATTTACTAAGTATTTTCCCAAATGGAAAATTAGTAATAGTTATTTTAATGTTAAAGAATTGGAGAAGATTGAAGGCTTGATTCAGACAAATACCCGCTGCATTTATGTTGAATCTCCTACAAATCCTGGAGTAGATATTTTGGATTTGGAATTTATAGGTGCTTTGGCAAAAAAACATAATTTGATGTTTATTGTGGACAATTGCTTTGCAACCCCTTATTTGCAGCAACCTATCCAATATGGTGCCGATTTGGTTATTCATTCTGCCACCAAGCTTATGGATGGTCAAGGACGTGTTATGGGAGGGATTACAGTAGGAAAAAAAGAATTAATTCATGAATTGCATTTATTTGCAAGAAATACTGGGGCTTGTTTATCTCCATTCAATGCTTGGGTCTTATCAAAAAGTTTAGAGACTTTAGCTGTTCGTGTAGATCGACATTGTAAAAATGCTTTAAAAATTGCCAAAAAATTAGAAAATCACCCAAAAATAAATTGGGTAAAATATCCATTTTTAGCATCTCATCCTCAACATAGTTTGGCAAAAAAACAAATGCGCCAAGGAGGGAATATTATTTCCTTTGAAATAAAAGGAGGAATAGAAATAGGGACAGCTTTTATCGATTCGATTAAAATGTGTTCTCTTTCTGCCAACTTAGGTGACACAAGAAGCATCATAACTCATCCTGCATCTTCCACTCATAGTAAACTTCAAGAAGCGGATCAATTAGAAGTTGGGATTTCTGGGGGGTTGATAAGACTTTCTGTTGGTTTGGAGCATCATAAAGATATTTGGTACGATATAAAAACTGCATTAAATATATAACATGAGTATAGAAAAGGAATTAGAGAATCGAATTTTGGTTTTAGATGGAGCCATGGGTACGATGATTCAAAATCATAGTTTGGAAGAATTCGATTTTAGGTCTTCCCGATTTAAACTCCACCCCTGTCCGCTAAAAGGGAATAACGATTTACTTTCTATTACCCAGCCTGAAATCATTAAAAGTATTCATCGTGCCTATTTGGAAGCGGGGGCTGATATTATTGAGACCAATACTTTTTCTTCCACACGAATTGGGATGGCAGATTATCAAATGGAAGACTTATCCTTCGAGTTAAACTACGAAAGTGCTAAAATCGCTAAAGAAATAACTCAAGAATACCTCATAAAAACACCTGATCGACCACGTTTTGTAGCTGGATCAATAGGACCTACCAACAAAACAGCAAGTATGTCCCCCGATGTAAACGATCCAGGATATCGTGCTATAAATTTTGATGATTTAGTAAGTACATATACCGAACAAATTTTAGGATTGATTGAGGGTGGAGCTGATGTGCTTTTGGTAGAAACTGTTTTTGATACGCTTAACGCGAAAGCAGCACTATATGCGATCGATAGTGTAAAAACACAAAAAAAAATAGCTATCCCTGTTATGTTAAGCGGAACTATAACCGATGCAAGTGGAAGAACTCTTTCAGGACAAACGGTAGAAGCATTTAGGATTTCTTTGAGTCATATTCCCCTATTAAGTATTGGATTCAATTGTGCTCTGGGTGCTGATCAATTATTGCCTTATGTAAAACGTTTGTCCAGTCAAAGTGATCTGTTTGTGTCGGCTCATCCCAATGCAGGATTGCCTAATGCATTTGGGGCATATGATCAGACTCCCGAGGAAATGCAAAGTTTAATTGAGGACTATCTTAAACAAAAAGCTGTAAATATTATTGGTGGTTGTTGCGGAACAACTCCAGACCACATAAAATTGATTTCAGAAGTTGCAAAGAGATATTCACCAAGAAATCCTAAATCAATTTTAAATGAATAAACGTAAATCTTTGCTTCTTTCAGGATTAGAGCCTCTTGCAATTACTGAAAACACCAATTTTGTAAATATAGGTGAACGAACTAATGTTACAGGTTCACGAAAATTTTTACGCCTTATTGAAAATCAAAAATATAGTGAAGCCGTTGAGGTAGCTCGTGATCAGGTCTTGGGAGGTGCTCAAATTATTGACGTCAATATGGATGAAGGAATGATTGATGGTGTGAAAGCGATGACTACCTTCTTAAATTTAATAGCAGCCGAACCAGATATTGCCCGAGTACCTGTAATGATTGATAGTTCTAAATGGGAAATTATTGAAGCTGGATTAAAAATAGTTCAAGGAAAAGGGATAGTAAACTCGATTAGCTTAAAAGAGGGAGAAATCAGGTTTGTTGAACAAGCAAATACAATTAAAAAGTTTGGAGCTGCAGTTATTGTAATGGCGTTTGATGAGAATGGTCAAGCAGATAATTTAGAACGAAGGATCGAAATTTGTTCTCGATCTTATTCCATTTTATTAGATAAAGTAAATTTTGCTCCAGAAGACATAATTTTTGATCCCAATATTTTTCCAGTAGGTACGGGAATGGAAGAACATAGAGAAAATGCATTGGATTTTTTTAAGGCCACTCAATGGATTCGAGAGAATTTACCCCATGCTAGTGTAAGCGGAGGAGTTAGTAATGTGTCTTTTTCTTTTCGTGGTAACAATACGGTTCGTGAAGCCATGCATGCTTCTTTTTTATATCATGCCATTCAATATGGAATGAATATGGGGATTGTTAATCCAAGTCTTTTAGAGGTTTATGATGAGGTTCCTAAAGATTTAATGGAACATGTAGAAGATGTTTTACTAAATCGCAGAGACGATGCTACGGAGCGCTTAGTTGATTTTTCTGAAAACTTAATTTCTGTAAAAAAAGTAAGTAAAAAACAAGATGATGCTTGGCGTAAAAAAGATTTAAAAAGTCGTATTACTCATGCCCTGATTAAGGGAATCGATGCTTTTATTGAAGCTGATACAGAAGAAGCTCGATTGGAGGCAAAGAAACCAATTGAAGTAATTGAAGGGCCATTGATGGATGGGATGAATAAGGTTGGTGACCTTTTTGGTGAGGGAAAAATGTTTTTACCTCAAGTAGTAAAATCAGCACGTGTAATGAAAAAAGCAGTTGCCTACTTACAACCCTTTATTGAGTCAGAAAAACAAGAAGGTTCTCGATTTTCGGGAAAAATTTTAATGGCAACAGTAAAAGGGGATGTCCATGATATTGGAAAAAACATAGTGAGTGTGGTTCTTGCTTGTAATAATTATGAAATCATAGACCTTGGGGTTATGGTTCCTCCAGAGTTAATTATTCAACGTGCAATAGAAGAGCAAGTAGATGTAATTGGACTCTCAGGATTGATTACACCCTCCTTGGATGAAATGGTTTATTTGGCAAAAGAATTAGAACGGCAAAAAATCAATATTCCCTTATTAATAGGAGGAGCAACAACATCTAAAGCTCATACGGCCGTAAAGATTGCTCCAACATCTAAATTTCCCGTAATTCATGTCAATGACGCATCAAGAGCTGTCGGTGTCGTGAGTAATTTATTAAAGGCTGACAAAAAAGAAGCCTACACTTTACATATTCGTGAAGAATATGAGGCTTTCAAAATGAAGTTTTTAGAACGTACTTCTGCTAAAGAATATATTTCATTTGAAGCTGCCCAAAAAAATAAATTTCAAATAAATTGGAATAAATTTGAAGTCAAAACACCCTCTTTTTTGGGTGCTCAAACGATAAAAAATTTTCCTTTGGATGCACTGGTTGATTATATAGACTGGACACCTTTTTTTAGATCTTGGGATTTGCATGGAAAGTATCCTGAAATCTTAAAAGACTCATTAGTTGGAGAACAAGCACAAGTCTTGTTTAATGATGCACAAAAAATGCTCAAAACTTTACTCAGTGAAAAATGGTTAACTGCCAAAGCTCGTTTTGGTATCTATCCTGCAAATACTGTAGGTGATGATATTGAAATTTATTCAGATGATAAGCGCTCAGAGGTAATAGTGAAGTGGTTGACCCTACGACAACAATTAAAAAAAAGAGATGGGCAACCTAATATCGCACTTTCGGATTTTATTGCACCTAAATCAAATGGAAAAATAGATTATATGGGAGCCTTTTGTGTTACTACTGGGTTTGGAACGGATGAAAAAGCAAAAGCCTTTGAAACTGATCTTGACGATTATAGTTCTATTATGGTTAAATCTCTTTCTGACCGATTTGCTGAAGCCTTTGCGGAATACTTACACCGTAGTGTTAGAACTAAGTATTGGGGCTATGCAAATAATGAAACTTTAGATAATAATGAATTAATTCAGGAAAAATATTTAGGAATTCGTCCTGCACCAGGTTATCCAGCTTGTCCAGATCATTTAGAGAAAGTAACTTTATGGAAATTGTTGCAAGTAGAAGAAGCCATCGGAGTGACTTTAACAGAAAGTTTTGCAATGTGGCCAGCCTCGTCAGTATCGGGGTACTATTTTGCTAATCCAGAATCTCGATATTTTGGATTGGGAAAAATAAAAGGAGATCAACTAATTTCTTATAGTAAGAGAAGAGAAATTTCTGAACAAGAAGCTAGAAAATGGCTAAACCCAAATTTTGCAGAAGACTAAATTATTAAAATGAAATAATGAAGGTAACAGAACATATAGCAAGAGCTCAGGGAGCAACCCAATTTACTTTTGAGATTTTGCCCCCTTTAAAAGGTCAAAATATCAATACTCTTTTTGAGACAATTAACTCATTACTGGATTTCAAACCTCCGTTTATTGATGTGACTTATCACAGAGAGGAACATGTTTATAAAGAAGCAGGGAATGGACTTTTAGAAAGAAAAGTAACTAGAAAACGACCAGGAACCGTTGGAATTTGTGCTGCTATTCAAAATAGATATAAAATTGATGCCATTCCTCATATTTTGTGTGGAGGATTTTCTAAAGAGGATACTGAAAATTTTTTAATCGATTTAGACTTTTTGGGAATTGATAATTTGGTAGCTTTAAGGGGAGATGCGGTGAAAACAGAAACTTATTTTACTCCAAATAAAGATGGGCATTCTTATGCTAATGAATTGGTTACACAAATATCAGATTTAAATAAAGGAAAATATTTGGATGAAGATTTATTAAACTCTCATGCAACTGATTTTTGTATTGGGGTATCGGGATATCCAGAAAAGCATATGGAAGCTCCAAGTTTAGAGAGTGACATCCATTTTTTAAAGAAAAAAATAAAAGCTGGTGCTGATTATGTTGTAACACAAATGTTTTTCGAAAATGACAAGTATTTCGAATTTGTTAAAAAAGCACGTTCAGAAGGCATCACCATTCCTATAATTCCTGGGCTAAAACCCTTTTCAACACTCAAACAACTAAATATGATTCCTCATCGTTTTCATGTTGATCTACCTGAGGCATTAATAAAAGAAGTTATTGGATGTAAAAAAAATTCATCAGTTCGTCAAGTAGGTATTGACTGGTGTATTGAACAGAGTAAGGAGTTGAAAGAAGCCAATGTACCTTTTTTACATTACTATTCTATGGGTAAAGCAGATAATATCAAGGCAGTCGCAAAGGAAGTATTCTAATCTGTTAAGGATTTAAATAACTGCTCTAAACTTTCATTTTTCAACTGTAATTTTAGGATTTTCAATCCATTATCATGGGCAAAATCAAAAACGACTGATCTCATATCTTGGGAGCCTTTTATGTAAATTTCGTAATCAAAATCATGCGGATTTTTAACATGATCCACATTGGATATCCTTGATACAGCCTCGATTTCTACCCTATAGTCAAAACTTACCTCAATTATTTGATCTTGATTATTTCGAAGTTTATCTAGGGGTTCATCCAGAACAATTTTTCCCTTATTAATTATGATTACACGGTCGCATAGGGCATCTACCTCTTGGAGAATGTGTGTAGAGAGTAAGACAGTATTCTCTCCTCCTAAACTTCGAATCAGTTTTCGAATTCCCACCAATTGATTAGGATCTAGACCGGTTGTGGGTTCGTCTAATATAATTAGTTTGGGATCATGGAGGATCGCAGCGGCTAAACCTACACGTTGTTTATATCCTTTCGAAAGTGTTTGAATTTTTTCACCTTGATGCCCAATCAAACCTGTTTGATTGAGAACCATTTCCATGGGTGGATTTTTAAGCCGGTAGAGATCAGCTACATATTGAAGGTATTCCTTGACATACATTTCAGGATATAAAGGATTATTTTCAGTTAGATATCCTACTTCTTTTTGAATTGAACGTAACTCTTTTTTTAGGTCTTTATCAAAAAAGGTCGCACTTCCTTCCCATTCGGTATAATAGCCTGTCAAAATTTTCATTAAGGTTGATTTTCCTGCCCCATTAGGACCCAAAAGACCAACAACTTCACCTTTTTTCAAAGTTAGAGAAATCCCTTTTAATGCCTGAACAGCTCCGAATTTTTTACTGATATCTTTTAATACAAGACTCATTTTTTTATTATAAAGATAGAAGTTTCCTATTTATTTTTCTTCTTACTGCGCTGACTTTCTAAAATAACTGTGGTCAAAATAAGTAAACCTCCAATTAAACTTTTTAGATTCGGGATCTCATGAAGAAATATTAAGGCTAAAATCATCCCAAAAATAGGCTGAATACTGCTCATGATACTTGCGGTGCTGATTTTGAAATGAGAAAAACTAGTTAAAAAAAGAGTATGCCCAAGTGCAGTTGTTACTCCACCTAGAATTAGTAAATATGGAAGTTGGGAAGCTATGTTTTCTTGTGGGTAAATCCAAAGCACGGGTAAGAGTATAAAAAGCACGACCCCCATTTGATAAAACATCTGAATAGATCCACTAGCCATATTGGAATGAGATTTTAAAATCAAATTTCTAAGAGCATAAACAATAGCAGAAAATATTCCCATTAGTAGCCCTTGGGTTTCTGTGTTTTTAACATCAAAAGCGGGAACCAAAAAATAAATTCCTGTTAAAATCATAAGTCCAAAGAGTAGATGAATTGACTGTAATTTTGTTTCAACAAAAAAAGGTTCTAATAGAACAGTAAAAATCGGATAGGTAAAGAGAGAAAGCATTCCAATAGTAACATTACTCCATTGCAGTGCAAAGAAATAAGTCACCCAATGCAGAGCCATAAATACTCCGCTAAGTAAAATAGCTTTACCATGATTTTTCCAGTCAATTTTAAAGGAATATTTTTTTAACAAACAGAAAGTGCCTAGAAGAAGAATTGCAAATAAAGAACGATACCAAATCGTTAGGGGAGGACTCAGTTCGATATAACGCCCCAAGACACCTGACGTGCTGATAAAAAGCATTCCTAAGTTAAGTAATATTAAATAGTATAAGTGAGGATTTTTTAATTTCATTTTGATAAATAAACATATATGGTAATTAACCCCTAAATTCCTGATGGATTCAAGTAGGCTAATAAAGATGGTAGGCATCCAAATAAAATAGTTTTTTAATCTAGGAAAATTTAAAACGTTCTAGATGAATTACTAATTATACTGTAATTACAGTTATTAATATCGAAACAATCAAGCTAATCTATTTTTGTTAAGGAAAGATAAGTGATTACAAAACACCTTTAACTGGACTTGATTTAATTTTAACAAAGAAGGTCTTTAATTTTCTCAGAAATAATTCAATTTTTTTAATTTCAAAATACTTTAAGACCTTGGCTTAGCCAAAATAAAGTGCTGAAAATTTGTTTTTGACAAAAGCAATAGTATTTTTGTGGTGATTTTAATAATAATGAAAACATTTTTTTCTTACTATAACAACTTTTATCACTTCTATTCAGAAGCAGAAAGGACTTTATAGTACAAAAAATACTATTTATAAATTTAAAGTCCTGATTTGATCGGGATTTTTTTTTTGAGATAAATGGAAGAAAACAAAATAATAGCGATTCAAGGAACTCAAGGATCCTTTCACCATAAAGTAGCTCAGTGTTATTTTGGGAATGATTTAGAGCTTTTGGAATGTAAAACTTTTGATGCTACTGTAAAAGCTTTATTAAGTGGTCAAGCAGATCAAGCAGTTATGGCAATAGAAAATTCTATTGCAGGCTCCATAATACCAAATTATGCATTAATTGATCAAAACGACTTAAGGATACTCGGAGAGTACGGCTTAAGTATTCATCACAATTTGATGGGTTTGATTGGGCAATCTTTACATGAGATTAGAGAAGTTCACTCTCACCCAATGGCAATACTCCAGTGTATGGAATTTTTTAAATCTCATCCTCAAATTCGATTGGTTGAAGCAGAAGATACGGCAGATGAAGCTCGAAGAATTGCCGCAGATCAACTTCAAGGAATTGCTGCTATTGCTAGTAAAGAAGCTGCTGAATTATATCAGCTATCTGTTTTGGAACCTTCAATACAAACAATTCAAAATAACATAACCCGATTTGTTATTATTCAAAAAGAAGGGACTCTTATTCCTGAGGCTAAAATCAATAAAGCGACACTTAAATTTACTTTAGATCACCAAAGAGGAAGTTTGGCAGCAATCTTAAATGTGATGAGTGATTGTCAATTGAATTTGACTAAAATCCAATCTTTGCCGGTCATAGAAACACCAGGTAAATATGCTTTTTTTGTTGACGTAACTTTTGATTCCTTTACTCACTATGATAAGGCACGTAAACTCATTTCTATTATGGCCTCACAAATTAAAATATTAGGCGAGTACGCCCAACATATCCGATGATAGCAACAGCTCAACGTTTAGAAAGTGTCCAAGAATACTACTTTTCTCGAAAATTGCGAGAGGTAGCTCAAATGATTCAAGCGGGTCATCCTGTAATCAATATGGGAATCGGAAGTCCTGACTTAGCACCACATCCAGAGGTTATTAAAGCCTTAGAGCAAGCCATGAAAAACCCTAAGGCTAGTATGTACCAGAGCTATCAAGGGCTTCCCGAATTGCGAACTGGTATCGCCGATTTTTATAAAAAACACTACAAGGTAACTTTAGATGCGAACAATGAAATCCTTCCATTAATGGGTTCAAAAGAAGGAATTATGCATCTGTCTATGGCCTTTTTAAATAAAGGAGATAAAGTATTGATCCCCAATCCAGGCTATCCAACTTATCAATCTGTAACCCGTCTTTTAGAGGCAGAACCTATTTTTTACGATTTAAAAGCTGAAAATAATTGGCAACCTAATTTTGAAATTTTAGAGGCATTAGACACAAAAAACATCAAAATCCTTTGGTTAAATTATCCCAATATGCCAACGGGTGCTAACGTAGCAGTTGATACTTTTGATCGATTGATTTCTTGGGCAAAATCAAGAAATGTTTTATTGGTTAATGACAATCCATATAGCTTTGTTTTGACAAAAACTCCACAAAGTATCTTATCCAGACCAGGGGCCAAGGAGGTGGCTGTAGAATTAAATTCTCTTAGTAAGTCTTTTAATATGGCAGGTTGGCGCGTGGGAATGCTTTGTGGAAAAAAGGAAACTATTCAATCTGTATTAAAAGTAAAAAGTAATATGGACTCTGGGATGTTTTTTGGAATTCAGCAAGGGGCTATTGAAGCGCTTAAGGCTGAAAATTCATGGTTTGAGGAACTTAACTTGATTTATCAAAAAAGGAGAAATTTGATTGAAATTTTAGCAACTAAATTAGGTGCCAGTTTTGATTCCAAAAGTGTGGGTATGTTTGTCTGGGCGAAATTACCTGAAGGCTCTCCTAATTCGGAAACGTTTATAGATAAAATCTTAAAAGAACAAAATATTTTTATAACTCCTGGCACTATATTTGGAAGTCAAGGCGAAGGCTATATAAGGTTTTCACTTTGCTTAACTGAAGCGACTATTAAAGAAGCAATTAAACGTTTTGAGCAATGAAAATAGGGATTGTAGGTTTGGGTTTGATAGGGGGTTCTTTTGCTTTGGCAGCTAAAAAATATTCAGTAGATAGTATCTTGTTTGGTTCTGATCAAAAAAAGGAACATCTTGAGGAGGCGATGCATATGGGAATAGTTGATTATCAACTTACTCATGAAAACTATGGGAATATGGATGTCATTATCTTGGCAATACCTGTAGATGCTTCTTTAGAGGTCGCTTCATCTATCTTGGATAAGATTAATGACAATGCTTTACTTATGGACGCAGGCTCTACTAAAATAGCTATCTGTGAGTTTTTGACACTACATCCAAAAAGGAATCAATTTTTAGCCACTCATCCAATTGCCGGTACAGAATTTTCCGGACCCTCTGCAGCCTATGCAGATCTTTTTTTAGATCAATCTCAAATTATATGTGAATCTCAAAAAACACGTCCTGATTTATTAGAATGGGCTATTCAATGGTTTCGAAATATGAATATGCAAGTTAATGAAATGGATCCTGAAGCACATGATAAGCATATTGCTTATGTATCACATCTATCACATATTTCCTCTTTTATGTTGGGAAAAACTGTAATGGAAAAAGAAAAAGATGAACGTGCGATTTTTGAAATGGCAGGCAGTGGATTTAGATCAACGGTACGTTTAGCAAAAAGTTCACCCGCTATGTGGACACCTATTTTTAAGCAAAATCAAAAAAATATTATAAAGGTTCTTAGTGAATATATCGGAAATTTACAAGACTTTAAAAGTCTTTTGGAAAACAATAGCTATGACCACCTTTACAATCAAATGAAAGAAATAAATGCCATCAAAACTATTTTGGCTGGAATTAAAAACAATAACATAAATAATTAAGTCATGGAGAATAAAAAAGATATGCGTCAATGGTTGGATAATTTTGGATTAGATCATCCTTTGGTCATTGGAGGGCCCTGTAGTGCTGAAACCGAAGAACAAGTCCTTAAAATAGCACATGAATTGAAAGACACCGATGTTACCGTCTATAGAGCAGGAATATGGAAGCCCAGAACTCGTCCTGGAATGTTTGAAGGAGTAGGCGCTATTGGCTTGGCATGGCTTAAAAAAGTAAAAGAACAAACAGGACTTTTAACAGCTACAGAAGTTGCCAATAAAGATCATGTAAAATTGGCTTTAGACAATGACGTAGACATTCTTTGGATTGGAGCTCGTTCAACAGTGAGCCCTTTTATTATGCAAGAAATTGCTGATGCTTTGGAGGGTACTAAAAAAATAGTTTTAGTAAAAAATCCTGTGAATCCTGATTTAGCATTATGGCTCGGAGGAGTTGAACGTTTATATACAGCAAACATAAAAAACTTGGGATTAATTCACAGAGGATTCTCAACATATGAGAAAACGAAATATCGCAATATTCCTGAATGGCAAATTGCTATTGAAGTAAAAAATAGATTTCCTGATTTACCAATGATTTGTGATCCTTCTCATATTGCTGGCCGTCGTGATTTAATTCTTGATATTTCTCAAGCAGCTTTAGATCTTAATTTCGATGGCCTTATGATAGAAACTCATTGGGATCCTGACAATGCATGGAGTGACGCAGCACAACAAGTTACCCCAGAACGTTTGGTAGAAATTATGAAAGATTTAAAGGTTCGAAAAGTGACAGACGATGCAGAAGCATACCAAAATGAATTAAATACATTACGAGCTCAAATTGATGTGATTGATCAAACTCTTTTAGACACCCTAGGGAAAAGAATGAAAGTGGCAAGTAAAATAGGAGAAATTAAACTTTCGAACAATGTTGCTGTTTTACAAAATAAGCGTTGGAACGAAATTTTAGGAAAAATGATTTTAGAAGGCCAAGATCGTGACTTATCAGAGGAATTTATTCTTCGTTTTTTTAAGGCAGTCCATCAAGAGTCTATTAATAAACAAGAGAAAATACTGAATTCATAAGTATTATTTAAAGACTAATCCCAATCGATAATAATTAATATGGACTTACTTCAATTAATGAGACAATCGCGTGAAATGTTAATTCCGCATTGGTTATTATCGGTTGGAATATGTGTTTTATATGTTTTAATAATTGGAATACCAGCCGAGCAGAATAGTTATGGAGAAATGTTAAGTTTTTTATTGGCTGGCCCATTACAACTAGGTTTGTGTATTTATTTTCTAAATATCATTCATCAGGAAAAACCTTCTATTTTTAATTTACTTCAAGGGTTTAAACCTTTATTGCAAGTCCTATTGGCTTATTTAGTTGTTACCGTAATGGTCGTTTTGGGGTTGTTGTTTTTTATTGTGCCAGGCATTATTCTTTCTTTAGGACTTTCAATGACTTTTTATATTATTGCAGAGCGTCCGGAAATACCATTTGGTGATGCTATCCAAGAAAGTTGGAACCTAACTAACGGATATAAAACGGAACTTCTTGTCCTTCATTTACGTTTTTTACCTTGGTATGTTTTGGGATTGTTGTTTTTTATTGTGGGAATTTTTGTAATAGTTCCATGGCACTATACTTCAATTGCGTTATATTATAATTATCTAAAAAAACAACCCCGTATCATCTAAGTTAAAGAATTAGCAATTCTCTTAACGGCCTCTTGGATGTGCTCAACTGAAGCAGCGTAAGAAATCCTTATACAATCATCATTTCCAAAAGCCTCACCAGTAACTGTAGCTACATGTGCTTCTTCAAGTAAATACAAAGCGAAATCAGACGCATTGTTAAGTGTTTTTCCACGAAACTTTTTTCCAAAATAATAAGAAATGTCTGGAAAAACATAAAAAGCACCTTTTGGCTGGTTTAATTTGAAACCCGGAATTGCAGATAGCAATTTAATGATGATCTCTCTTCTTTTTGAAAACTCATCGACCATATACTTAATATTGCTTACGGGTGCTTCAACTGCAGCAATTGTCGCACGTTGTGCAATACAATTTGCTCCACTTGTGATTT
>Ga0307995_1001715_pt1 | contig 13374 bp, 12 predicted proteins | sample EllFjometagen262_FD_203132 | JGI IMG/M metagenome (GOLD analysis project Ga0307995, IMG submission 203132) | Marine microbial communities from Ellis Fjord, Antarctic Ocean - #262 | ecosystem: Environmental > Aquatic > Marine > Unclassified | place: Southern Ocean | collected 2014-11-02
CATAGATAAACAATAGAGAAATTTACCTCCATTTTTATTGAAAATATAAGTAAATTTTTCATCTATTGGAGCATTATCTTTTGGGAAATAACTGCTTTCTTCAGATTGATTTATGGAAATCTCTGATTTTGCTTTTTTTCCGAAAAGTTTTTTTAGCAGATTCATTTGCTATTTATTGGGGGCTTTGTAGGTTTCTTATGCTTCAAATATATAAAACCTATGTTTAATAGTTGTTCTCTTAAACTTTATTTAAAACATATTTTATAAAAAAAATAAACTATTCTTTGTTCTCCTTAATAACGGCTTCACTTTTATCAACTTCAGATATTTCAGCATCAGTATCTTTGGAAGCAACTTCTACAAAGGTAGCTTCTGATTTAGAATAAGGGCGGTCACCAAATATTTTTTGGAGGTTATCTTTAAAGATAACTTCTTTGTCCAATAATACCGTTGCTAGCTCAGTTAATTTATCTTTATGCTTCATTAAAATACTGATAGCTCTTTGGTATTGCTCTTCAATCATTTTTGAAATTTCCTCATCAATAAGTTCAGCAGTTTTTTCACTATATGGTTTTGTAAACCCATATTCGTTTTCTCCTGAAGAATCATAATAAGTTAAATTACCAATCTTTTCATTTAAACCGTAAACGGTTACCATAGCTCTTGCTTGTTTGGTAACTTTTTCAAGATCGTTAAGTGCTCCAGTTGATATTTCGTTAAAGATCACCTTTTCTGCAGCACGCCCTCCAAGTGTTGCACACATTTCGTCCAACATTTGATCTGGTTTAACCAATTGACGTTCTTCGGGCAAATACCAAGCAGCGCCTAAAGATTTCCCTCTAGGAACAATAGTAACTTTTACCAAAGGGGCAGCATGTTCTAGCATCCAACTTACGGTTGCATGACCAGCTTCATGAAAAGCAATTGCTTCTTTTTCTTTTGGTGTAATTATTTTATTTTTCTTTTCTAAACCACCTACAATTCTGTCTACCGCATCTAAAAAATCTTGTTTTTCAACAGTATTCTTATCAAATCTAGCAGCAATTAGTGCAGCTTCATTACATACATTTGCTATATCTGCTCCAGAAAACCCAGGAGTTTGTTTTGATAAGAAATCAGTATCTAATTTTTCATCAACTTTTAATGGACGTAGGTGAACTTCAAATATCTCTTTACGCTCCCTAACATCTGGCAAATCAATATAGATTTGTCTATCAAATCGTCCAGCACGCATTAATGCTTTATCCAATACATCAGCTCTGTTCGTTGCAGCTAAAACGATTACGTTAGAATCTGAACCAAAACCATCCATTTCAGTTAATAGTTGGTTAAGTGTGTTTTCTCTTTCGTCATTAGAACCGGACATGTTATTTTTTCCTCTAGCCCGACCAATAGCATCGATTTCATCTATAAAAATAATAGCTGGAGATTTTTCTTTTGCTTGTTTAAATAAATCACGAACTCTAGATGCTCCAACACCAACAAACATTTCTACAAAATCTGAGCCTGACAACGAAAAGAAAGGTACGTTTGCTTCTCCTGCAACTGCTTTAGCCAATAAAGTTTTACCAGTACCAGGAAGTCCTACTAATAAAGCTCCTTTAGGTATCTTTCCTCCCAAAGCAGTATATTTTTCTGGTTTTTTAAGGAAATCAACTATTTCTTGTACTTCTTCTTTGGCTCCTTCAAGACCAGCAACATCTTTAAAACTTGTTTTAACATCCGTATTTTGATCGAATAATTTTGCTTTGGATTTTCCAATATTAAAAATTTGACCACCAGCACCGCCACCAGCACCACCAGACATTCTTTTCATAATAAATATCCAAATCCCAATAATAATAATAAATGGGAGTAGTGAAATCAATATTTCACTCATCACATTATTATCGGTTTCGTATACAACAGTCGTTTGTAAATTATCTTTAGATTTTATTTTATCCAGGCTATTTTCAAAATTTTGTAAATCTCCAAATTCAAATTGATAAGAAGCTTCTTTTCCATCCGACAGGAAATTAGAGCCTTTTTTATTTTTAGTATGTTTTTCTTTGTCTTTCGCTTCTGGAGTAAGAAATACCTTTGCAATCTTACGATTAACAATTTCAACTTTTTCAACATCTCCATCTCTTAGAAGAGTCTCAAATTCTCCTTGAGTAGTTTTTTGAGGTTGAGACCAGCTTCCGCCACCAAAAACATTCAATCCTATAAACACAATAATAATAGCTCCATAAATCCAGTAACTATTAAATTTCGGTTTTTTTAATTCGGGTTTTTTATTTTCGTTTGCCATTAGGCTTCTTCTTTTTTAGTGGTTGTTTCTATTATAACTGATTTTGCATCGCCCCATAATCCTTCGATATTGTAAAACTCACGAATTTGTTTTTGGAATACATGCACTACTACGTGAACGTAGTCCAATAATACCCATTCGGCATTATTACTACCTTCTACGTGCCAAGGTTTTTCTTGTATAGCTTTACTTACCGTTTTTTGTACTGAATTTACAATAGCATTTACTTGCGTATTTGAATTACCATTACAGATTATAAAATAATCACATACAGTGTTTTCTATGTCTCTCAAATCAAGGATTTCAATGTCTTGTCCTTTAACTTCTTCAATCCCTTTTATAATTTGTGTTATAAGTTGATCAGTCCCTTTTTCTTTCTTCAATATATATATATTTATCCCTAATTATTGGGGTGTAAAGTTATTATTTTTTTGTTTATTGAAACGCTATTGTAACGTTACATTAACATATTTTTTATTTGCTATGAATATAATCAAACTTAATGCCATTGATTCAACAAATTCTTACCTAATTAATTTAAGTAAGGAGGTGAAACTTGAAGACCCAACTATTGTTATAACAAATAAACAAACAAAGGGGCGAGGACAACATGGGACTAGTTGGCAATCTGTCCCGCAACAAAGTCTTTTGTTTAGTATGTTTAAAAGATTTGAAGACCTTCCTAGTAATAAAATATCTAGTATTGCTTATGCAGTTTCATTAGGTGTGGAAAATGCTTTAAAAAAATGTAAAATACCAAATATTGCTATAAAATGGCCTAACGACATAATGTCACGCTCTAAAAAAATGGCAGGAATTTTAATTGAAAACCAGATAAAACAAGGAAATGTTGTTTCCAGTATTATTGGACTTGGAATTAATGTGAATGAAGAAAAATTTGAATCCCTACCTCAGGCTACTTCGATGTTATTAGCTACTGGAAATAAATATGATTTAAATGAAGTTTTGCAACATGTAATTAAAGAAATTTTAATTCAATTAAATAAAATTGAAAAAGGGGAGCATGCTGATTTGAAAATAAAATATGAATCATCTCTTTTTAGAAAAGAGATGATTTCTGTATTTGAAGTGCCAGGTGGTTATCGTTTTAATGGTAAAATAAAAGGAGTTAATGAAATTGGGCAAATTGTAATTGAAAATGAAAATGAAATTTCAACTTCATATCAATTAAAGGAAATTAAAATGTTGTTTTAAAATTACAGTCCTTCTAAGTTACTTGATAAGGTTTCTATAAATTTTGTAATAGGTCCTTTTATCATCATTGCCATCATAGGATTAAAATCCCCTTCGAATTGTAAATTCACATCAGAAGATGTTTCGTTTATAGCCTCAATATTTCCTATTAGTGTAAATGGAAGTTTGTCACTAATAGCACCTAATGTCACTTTATTAGGAGCAATTACTTCTTTAAGCTCTAAAGCGATTTCTGGCATTCCTTTTAAAGCAAATACAAATGCGTTATCTCTAATGATTTCAAATTTACTAATATTATCAGGCATTAGCTTTTCAAAATTTTTCACATCACATAAAAAATCACAAAGTTCTTCTGCAGATTTTTGAACGGTTACTTTTTTACTTGTTAAATTCATGTTGTATTTTTATAATTATTGAAATTAGCAAAAACAATACCAACTATTTACACCAATTCCCTGGATCAATTCTCCATTTTGAAAGAATTTTAGCTTCAGAGGAAGTAATATAGTTAGATTTTTCAGCTAGAAGTAATAAGTTTTCATAGTTACTCAACGTATGTAAGTTAACATTAGTGTTCTTGAAATTTTCTTCAGCAATTGTAAATCCATAAGTAAATATTGCAACCATTCCTTTAACAGTGACCTTAGCTTCTTTTAAAGCTTCTACAGCTAATAAGCTGCTTTTTCCAGTACTTATAAGATCTTCTACGATAATAGCATTTTGTCCTTTTTCTATATGTCCTTCAATTTTATTTTGGCGGCCATGTTTTTTTGCTTCTGGCCTTACATAACAAAAAGGGAGATTTAAAACATCTGCAACCAATGCTCCAATTCCAATAGCACCTGTAGCAACACCTACTATTACATCAGGTTTGCCGTAGATTTCTTCAATCTGTTTGGCTAAATTTTCTCTTAAGTAATTTCTAATCATTGGATATGAAAGTGTAATCCTATTGTCACAATAAATAGGAGATTTCCATCCTGAAGTCCACGTAAATGGATTTTGTGGTTGTAATTTAATTGCATTAATTTGCAAAAGTAATTCGGCCGTTTTTTGAGCTGTTTCTTTGTTTAAAATCATAGTGCAAATGTATAAAGTTTTTGTTAAAGACATACCAATAATTCTCTCAACTAAAAAAAATATTGGGAGTCAGTATACTGCAATGCCCTTAAAAATTGTAAATTTTAAAAAGCTTATTAAACAAATAATTAAAGGAGAACTGTTTTATGTTAATTTGTATCATAAAAATGAAGAGATACTAAAAAAAATCCTTAAAAAAAAATTACCTGTAGTTCACGCTGCTGGTGGATTAGTATATAATAATAAAAAAGAAATACTTTTTATATACCGTAAGTCTAAATGGGATCTACCAAAGGGTGGGTTAGAAAAAGGAGAAACTTTTGAAGAAGCTGCAATAAGAGAAGTGGAAGAAGAAACTGGAGTGCAGGATTTGGAGATTAGGGGTTTTATTGCAAAAACGTATCATGTGTTTAAACGCAATGATAAATTTAAATTAAAGATCACTTATTGGTACGAAATGTATACGGAATATAAAGGAGAATTAGTTCCTCAAGCTAAAGAAGGTATCAAAAAAGCAAAATGGAAAAACTTTGAAAAATCTCAAAAAGCATTACAAGGTTCTTATGAAAATGTAAAATTACTTTTTCCTAAAGAGTATTTAACCACTCACCCTAACGATAGGGTATTGTAAATTTGATTGTTCGTAAATCCAATCTAATTGTGAGTATCAGTTTTTTTAAATTAGGATCATTGACTTCCTTTTATTTTAGAAATAGATTTAATTATCATTATTGTAACAATTTCATAAAAAGAACGTTTGTAAGTAAAGAGATTATTAAGCATTGTTTAGCTTTAACCAGAGTTATTAAATTATTTATGATGAAAAAAATTCTATTACTAAGTACTCTTGTTTTATTATTTGCATTTCAATCCTGTAAAGACTATTCTAAAGAAGTAGCTGCTAAGGGTGAAATAGAATTGATATCACCGCAACAAGTTTACGATGCTATTTATAGTGAAGATACTGTTCAGTTAGTGGATGTGAGAACTCCAAGAGAATTTAAAGAAAGTCATTTAAAAGGAGCGAAAAACATTTGTGTGACTAGTGATGATTTTAATGAAAAAGTTAAAACTTTAGATAAAAATAAGCCTGTTTTTGTATATTGTAAAAAAGGCGGTAGAAGTGCCAATGCAGCGAAGCAATTAAAAGAGATGGGTTTTACTAAAATTTACGATATGGATGGCGGAATTTTATTGTGGAAGGAGCATGACTTAGAAGTAAGGAAGTAGTTAAATAAACTATTTAAAAATAAAAAAAAGCCCAGTAATAATTTACTGGGCTTTTTTTATAATTTGGCTTGTCTATTTTAATATCTAATACCCTTCAGCAGTTTCTCCTTTTGCACACCTAAAGATTATCTCGCTAAAAGTTTTTTCGAAACTTTATAAGTAGCGGAATAAATAAGTCCAGCTTGGCCTGTTTTAAAAGTCAAAAATGCTTTTTTGAACCATCGCGGGTCTGTGGCTTTCTTTTTATGATCTACATGTCCTGAAACCTTATAGACTTCTCCATTCAAAGAAGGCTTGATTTCATAAATACTAATCCCAAAATGTTCCGCTCGTTGAAGAACAGTTTCAAAATCTGATTCAGAAAAATATTGAATATCCTCTTGATCAAATCCATCATTCAGATTTTTTAAATCTGTAAATACATGTTGTTGTAAAAATTCCGTTTGTTCCATATTTATATAGTGGCTAAATGTTATACCGACGCCAAAGGTAAGCTTATAGATTTATACTTTGGGATAAAGGTGTTTATGATTATAAATAGTAACATTCATTAATTGAGTTAAAAAAATAAAAACCCCATCAATTTGATTTATAAATTATTGTGATTCTGTATTATGGAGCCGGGGAGATTATAGATCTTGCCTTACCAATGTTGCAAATACAACTGCCAGTGCTTGCAGCCCTAGTGTCTAAAAACACAGAAACCCGATCAAGCAAAAAAATGCGTGTCGGGTTTCTTTAGTTTTTACCCACTTTACTTTGTGAGTGTCGTGGAGCCGGGGAGATTCGAACTCCCGTCCAAACGTGCAATTATAAAGCCTTCTACATGTTTAGTTTTCATTTAAATTTTCGTCCAATTGCCGGTTGAAAACTACCAACGCAAGGCTTATCTTTAATTTGAGTTTCGCAAGTACATCAAAGCACTATACAAGCTAGGTTTACTTTTACGAAGTCTCTATATCGATAGCCGCAAACCAAGGCGCTCGAGAGACTTCCTGCTTGCCCGCCTAGCGGGCCGAGGCATTATCCTACTATAATTCGGATTATGCAGCTAGGGCGTAGTTATTCTCGCCGTTTAAAAAGTGTGAAATATGATATTTACGAGCTGTATCCCAGCGCTCGACATGCTTACTTTACAATTAGACCCGCTGTCAAAACCAGTCGGCCCCAATTACCTACTAGTAGGTACCTCTTTAAAAGAGGGTGATTTCAATGAACAATAGCAAAAATCCATTTTGCCAAAGGAATACAAATATATAATAATACTTGTATCTTTGATGCTCTAATTTACTATTTCAAAATTTATACCAAATGCCCATAAAATTTGCAATTATTAAAGAAGGAAAGACACCACCAGATCGTAGAGTCGTTTTTTCTCCAAAAAAGTGCCAAAAAATCCTAGAAACATTTCCGGAGGCAAGCATAAAGGTGGAGTCTAGTGATGTAAGGATTTTTAATGATACTGCTTATTTGGATGAGGGTATTGAAGTGAGCACTGATGTTTCAGATTGTGATGTTTTATTAGGAGTAAAAGAAGTCCCTATTACTGCATTAATACCCAATAAAAAATATTTTTTCTTTAGTCATACCATCAAACACCAACCCTATAATAGAGGTTTGTTACAAGCAGTTTTAAAAAATAAAATTGAATTGTATGACCACGAAACTATTGTTAAGGAAAATGGAGCAAGATTAATAGGGTTTGGACGTTATGCAGGTTTAGTTGGAGCTTATAATACTTTTAGAGCTTTAGGAATTCGGGATGACCTATTTAACTTGCCTAAAGTTGAAAGCTTAGTAGATTTTGCTGAAATGAAATTAGAACTTGACAAAATTAAGCTTCCAGCAATTAAAATTGTTTTAACCGGTAGGGGAAAAGTGGCAAAGGGAGCAAAAGAAATTATTGACCATCTTAAGCTTGAAGAAGTTGCTGTTGAAGAATACTTAACAAAAACTTATAAAAAAGCCGTTTACTGCTATATAGATGTGATGGATTATAATAAAAAAATGGAAGGTGGAGCTTTTAATAAAACCGAATTTTTTGAAGATCCAAGCGATTATGAAAGCAATTTTATGCGTTTTGCCCAAGCAAGTGATGTGTTGATAGCAGGTCATTTTTATGGAGAAAATGCACCCTTTTTATTTACAAAAGAAGATGCAAAGCATCCAGCGTTTAAAATAAATATGGTGGGAGATATATCCTGTGATATTGATGGGCCAATAGCGTCTACACTTAGAGCGTCGACTATTGCAGATCCTTTTTATGGCTACAATTCTAAAACGGAAAAGGAAGTTGCCTTTGATGAAGCTAATGCAATCACGGTGATGGCTGTAGATAATTTACCTTGTGAATTACCTAAAGATGCCAGTGATGGATTTGGAAGAATGTTTTTCAATCAAGTGATACCTGCTTTTTTTAATAATGATAAGGATGGAATATTAGAAAGAGCAAAAATCACTACTTCAAAAGGAACCTTAACTGAACGATTTTCTTATTTACAAGATTATATAAAAGGCCGCGATTAAAATATTTAAATAAAATGTGTTGATAAGAATTCATTTTATGCAAAAAGCGTAACTAAAAAATTAATAAAGCAAAGTCATGAACTTTAAAAGTCATAAAATTATATTGAAAAAACAAATAGTATATTTTTTTTAGTATCAAAACTAGTTTTGGAGTTAACTTTATATGTAGAAAAACTTCCATTGGAAAATCTTAATTATATAGTTGCATTTGAATAATAAAATACTTAACTAATTGAAGTTAAATCTGATACTATTTTTCGCAATTTGTTTATTCTTTTTATCTTGTGATTTTCCTGCAGAAGATAAAAAACAACATATAGACGATATGGCACTAATAAGAAATTAAAAAATACTAAAATGAAAAAATCAATTCTAATATTATTTTTAGGCTTTACATTATTTAGTTTTAGTCAAACTACAGAAATTCCAGACCCTCTTTTTGAGCAAGCCTTAATAGATTTAGGTATTGATTCTACTCCAATTGATGGTTCTGTCCCAACTGCTAACATTAGTAGTTTAACATCTCTAAATGTTAATAATAAAAATATTTCAGATTTAACAGGTATCGAGGATTTTACTGCCTTGACTATTTTATTTTGTCACACGAATCAATTAACAAGTTTAGATGTGACTAATAATACTGCCTTGACTAACTTGAATTGTTACGGTAATGAATTAACAAGTATAGATGTGACTAATAATACTGCCTTGACTAACTTGAGTTGTTTCGGTAATGAATTAACAAGTATAGATGTGACTAATAATACTGCCTTGACGGTGTTGTCTGCTGACGAAAATCAATTAACAAGTTTAGATGTGACTAACAATACTGCCTTGGTTACATTGTTTTGCTTCGGAAGTCAATTAACAAGTTTAGATTTGGCTAATAATACTGCCTTGACTAATTTGGAATGTAGCGAAAATCAATTAACAAGTTTAGATGTAAGTAATAATACTGCCTTGACTTATTTGTTTTGCTTCGGTAATCAAATAACAAGTTTAGATGTGAGTAATAATACTGCCTTGACTTATTTGTTTTGCTTCGGTAATCAATTAGCAAGTTTAGGTGTGAGTAATAATACTGCCTTGACTAATTTGAAATGTCACGAAAATCAATTAATAACTTTAGATGTGAGAAACGGAAACAATACAAATGTTGTTGATTTTACGGCATTTGATAACCCTGATTTATCCTGTATTTTAGTAGATGATGCTTCCTATAGCACTTCAAATTGGACAGATATAGATGATGCTTCTACATTCGTAAATGATGAAGCAGAATGTGATGCATTAAGTGTAGGGGATAATGCATTTGAATTAGAGGTGTCCGTGTACCCAAATCCAACAGATGATTATCTATTTATGGAAGGAAATAAAAACCCAATATTTATTTCTATTTATAATCTTTTAGGTGAAAAGGTGCTATCTGCAAAAAAAACTAATAAGATTGATGTAAAAGAATTATCAAATGGAGTTTATATCATTAGAATTTCAGATGGTGTGAGTCAAACCGATAAAAAATTTATAAAAAATTAAGACTTAAATCCGTTGTGCATTTAAATAATGTTAATTTGATAGTATTCTTGTTTTGACTAGCACAATAACCTCTATTTGGAGCTGAATAAAAGTGTTCCTTGAGAGTTTTACAATTTCTAAAGGCATGCTATCTACTACATAATAATTTCAAACTCCGTGAACTTATTGGAGAGTTGAGTTCTTATAAATTCAATTGTACTACATAATTTTCGCTTCCGTTTATTTAAACGGATCGCTCTGTTTTAGAAAATAAAACTGCTAGAATATCCTGAAACAATTGATATTCACTGTCTATTCCATATTCTGCGGTTAAAACATAGAATTAATGTGATAATATTTGCCATGTCATTAAAAAATGTTATTTTTCGTTTTTAAATTATTTTAAAGAATATAAAAATACTTAACTAATTGAAGTTAAATCTGATACTATTTTTCGCAATTTGTTTATTCTTTTTCTCTTGTGATTTTCCTGCAGAAGAGAAAAAACAACATATAGACGATATGGCTTGGGTTCCGTCTAATACATTTAAAATGGGTAGTAATAACCAGAATGCTTCCCCGGCAGAAACTCCTGCTCATGAGGTCATGATAAAAGGATTTTGGATAGATAAAACTGAAGTGACTAATTTTCAGTTTAAAGAATTTATAGAAGCAACCAATTACATTACCGTGGCTGAACGAAAATTGGATTGGGAAAAATTAAAACAGCAACTTCCCGAAGAAATAGTTAAACCACATGACAGTTTATTCGTTCCAGGTTCAATTGTTTTTATTCCACCTAAACAATCAATTAATCCTACCAACCCTTCATTATGGTTTTATTGGGTTGCTGGTGCCAATTGGAAACATCCAAAAGGACCAAAAAGCAACTTAAATCAACGATGGGACCATCCTGTCGTACATATTGCCTATGAAGATGCGCTAGCGTATGCAGACTGGAAAGGCAAACGTTTACCTACAGAAGCTGAATGGGAACTGGCTGCACAATCTAATATCACAAATAATCCATGGGAAAATTTAGGAGCCAAAGCTTTGTCTAACACTTTTCAAGGTGTTTTTCCATATAAAAATACATTAAAGGATGGTTTCTTAGAAACGTCACCAGTAAAATATTTTCCTCCAAATGACCTAGGTGTTTACGATATGATAGGTAATGTCTGGGAATGGACATCCGACTGGTATAATTTGTCTTATTATAGAAATTTGGATAGCACAAAACCATTAGATAATCCAGTTGGAGCAGTCTCCTTTTATGATCCTTTTGAACCTCTTAATCCTAAACGGGTTATAAAAGGAGGTTCGTTTTTATGTGCAACAGACTATTGTTCTAACTATAGAACTAGCGCTCGTTTGGGTTCAGCAATAGATACTGGAATATCTCATGTCGGTTTTAGGTGTGTAAAAAATAAATGACTAACTAACCTTAGTATAGGCTATACTATTTATTAAAAACAATTAATTATGCGAAAAAATTTGAAATTAAACGGAGTTCTATTTGCAATAAGTATATTTTTACTTTTTGGATGTGCTAAAAATGATGACAATGAAACAATTACCTCTTCTTCTCCTAATATTTTATTCATTTTAGCTGATGACATAGGGAAAGATGCAATGTCTGGATTTCCTGAAGGGAGTGTCAAGCCCAATACCCCAAATTTAAACAATATAAAAAATTCAGGAATAACTTTTAATAATAATTGGGTTTATCCTGTGTGTTCACCTACTCGAGCTTGTATTATTACAGGTAAATATGGCTTTAGAACTGGTATTGAATGGGTTTATGAAGACCTTAGTATTTCAGAAACTATATTGCATAAATACATCAAACAAGAAACGAACGATGCGTATGCAACTGCACTTGTAGGTAAATGGCATTTAGGTACAGAAAATCCAAAAGATTGGGGGATGGACTATTACACTGGGCCATCTGGAGGTGGCGTTTTTAATTATTATAATTGGGAACTTAGAAATGATGATGGTTCATATACATTCCAAACTGATTATATAACTGAAAAAGAAACCGATTTAGCCATAGATTGGGTAAACGATCAAACCAAACCATGGTTTTTATATTTATCCTACACTGCTGCCCATAGTCCCTTTCATGTACCTCCTGCTGAAATGCATTCTCAAGGCGATTTACCTGATTATGCCGATGGAATGGATCCATTGCCTTATTTTATGGCTTGCATAGAAGCAATGGATTATCAAATTGGACGCTTTTTAGAAAGTATGCCGGAAAATGAAAGAGAAAATACGGTTATCATTTTTGTAGGTGATAATGGTACTGAATCGGCTGTTGCTCAACTTCCTTATACACCAAGTACTGTGAAAGGCAGCTTGTATCAAGGTGGTGTAAATACTCCCTTGTTTATATCGGGTCCAGGTGTAACTAGAATTGGAGAGATCGATAATAGTCTGATTACAGGCACCGATTTATTTGCTACTATAGCAGATATAGCTGGCGTTTCTGTTACAGAAATTAACGACAGTAAGAGTTTTACGTCTTTATTTTCAACAACTTCTAGTCCTCGTGATTATCAATATGCTGAAGTGAAAAATGATAATAAAGATTTATGGGCCATAAGCAATGGTCATTACAAATTAATTGTCAATGCAGATGGAAGTGAAGAAATGTTTGATTTAACAATTGATCCATATGAAAGTAACGATCTGCTTAATGAAACTTTAAATGACAGTCAATTAGAAGCGAAAACAGCATTAGAAAATGAATTGACACAAATAAGAGATTAAAAAATAGTTACAGTTGTTAATTTTAACTCCATTAAATAATTAATACATAGGTATTGACAAACAGTATTCTAGTATTTTTTGTAGTCGATTTAATTTATAAAAAGGGGAAAAACCCCCTTTGTAAAATAGGAAAAACCCTTGATTAAAAGAGTTTGTATTAGTGCATCTTTACAGTGCTTATTAATTGGGGAGTTAATGAAAGCGATTATTTGAATTTAAGGGTTGTTTTTTACGACCCTTTTTTTTATTTTTTTATTTGACATTATAAATCCCTTGTCTTAATAGGTGTTTTAAAATGCGCTGACGCTTTATTAAAGTGATGTGATAGTTTTGCGAATCGCTACTAAATCGCTGAGTAATTTTTCTAAATATTGAATATCCAGCATATTGGCACCATCGCTTTTTGCATTAGCTGGATCAAAATGAGTTTCTAAAAATAAGCCATCAACTCCAACAGCAACCCCGGCACGAGCTAGAGTTTCAATCATTTCTGGCCTTCCACCAGTAACTCCGCTGGTTTGATTGGGCTGTTGTAAACTATGGGTAATATCTAAAATAGTAGGAGCATATTGCTGCATGGTAGGAATTCCACGATAATCAACAATCATATCTTGATATCCAAACATAGTTCCTCTATCGGTTATAGTTACTTGTTGGTTGCCACAATCTAAAACTTTTTGAACTGCATGCTGCATGCTTTCAGGGCTCATAAATTGTCCTTTTTTAAGATTTACAACTTTTCC
>Ga0307995_1001720_pt1 | contig 13361 bp, 16 predicted proteins | sample EllFjometagen262_FD_203132 | JGI IMG/M metagenome (GOLD analysis project Ga0307995, IMG submission 203132) | Marine microbial communities from Ellis Fjord, Antarctic Ocean - #262 | ecosystem: Environmental > Aquatic > Marine > Unclassified | place: Southern Ocean | collected 2014-11-02
ACAAAAGGAATTCTTTAAACAAAACACTCAAATAGCAAACGAAACAGCACCTTTTTTAAACTTAAGAAGCGGTGAGATTGATACGTTAATGCAGCGGACTGCATATAGATCTGAGCGTTGGCGAAAATTGAAACTAGCTGGAAATTCTGAAGAAACCATTATAGCTTCTTTTAATGTAAAAGTTCCCATGCGTGTTTTCAGTTGGAAAGGTGAAATTGACACAATCATGACTCCAATGGACTCCATTCGCTATTACAAACATTTCCTTAGAGCATCTATGATGTCTATGGAGCCACAATCAGGACATGTTAAGGCTTGGGTGGGGGGTTATGATTATAAGCATTTTCAATACGATCAGGTTAAGCAAGGAAGACGCCAAATTGGATCAACATTTAAACCTTTCTTATATGCCACTGCGATTGATCAGCTTAAGCTTTCCCCTTGCGATTCTCTTCCTGACGCACTTTACTGTATTGAACCTATGAAGCATGGAAATATTGATGCTTGGTGTCCTAAAAATGCAGGAAATAAATATGGACAAACACGAACTTTAAAAAACGCATTAGCTAATTCTGTAAATACTGTAAGCGCTCGATTAATGGATTTGGTTGGTCCTAAACCTGTAATAAATTTGGTACGTAAAATGGGAATAACCTCAAGATTACCAGCAGTTCCATCAATCGCTCTTGGAACACCGGACATAAGCTTATTTGAAATGGTTGGGGCCTACAGTACTTTTGCCAATCAAGGAATTTATGTAAAACCAGTCATGATTACTAGGATTGAAGACAAAAACGGAAGGGCCCTGTATGAAGTTGTTCCGGAAACAAAGGATGTCTTAAGTGAGGAAGTTGCCTATGTTACGGTTAACTTGATGCAAGGAGTAACGCAACAAGGATCTGGAGCACGTTTACGCCATGCAGGGCTTGAAAAAACAAATTATGTATACGAAAACGTAATTACCGGATATCCTTATATTTTTGAGAACCCAATTGCGGGAAAAACAGGAACTACTCAAAATCAAAGTGACGGTTGGTTCATGGGAATGGTTCCTAATTTAGTTTCTGCAGTTTGGGTAGGAGGTGAAGATCGTTCAATTCATTTTAAGGACATTGCTTTTGGCCAAGGCGCTACTATGGCTTTGCCCATTTGGGGAATTTACATGAAGGCCTTATACGAAAATGCTGAACTAGGCATATCTAAAGAGGAATTTATAGCGCCAAAAAATCTTAGTATACCAATTAATTGTGGAGATATTACTGATCCAGAAAAAAAGGAGAAACTCAAGCCCAAAGTTGATCTTGACGCTTTAGGGTTTTAGACCGACTGATCCGATGCATGCCATTCTGCGTAAGAAGTTTCTGTTTCCCTTAATAATAAATGATGTAATGACAAATGCTTAGGTAATTTGTTTTGTATTTTCACAGCAAAATCAAGAATCATCATTTCACTAGTGGGTTGATAAGGAACACGCATGATTTTGTGACCTTGCGACTCCATCGAGTCCGCCAATTTTTTGTGGGGGGAGTTAACATTTAATACAGTAGCATGATCAAAAGAGTTGACAATAGTTTCTTTCACGATTTTTTTAAGATCGCTAAAATCCATTACCATGCCAAATTTAACATGATTTTTGTTTTCAATGGGAACTCCTAGAAGAGTAACGGAGAGCTTATAGCTATGGCCATGAACATTTTTACAAAGACCATCATACCCATAAAGCGCATGACCTGTTTCAAATTTAAACTCTTTTGTTATTCGAACACATTTATTCATTTGTCTTACAGTTTTTTAAGAATATTTTGAGTCACCTCTTCTAGTGCTAATTTTCCTGTAATTTCAGCATTTTTTGGTAGTAGTTCTGCCCAGGAACCCGTATCTTTCCAATGTAATTTTCTTAAGGTTTGTATTGATTTTTGAGGATAAGTTGCAAGTCGGCTTGCTGTTTCATTTACTTCAGCATCCAATTCTTCTAAGGTTTTACAGATGGAACTATAAAGTCCTTTTTGAAGTCCCCATCTTGAAGATTTCCAGTTATGAGCATCCAAAGAGAGGTTTGCAAAAGCGGTTAAACCAATTTTTCGAGACACAGCAGGCTCAATAACGTAGGGACCAATCCCAATTGACAGCTCTGAGAGCTTTATAGCAGCACTTTCATGAGCAACCACGTAATCACACGCAGCCACAAGGCCTACTCCTCCTCCAACCACTTTTCCTTGAACGCGAGCCATACAAAACTTGGTAAGTGTTCTTATAGTGTTGAGGACTTCAGCAAAACCCATAAAAAAATTAGTAGCCTGTTCTAGATTGACGAGGGTTTTCATTTCTGAAAGTGAGGCACCACCACAAAACGCTCGTTCTCCTTCACTTTCAATGATAATGACTTTTACTTTAGGGTCTTTTTCTAATTCAATCAACTGAAAATTGATTTGTTTTAGTAAATGAGAGGGTAGGGAGTTTCCCGCAGGATTTCCAAATCTTAAAATACCCAATGGCCCTTTTCGATTATGTGTTACATATAATTTCATAAACATCGTAAAAGTACGGAAACTATTAACGTTCTAAAATTTTTTCAAAACAGTGAAATGGAAATGAACTTTGATTTACAAAATAGACATCACCCAATTTCTTATATCCGCGTTTGCTATAGAATTTTATATTTCTTGGGTTTTGGCTAAAGGTATCTAACCGAATTGATTCAATCTGAGTATTGGCGGCCTGTTTTTCGACAAAATCCATAAGCCTAAAACCAAAGCCTTGCCGCTGTTTGTTTGGATGAATTGCAAGGCGATGAACATATATATTGGAATTGCCTGGGGTAAGCCAATCTATAGTGTTATATACTGGATCTTTTTCTTCAGAAAACATAATACAACCCCAAATAGTTCCTTTTATTTCGATGACTAATAAATTTTCTTCTTGGATATCTTTTTCCAACACATGTAATGAAGGATAGTGCTTATTCCACTGATAAATATTTTGTTCTATCATTTTTTCAGCACAAGCCTCTGTAATTTTTTTAACTCGAATAAGATCTTTTTGGGTTGCTTTACGAATCATTTATTTTTTTTGTAAAAATAAAGGTCTTAATTTGAGTCTTAGTACTTTTGTAAAAAATAAAAAAAATGCAAAATATTCTTGTTCCAATAGGAGTTTCAAAATTTGCTAAAGCAACACTTACCTTCGCAATCAATCTTGCTAAACACTTTAACAGTTCAGTCTATGTTATAGATGCATATCCTCCCCATACTAGTCGAGCAAGTATTATGAATCTTAATGCACGACTAGAGGAAGAAAACCGTCTACGAATTAAAGGCATGATAAATATAGTTGCACCTAATTCTAAAAACATCAAAATTGTAGGAAGTGAACAAGATTTGATAGGAACAATAAAAAAATTAAACCATACCATTGGACTGGATTTGATTGTAACTGCTCCGCACAGTAACGAAATAGATGAAGAAGTTTTTTTAGGAAGAATAGCAGGAAGTTTGATTAAACGAACAAAAGTTGCGGTATTAGTGGCCCCCTTAGACAAAAAATTTTCTCCCCCAAAAAAAATGCTTCTTGCTTTTAAATCAGGAGAAGTTAGATCTTCAAGTCTTCTAGATACAATGATCCATATTCAGGATGAGTTTAAAGTTAAATTAAAATTATTATTGGTAAAAGTTCCAGGATTTTCAAACCGGAACCATCAATTAAATGATCAATTGATGAAGCGTTCTGAACAATTAATTTATTCTGAAAACGCTACTGTATATCAGGGTGTTTTAGAACATTTTCAATTAAATAATCCGGATATGCTTGTTGCATTCAAACGCGAGCGTGGTTTTTTCGAAAAACTATGGGAATCGGATGTAGTTTATAAAAAAGACTTCTATTGCAAGGTTCCATTATTGGTTTTAAAAAACAAAGACTAATTCGTATTTCTTCAACATCTTTTCGACGGCAATTATTAGTAGTTCTGCTTTTTGGAATTATGGGATTCACATTCGCTCAACAGTATATGGGGGTTAGTGTTGATAATGATTTGTATTTTGGGATTGACAGGTACTACACCAGTGGAATGTTTTTGGAATATGGGAAAGTGATTAATACTTCAATAGATTCAATAGATCATTGGAGATATAAATCTCGACACTGGACATTAGGCCAAGAAATTAATACTCCATCTTTACGACTTACTAAGGATTTAGCTAAAATGGATTACCCATATAACGGATGGTTATATATTAGATTTGAACAAGCTCATTTTCAGCATCCAGATTTAGGTTATACTTGGGGGTTGCAAATAGGGACTACAGGCGCTGAGAAATCATTTGCAAAATTCATGCAAAACACTTACCACACTTATATCCTGAATTTAGACGAACTAAGTTGGTCTTTTACAATTCCTCAAGCCTATCATTTAAACTTTTACACTAATCTAATGTGGGGAAAACCCTTGAATGAAAAATTTAAGTTTGTTCAGGAAAACCAAATTCAGTTTGGCACCTTTAGAACGAGCTTAAAAACCCGTATTGGACTTCAAATGGGATCCATGAAAGGACTTCCTTTTTTTGGTCAACGCCTAGAACAATTAGTTGATGGTTTTGCAGTTTTTTTAGGAGCTGCTTTTGAATATAACATTCATGACTATTCGTTGTCTGGAAGTTTCATAAATGACAATAGTCCATTTCATTTGAGACCATCCCATCTAAGAAATGATTTACAAGGGGGCTTTATGTTTTTTAAGAACCCTTGGAAAACAAAAGTTTTGATGCATTCTTCTTCTCGATTTATATCTTCTCAAAAATTTAAGAGACACCCATATTTAAACATTACCTTAAGTCGTGTATTTTAGCAAACATTTAAACTAATGAAGCATCTTATTTTAATTTTTCTTTTAAGTCTTTCTTCTTGTTTAATAGTTAAAGTTCACCAAAGTCCAAGAACTAATAAAGATATTTATTTGGCTTCTTCTCAGTTGAATAAAAAAATGATTGGATCTGGGAAAATCATCGAATTAGGAAAGCAAGGCACTAAAGAAATCCTCTTTTTTAGCAGTTTAAGACCAGAACCCAACGATTTTTTTCATGTAAAGGACACTTTGGGACATAATTTCATATTCAAAAAAAATGGATTAGGAATTCTTCTTGTTGTTGATGGAGAAATTGACAAAACACAAAGACTTTTGGAAGGACTTGATGCTGAGAAAATCGAATCTATTAGTATTTTAAAAGGCAGAGCCGCATTAGACAAATATGGTAAAGAGGCTATAAATGGAGCCATTGAAATTATAACAAAGGAATTTTAATTTCACATCCTTTTTCTAGAATTCCAAAGCCTGTAGGTAATACCCATTTGAATTCCGGAAGTATTATTACTTTGTTTTTGCATAGTAGGGGAGCTTCTTTTAGCCCATCGGTAATTAGCAAAAACAATAAAATCTTTTAAAAAAGAATAACCACCTTGTATGGTAAAACCAAAACTATTTTTAAAAACCTCTTTTGAATAAGAAGCTTTTATTTCCAGATCATCAAAGCGGATTTTTCGGTATCCGCTTAAATAATAATTGTAGTTACCTCCTAAACTTAAATGGATATTTTTAGTTGGATGAACTCTAAGAAAGATTGGAAAACTAAGATAATTTAAGTGGTCTTTTGCTGTTGAGTCTGCCAAAGAGTATTTGTAATTCACAGGGGTATAATTTACACCAAAGATCAGCCCTACGGTCTTATGAAATCGATACTCAAGCTGAACAATCCCACCAAAACTAATTGTTGGTGACGTAGAGCCTAAATCAGAATTAATTCGATTAAGTTGAGGCCCTGCCTCAACAGACCAATTTGAAAAAGAGGCGTCTAAACTAGGACCACGGCTGTATTGTTGGATTAATAAATCCCCACCTTGAGCATAGTTTTTAAGAGCTCCTAAAAAGAGCATAATTCCAAACCAAAAAAGAAATTTATTAATCACTTATCTGTCTGTTTTAATAATGCATGTTCTTATAAAAATTACTTTGATTGAAAGTTTTGAACAGTTTTAATTTTTAGACAGTAGTTCATTTAAAATTTCTGAATTTAATGAAGAGGATGTTCTATATATAAATTGTGCGTTAATCAATTAATATATAGAAATAGTTAACGTCTTAATATATAACTCATGAGCCTTTATTCTGTTTTTCATTCAAATTTTTTCGCATAAATTAGGAATAGATGAAATATAACCCCAATCATTGAGAGCCATAATGTTGCTTTTTGGAGTCTTTTTTGTTTCGAAACCGATTTAAAAAAACAATATAAGCAAATAAATCTTTTAGTCTAGAAATAGACTCTATTGACAAAATAAAAAAGAATTAAATATCTAATAATTTATGGTTAATTACTCTTAAAGGCACAAAACGCTTATTTAATAAGTAATTTATAATTACCCGCTACTTCTATCCCAGCAGATAAGCCAATATCATTTAGTAATGTTTGTTCAGTTTTTTTATCGAAAAGGATTGCGTGAATTTTAGAGTTCATGCTCTCTTCTATGCGTCCATTCATAAACCCTGAAATTGGAGCAGCTAAAGAGGTTGCTTTTTCCCTTTCAGCATTTATTTGCAAACGATATCGGGTGTTTTCCATTTCAATTAGAACATTTTTTTTATTGACCCTACAAGTAGTTATCCGTGTTTTGTTATATGTGGTAAATTCAATAAGTTTATCATTGATCAAGACTCCCGCAATATGTCCAATAAAGGAGTTTTTTAACCATGGTATTTTAGCTACTGAAGCTTTTATAGATATTCCTTTTTTTGAAAAATTATTGCTTTGCATCCAGATATAACCCTCAGGAAAAGAATGCCCCCAATCTTTTTCCATATATCCTTTGCCCTTTTCGAAAGAGACTCTTTTCCCGTTTAGAAGCAAGGTTCCTTTAATATCATGATCCATACTTAAAATACCATGATAGCACTCCATAAAGGGGATAAACGAAAAAGGCCCCATAATACCAGGAGAAAAAAAACTATTTGACCAAGGTGTTAGATTTTTAAAAAAAAGCTCACCCTTTAGGTGAGGTAAATCAAGCACTAATTTCTCTTTACTAAAAAAATTCATTTGAATTTTTAATGCATGTTTTTTAGGAGTAGGCTTAAATTCTTTCGCTTTAAATTTATGATAAGTTGCTTTTAAGTTTTTACCGTCCAAAACTTGAATAAATGCTTGTTTTTCCCCATTCTCATCCATTGCAATTCCAGGAATAATTGCCAACGCATGTTCTTGATTCTCACTTACAAGCTTATAGTACCAGCCTTCAAAAAAACGTTTTTTTCTTCCCCATCCATGGTAGCATTCAGAATGCCATAATGCATGAAGTCTATTATTAATCATTTAAAGTTATATTACGCTGTTTTGGTTAATTATCAAAGTTAAAAAACATTGGAGTGTATAAAGAAAACAGCTTTTTTAAAAGAATATTACTAGACGATCTTATTATTTAATTCAATCTTCAAGTTTATGTTTTTCATTTAATTTATAAACTTCTTCTGGGCTGTAAGAATCTGTATTTAACATTTCTAATTGTTTGTCTAACAATCTTTTTTTGGAATCAAAACCTTCTTTAATTCTCTCAAATAAAGGATTAATTGTTTCAGCAGAAATGGAATTAATGCACATTTCCATTGCATTTAAAACAGCCTTAATTTGGTTGGGAATCCAAGAAATCACAGGAGTTCCTCCTGTAGCCTTAGAATATGTTGTGTTTTGCATTATGTATTTTTGAACAAATTGCCAATGGCCGTTTCTAAACAAATAAATTTCCTCTAAAATACCCAGCAATATGACTAAGCCGTCATCATTTTTCAAATCCTCTAAAACACCCAATAATCCTTTTTTATGAATATTTGTCATTTCACTTTTTAAATCCTCAAAGAAATTTTGAATACACAAAGGCCTATAGGCTCTTAAATCTAATAGATAAGTAGTTAAATCATTAGATGGATAGTGATTTATCACACCAGAAAAAATATCCATTGTTGGAATAATATTATCTTGAGCTCCAGTTTGACCTCGATATTGACGAGGTTTTTCATCTACCCCATTATAATAAACTCCTTCACCAAAAATTTCATCATTTCCTTTTACGCCCATAATAAATACACGAAAATCATTATAGTGTTTCCATCTAGAAGCTTCCCACATTAATTTTCTTCTTTCATTGATATGAAGCATTGACTGATAGCACTTATTAAGAGACTCATTTACAGATGATTTATCTGCACCAACAGATAATTTTTCTAGGGTATCAAAAACACCTTTGAGCAGATCAGGAGAATATTGATTGATATCTACGTGTAACATTATAAAACCTCTTTCATCAGGCATTCCTGAAAACTTTATTGCCATTTCCAGATTTTCCCAATTCAAACCTTTTGAAGGATCTTTTTTTACATAGTTTCCCAATGAATATGAATAATGATAATCAAGCCAGGGGTATACTTGGAGTTTTTCGGCAACTTTACAAAAAGGAACAGCTAGTTGCTCAGGAATATTTTGGTTAGCTTTCCCGTATGACCCTGATTTAAGTTGATTAAAGTGAGCAGGTGCGAGTGTATATGCTGAAGTTAGAAAAGAGTATGCACGAAATAAAGCTTGTAAAATGAATGGTTCTTTTTCTTCAGTTACTAGATTAATTAGGTTTGGTATTCGTGAGACTCTTTTTTCTATTTCACCCTCTAAACCGAGAATACCCTCCTCCCCATTATCTTTTATTCTAGGTAGTTCATCTATAACTTCTTGCAGTTCATTATATCGGGATGGTAATTTCTTTAAAGGGTCTTTAATAGGTAAAAAGCCGTTTTTAGAATTAACACCAAAGAAGCCATCAGTATATCTACTTAAATCCATAATTCAACATTGTTAAACTTGTAATAAATTTAAGTCATAACGTTATATTTATAACACAATAATCTGCTTTATTTTAAAAAGAACAATAACAAATAATGAATGTGTAGAAATAAATAATCTTGATGTGATTAAAAGACTAAAATAAGTTAGTGTCAATTTATATACATTACTTTTAAAAAAATTAAATAATGGATTCAGAATATATAACAGGTCAGGAAGTAAGATTAATTATTGGACGAAAATCTGACTTAGGCTATAATGTTTTAATTAATGATGAAGATGAAGGGCTTCTTTTTTTTAATGAGGTATTTCAGCCATTAGAAGAAGACATTGAGATTATGGGTTTTATTAAAAAAATCAGAGAAGATGGAAAAATTGATGTTTCTATTCGTCCGATAGGCTTTAATAATGTTATTGATAAAGATTGTGATACAATTTTAAGCTTACTTAAAAAAACGAACTCAATCAATCTAAATGATAAAAGCGATCCTGAAGATATATTATCTCAATTTAAGATGAGTAAAAAAGCATTTAAAAAAGCAATAGGAGTGCTTTATAAAAAGAAAAAAATAATGATTCATAAGGATCGAATTGACTTAGTCTAAATATTTCAATTAACATCTATTTCATTAATTATTGGGGTTATTTCTAATTGAAATTCTTCACTAAAATCAATACTATTTAACCTCCACATCTCTTTAACATATTTATCACTTAACAATTTTTTTTATTCGTCTGTAAGCCAACCAAACATTTTCTTCAAATAATCCAATCCTATATTGATAAAAGGAGTTGTCAAAACCCTAAAATTAAAATTCTGAAATTGTAATATTTGGTATTCTTCATAATCATCAAGAGTAATATTTCTTTCGTTTTTATACAACGCTTTTGTTGCCATATCTTCATCTATTTGAACCTTATATACTTCCATATCAGTTTCATTTAGAGATTGTCTAATTGTTGCTTTAGAAAACGGATTACTTTGCTTAATCTCCATAGCCAGAAAAACAAGAGAGGCGATAATTGCAGCAATACTAAAGATCTCAATAATAACACTAAAATATAAAAAACCCCCTCGATTAAATGAAGGGGCTTAACAATAAGTCATATAACATTAAAGCTCTTACTTTATGTAGCTATAATTTATAGAATTTATTCTGATGGTACTTCTTGAAGTGAAGCAAGTAAACCACCAGCATCAAAATAATCTCCTCCTGATATAATTAGACCATCCTTAAAATCCCAGGTATGGTATGATATCAACTCCCAGCTCTTTCCACTTGCAGAATCAACTCCAGTCCATTTTCCATATGACCTTACGCTTCCATCAGGTAAGTTAGTCTCTGCCAAAACGCCAGGCAAATAATTTGTTGGTGCATAAACAACATCTTCCATTGCATCATGCCAGCCCTTAAGATATTCACCGAATTCTTTTTTTCCAATTTGAGGGGAACCATGAAAAGCAGGTTGCCACAGAAGATCCTCATGAACTAGATCAAGTTGAGCCTGAAGGTTAGCTTCTGTACCCTGAAGCTCTAAAAAAGTTTTAATCTTTTCAACATTAGCAGTAAAATCGGGATTACTGTTTTGAGAACAAGAAATAAAAATGCTGATTAGAGCAATAAATAGTAGTTTTTTCATTTTAAATTAATTTATCGTTAATAAAACAATATATATATAAAAAACCCTTCTAAGTTATATTAGAAGGGTTTTTTATATATATTGTTTTTTAGGGCATGTAAACTCTAAAAAGCATAGGAAAGGCCAACACTAACAGTGTTTGGATTGTTATCAGTTTTAAAGCCACTAACACCATTTTTTGCTAATATTTGAGATTGTCCTTCTGATAAAGATTGATCTACCCTCGCGTCTATCCCCAATTTACCCAAATGAACACGTACTCCGAAATGAACTCCCATAGTTGCATTTGATGTAATAGTTTTTATTTTATCTTCATCTCCTTTAAGCTTGTATCTAAAAGTTGGTCCTGCAAACCCACTCAGGATTGGAATAATTTTCAGACCCACTGAAACAGGCGCTTCAATCCTAGATGTCCTTATATTACCTATTACGTTACCAAAATTTGTTTCATAAGTAGTGAAATGAAGTTCTGGTCTTACATAAAGCATCAAAACTTTAATTTGAGAATAAAACCCAATATTTATTCCATTAATTTTACCAACTGCGTCATCTAAACTATTTACAGTAGCAAGATCTTTTGGAGAGTCATAAGAGTTTGCACTGACCTTTATTCCAAATTTAAAAATGTTTTTAACAATAGGTATTTTGTCAACAATAGGGACATCTTGAGCGTATGAAGTATTGATAAAAATTATGGATAGTAAAAGAACCAGATTTTTCATTAGTTTTCTTTAATCTTATAAATATATTAAAAACCTCTTAATAAATAATGAGATTTTAGAGAAGATTATAGTAGGCCCAGTAAATCAAAGCAAATTGAATAGGTAGCCTTAGCAATAAAATCCAGACAGATATTCCTAGTCTATTCCCAGGTAGAATCATGTTAATATGAACTGTTAAAAAAACAATTAACATCGCTATTATTCCCCAAAGAGCAATACTTCTTGTAGGTGGAAACAAAACTCCCAATCCTAATATAATTTCCGCAAAACCACTCCAAAGAATTAGTGCATTGTGAGCAGGAAGAAACCTAGGCATGAGAGGTCTATAAAAACCTGTATGTGTAAAGTGGATAATTCCTAGGATAAAATATACTCCACCCATAATATAAAGCTGCAACATCTTAATTAATCTTTTTTAGGTTATTATTTCTTTTGAGAAAGAGAAATTAAATTTATTAATTTAAGATCTAGTTGCTTTTGCGATTAAATAAAAAACCCTCCACATGAGAGGGCTTTATTTATTTAAAATAAAAATTATTTAGGTAGTTGAGAGGTATTGAAATAGTATAGTTCTCTTGTGATTAATCCTTCTTTATTAATTACAAGTTGAGAATGTTGAGAATGTTTTTTAATCTTTCCAGACTTTCTATTTTTTACGATTAAATCCCACCAAGAAATGACTGTTTTTGTCTCGGTCCCTCTATACTCTAAAAGATCAGGGTATCCGCTTTCAATAACTCTTAAGACTTCATATTCTTTTAAGAACCCTTTAAAATTTTCAATTTCTTCATCTGCTGAAATGGAAGTATTAACATCTGAATTCATAACATCAAAGATCCTTGCATTATCCGCATAAAGAGCTCTCATGGCTTCAGTATCTCCAGTTCCAATATTTGCATACAATAATCTTGCTTTAGATATAAATGGGTGATCTTTATAAATGACTCCATTTTTGCTAGTATTGTAGGCGTCATAAGTTTTTTGCCATTTAAGTTGGCTATCACCAACACTCAATAACTTTATTTTAGATCCATCCTTAGTAAGTCTAAAAATCTCATTTCTAGGTATTTGAAGAATTACGCCGGTATTTTTATCAATACCAGAAAGTACTCTGTATGTATAAACATCTACTCGATTAGCCCCTTTAAACTCAATTGCATCAGAATAGGCTTTACCTCTATTTTCAACCTTGAAACCCGTAATATTAGAGCTAAAATACTTAGACCTACTAATCAAGCTCTTAATCCCTTTCGCCTTAGGCTCCATAACATTCATTTGCCACCATTCAAAGTCATCAGTGACAAGTTCTTTCATTTTTTGTTCATCTCCAGCTACGAATGCTTTGGTAAATTCATCAACAATTTGAATTGATGGGTGTTTGTCATAAATCTTCCCGCCAATGTTTTTCTTCTGAGCGTAAAGGCCAAATGATATTAATAGCGACAGAGCAAAAATTGTCTTTTTCATTTTTAATTAATTTATGGTTATAAAATTTAAATATACACTATTTTCATAAGGCTAATAATTTATTTTTTGAAGCATAACTTTATTTTACATAATTTTTAAACAGTGTAATTAATGATTCGAACATTTAAAAAACATTGCTTTTAAATCATTAATTTCGCCTTAACTTTATGTTTTTAAATAATAAGATCCCTCGTTATTTCATTAAATTTTAATCTGAAAATAAAAATACCATGAAACAACTATTCTCTCTTTTAGCTTTAATTCTAGTAATTTCATTATCGGGTTGTTTCGCAACACAAAAGACAACGAACTCAGAAAAAACCAATGTAAATCCCAGTGTAAAAACTAATGCTAGTTTACTGGACCAATTGAGAGCCTCTCCAGGACTTATAATAAGAGGCAATGGAGAAAATGCTCAAATTTTTATGAGAGGTATTTCAAGCATCAATAATCCTAAAGAAGTTTTGTTTATAATTGATGGCTCTATGGTTGGAAATTTCTCTCGCGCCGCATTTTCAGTAAACCCTCAAAACATCAAAAGGATTGAGGTGTTAAAAAACCCTGCAGATATAGCTTCTTATGGGTTTAATGGATCAGGTGGAGTTGTACTAATTACAACAGAATAAGTTTAAATTGTGAAAATCTCACTACTCTAAAA